>OGZP01000612.1_pt1 | contig 30124 bp, 20 predicted proteins | sample 1576811 | NCBI WGS metagenome assembly OGZP01 (sample SAMEA3541553, study PRJEB24748) | human gut metagenome | biome: human gut; feature: human-associated habitat; material: faeces | place: China | collected 2012
CAAAATGTTTTGTTTAATATTTTCTTCAATAGTTAGTTTCGGATTCCATTGCCTTAAATAGTGGGGGATACCGCCAAGAACAGAATAAGCAATAACTTTGTCTCGTTCGGAATATGCGGTAAAGAATTTAGCTGCATCGTAAAATCCCATTTCTTTCATTTTGAAAATTCCGGTAGCACGACCGTAGAGCGGATTTTTTTCGGCAAGAATTTCCTTTTCAATAAAACTCATTGCACTGCCGCACAAAACAATCATAACATTTGAATCCCGAAGTTGTGTATCCCACAAATTTTGCAGAATAGAAGGAATGCTCTTGTTCCCTTTGCACATATACGGGAATTCATCTATGATAAAGAGTTTCTTTTTATCCCCATACGGCAAATCGAGAACAGCGCCGAAAGCTTTTTCCCAATCGGCAAATTCGGTAATGTAGTTTTTTGCGGGAATGTTTTCTTTTAATATTTGTTTTGAAAATTTTTGAAGTTGCACCCTGTCGGTTGTCTGAGTACAGGAAAAGAATACATGTGGTTTTTCTTTGCAAAATTCCCTTAAGGTTTCCGTTTTGCCGACACGCCGTCTGCCATACAAAACTACAAGCTGTCCGCCATCTGAATTGTATTTATCGTTCAGAAATTTTAGCTCGGTTTCTCTGCCTATAAACATAAAAACACCTCTTATGCTGTCTAATCTTGATTTACTAAATCGTGATTTGGTATTATTATACCCAAGAACAAATGTAAAATCAATAGATTTTGCAAAAATAATAAAAATCTTCAAAATACGCTGTTATATAAATTGTGGAAAACCTTTAAAGATTTTTATAAGACATAAAAAAGACCTTGCAGAGTAAAATCTGCAAGGTCAAATTTATATCAGGAATAAACTTGTATTAAGTTACCTGTCAATACATCCTGTGTGGATTACTTGTTTGCGATAGCAGCCTGAGCAGCAGCAAGACGAGCAATCGGAACACGGAACGGTGAACATGATACATAGTCAAGACCGATCTTGTGGCAGAACTCAACAGAAGAAGGATCGCCGCCGTGCTCACCGCAGATACCAACATGGAGCTTGTTGTTTACAGGCTTACCGAGTTTGATAGCTGTTTCCATGAGCTTGCCAACGCCTGTCTGGTCAAGCTTAGCGAACGGATCGTTCTCGAAGATCTTAGCATCATAGTAAGCGTTGAGGAACTTACCTGCGTCATCTCTTGAGAAGCCGTATGTCATCTGTGTAAGGTCGTTAGTACCGAAGCAGAAGAAGTCAGCTTCCGTAGCAATCTCATCAGCTGTAAGAGCAGCTCTTGGGATTTCGATCATTGTACCAACTTCGTACTTGAGGTCGATGCCTGCAGCAGCGATTTCAGCGTCAGCTGTTTCAACAACAACCTTCTTAACGAACTTGAGTTCCTTAACATCGCATACGAGCGGAATCATGATTTCAGGCTCAACTGTCCAGTCTGCGTGTGCCTTCTGAACATTGATAGCAGCACGGATAACTGCCTTTGTCTGCATCTTTGCAATTTCAGGATATGTTACTGCAAGACGGCAGCCACGGTGACCCATCATTGGGTTGAACTCGTGGAGTGAAGCGATGATTGTCTTAATGTCTTCAACGCTCTTACCCTGAGCAGCTGCGAGCTTTTCGATGTCAGCTTCCTCTGTAGGAACGAACTCGTGAAGCGGCGGATCAAGGAATCTGATTGTTACAGGATTGCCTTCGAGTGCCTCATAAAGAGCCTCAAAGTCGCCCTGCTGATAAGGAAGAATCTTGTCAAGAGCAGCTTCTCTTTCTTCAACTGTATCTGAGCAGATCATCTCTCTGAATGCAGCGATTCTGTCCTCTTCAAAGAACATATGCTCTGTACGGCAAAGACCGATACCTTCAGCACCGAGCTCACGAGCCTTCTTAGCGTCAGCAGGTGTATCAGCGTTTGTTCTAACCTTAAGAGTTCTGTACTTGTCAGCCCAAGCCATGATTCTGCCGAACTCACCTGCGATTGTAGCGTCAACTGTTGGGATAACGCCGTCGTAGATGTTACCTGTAGAACCGTCGATTGAAATGTAGTCACCCTCGTGGAATTCCTTGCCTGCGAGTGTGAACTTCTTGTTAGCTTCGTCCATTGCGATGTCGCCGCAACCTGATACACAGCATGTACCCATACCACGAGCAACAACGGCAGCGTGTGATGTCATACCGCCGCGAACTGTGAGGATACCCTGTGAAGCCTTCATACCTGTGATGTCCTCAGGTGAAGTTTCAAGACGAACGAGAACAACCTTTTCGCCCTTAGCGTTCCAGTTTTCAGCATCTTCGGCTGTGAATACGATCTTACCGCAAGCAGCACCAGGAGAAGCGCCGAGGCCCTTACCGATTGGTGTAGCAGCCTTAAGAGCAGCAGCATCGAACTGTGGGTGAAGAAGTGTGTCAAGGTTACGAGGATCGATCATTGCAACAGCTTCTTCTTCTGTTCTCATGCCCTCGTCAACGAGGTCACAAGCAATTTTAAGAGCAGCCTGAGCTGTTCTCTTACCGTTTCTTGTCTGGAGCATATAGAGCTTCTTGTTTTCAACAGTGAACTCCATGTCCTGCATATCTCTGTAGTGGTTTTCGAGTGTCTGACAAACATTCTGGAACTGCTCGAAAGCTTCCGGGAACTCTTCAGCCATCTTAGCGATTGGCATAGGAGTACGAACACCTGCAACTACGTCTTCGCCCTGTGCGTTGATGAGGAACTCACCCATGAGCTTCTTCTCACCTGTAGCAGGATCTCTTGTAAATGCAACACCTGTACCGCAATCGTCACCCATGTTACCGAATGCCATTGACTGTACGTTAACGGCAGTACCCCATGAATAAGGAATATCGTTGTCACGACGGTAAACGTTTGCACGAGGGTTGTCCCATGAACGGAATACAGCCTTAACTGCGCCCATGAGCTGTTCCTTAGGATCGTCAGGGAAGTCCTGACCGATTTTCTCTTTGTATTCAGCCTTAAACTGGCCTGCAAGCTCCTTAAGATCGTCAGCTGTAAGCTCTACGTCATAAGTAACGCCTCTCTCAGCCTTCATCTTGTCGATGAGCTCTTCAAAATATTTCTTACCTACTTCCATAACTACATCGGAATACATCTGAATGAATCTTCTGTAGCAGTCCCAAGCCCAACGAGGGTTGTTTGACTTCTTAGCGATAACTTCAACAACATCTTCGTTAAGACCGAGGTTAAGGATTGTATCCATCATACCCGGCATTGAAGCACGAGCACCTGAACGAACTGAAACGAGGAGGGGGTTCTCCTTGTCGCCGAACTTCTTGCCTGTGATCTCTTCCATCTTCTCGATGTACTCGTTGATCTGAGCCTGAATTTCAGCGTTGATTTCTCTGCCGTCCTCATAATACTGAGTACAAGCTTCTGTTGTAATTGTGAATCCCTGTGGTACAGGAAGTCCAAGACCTGTCATTTCTGCAAGGTTGGCACCCTTACCGCCGAGGAGCTCACGCATGTTAGCATTACCTTCTGTAAAAAGGTAAACCCATTTGTTTGCCATAACTGGTAATCCTCCTAAAAAATAAATTTAGATATACGGCTGTGGCAGACTTACCCCTTGGTAAAACCTGCCTGCTTGTATAAGCCTATCGAATATTATAACAAACTTTGGTCAAAATAGCTATATTTTTTTCAAACTTTTTTCTTATAAAAAACGAGTTTTATTTTCGACAATATTGTATAAATCGTTTAAAATGCCTTTTTTTGCCCGATTTTTGTAATTTTCTCTTGAAATTTGTGATTTTTGTGAGATAATATTATGGTATGAACGAGTGCCTTGTGACAGGACTGTCTGCATCTTTGTTGTTTTGTCACAGATAAAAGGAGAAAAAATGAAGAATTGTGCCGTTATCCTCGCAGGCGGCGAGGGCAAAAGAATGAAATCCGACAAACCGAAAACATTGTCGGAGGTGCTCGGCAGACCGATGCTCTGCTGGGTTATGTCGGCTTTAAGGAAAGCCGGTATTGACGACATCTGTGTTGTCAAGGGCTTTAAAAAAGAGTGCGTCGAAGAGTATCTTTCAACCCTCGATTTTTCCGTTGAAAGCGTGTTTCAGGCTGAAAGACTCGGAACAGGTCACGCTGTGATGATGGCAAAGGATTTCCTTAAAAAGCACAGCGGCAATGTTGTTATTCTCAACGGCGACGCTCCGTTTATGGACAGCAAGACTATTGAGGATTCCCTGAAGGCTCATATTGAGAACGGTTGTGCCGCAACGGTTATTTCCGCAAAGGTTGACGATCCGACAGGTTACGGCAGAATTGTCCGTGACGAAAACGGAAATCTGCGTGCAATTGTTGAGCAGAAAGACGCTGATGAGGAAACTCTCAAAATAAATGAAGTAAACTCGGGCGGTTTCTGGTTTGATTGTCAGCTTCTTCTTTCGGTTCTCGACAGAATCAAGTCGGATAACAGCGCAAAGGAATATTATCTTCCCGACGCAATCAAGCTTTTGCTTGAGGACGGAAGAAAGGTCGGAGCATTCACGGCTCAGTGCAGTGATACGGTTCTGGGTGCAAATGATCCGGCTCAGCTTGAACAGCTTAACGAAATTGCAAGAGCAAAGGGTTACAGCTGTTAATTGCTCGGTTAATCATTGGTAAACATATACTACACACATTAAAATTCAAAGGAGTTATTGCAATGAATTTTCACGGTAAGGACATTAAAATTTTCACCGGCAGTTCAAATGTTGATGTAGCTCAGGGAATTGCAGGCTGTCTTGGTCTGCCGCTTGGTAAGAGTGACTGTACACAGTTCTCAGACGGCGAAATCTCTGTTTCTCTTCACGAATCTGTTCGTGGCAGCGACTGCTTTATTGTTCAGTCAACCTGTGCTCCCGTCAACGACAATCTTATGGAAATGCTCATAATGATTGATGCTATGAAGCGTGCATCTGCTGCAAGAATCACAGTTGTTATGCCATACTTCGGCTATGCAAGACAGGACAGAAAAGCTAAGGCAAGAGATCCGATCTCGGCTAAGCTTTGTGCAGACATCATCACCTGTGCAGGTGCTGACCGTGTGCTTACAATGGATCTTCACGCAAATCAGATTCAGGGTTTCTTCAACATTCCTGTTGACCACCTTCAGGGTGCATCACTTCTCGCAAACCATATGAGAGAGAAAATCGGCGGCAACAATGATGATTATATCGTTGTATCTCCTGACCTCGGTTCTGTAACTCGTTCGAGAAACTTCGCTTCAAAAATCGGCACAGGTCTTGCTATTATCGACAAGAGAAGACCAAAGGCTAATGTTTGTGAAGTTATGAACATCATCGGTGACGCTAAGGGTAAGAAGGTTATCCTCGTTGACGATATGATTGACACAGCAGGTACTCTCTGCAATGCCGCTAACGCTATTGTTGAAAAGGGCGGCGCAACAGAGGTTTACGCTTGCGCTACTCATGCAGTTCTTTCCGGTCCTGCAATCGAGAGAATCCAGAACAGCGCAATCAAAGAAGTTGTTCTTCTTGACACAATTCCTGTTCCGAAGGAAAAGATGATTGACAAGTTCACAATTCTTCCTGTTGCTCCTACATTTGCAGAGGCTATCGCAAGAATCTACAACGACAAGCCGTTCACAGCCGCTTTCGGTTGATAGGCGAACAATTTAATTATGTAATTAAACAGGCGGGTTTTAATTAACCCGCCATTTCGCTGTTTTACTGCAAATTTTTCAGGAATAAAACGGTACAATATGTGAGGGTGATTTAATTTTGTTTGGTATAGTTTACGGCTCCGATTCAGATAACAAAATAATGAACCGCTTTGTCGATGAGTACGAATTGTGGTGCAATGAGGGCAAAAATCCGGATATTGCGTCAATCGACCTCGATTTTGCGCTTGACCTACAGAAGAAAAGACTTGACGAAAAGGGTGTAAAGATTCAGACCGCTTTTACCGATAAGGAAACGGTGAAGAATGAAGTCCCCGTAAATGCTTGTACTGCCTACGATATGGGCGAATGTAAGAGTAACATTGCGTCAAAGACATATGAGGTTACGGAGAAATACTTTAAAGACGGAAAGAAAAAGAAAAAAATCAAGGACAGATTTTTCTTTTACACAATGATTACAAGGCTTGAAAACCAAAATTCCGAGGTTGCGTGTTCGTGTCCGAACTGCGGTGCGGTAAGCAGTGTAAGAGAGCTTCTCAACGGTTGTAAAAACTGCAAAACTCGCTTTATTATGGACGATTTGTTCCCGAAGGTTACAAACTTCTACTTTGTAAAAACCTATTCGCTTGCGAACAAGTCAACGAAAAAAGTGCTTGCTCCGTACCTTCTCGGCGGAATTGCCGCCGTTGCGGCATTTACGGTATGGGTGGTTGTAAAGGACGGAACTTTTGATCCCGCAACCGCAAATATGGTCTATGAAATCGGCATAAGAGCAATCCCCGTACTGCTCAGCGGACTTTTGGCGGGGTACCTTGCATGGGCATTAAAAACGCTTTTCGGACTTTTTGTCGGTGCGGCAAAGAGCATTCCTATGATAGGTCCGCACTTCAATTGTCAGAAAAGACTTCCGTGGCTTATGAAAGAGGTTAATCCCAACTTCTCATATGAATACTTTATCGGCAAGGTGCTTGCTTTGCTCAAGATTATGATTTTCAGCGATGATTACACAAACCTCGCAGTCTATGAGGGCAATCCGATGAAAAATCCTTTCGGAGATATTGTTGACATCAAGTACAGAGGAGTGTCAAAGCTTAATTCATTCAATGTCACAAACGGCTGTTGCTATGTTGATATGACCGTTTACGCAACGACCGTGAAAAACAAAAATTCTTCATTTAGGGTTAAAAACGAAAAGTTCAGACTTACCGTTTGCAGAAGTGTGAACGCCATGGATGACGGAGTTTTCACAATGAAAAAAGTAACCTGTAAAAGCTGCGGCGCAAGCTTTGATGCAACAAGAGAACGCAACTGCCCGTATTGCGGAAATCCTTATCATCTCGGTAACGATGACTGGGTTGTTGTAAGCTTCGGAAAAGGTTAATTTAAATTTCAGAATACATATAATATAAATAAGAGGAAAACTGATATGTTCGGAAAAAACAAATCAACGGGTTCAATCGAGTACATTGTAGTGGGACTCGGCAACCCCGACAGAAAATACGAAAACACACGCCACAACGCAGGCTGGCTTGCGATTGACCGCATTGCCGACAAGCTCGGTTGTGATGTGAACAAAATAAAATACAAAAGCTTTATCGGCACTTGCACTGTAAACGGCGCAAAAGTTATGCTGATGAAACCCACAACATATATGAACAACAGCGGTCAGGCAGTTGTTGAGGCGATGAACTTCTACAAAATCCCACCCGAAAATGTCATTGTAATTTTTGATGACATTTCGCTTGATGTCGGAAAAATGCGTATCCGTTCAAAGGGCAGTGACGGCGGTCAAAGGGGAATGCGCAGTATCATCTATCTCAGCGGAAGCGATAAATTCCCCCGCATCAAGGTTGGCATAGGCGCAAAGCCAAATCCCGACTGGGACCTTGCCGACTGGGTGCTTTCAAAGTTCACTCCCGATGAAATGAAAAAGCTTGATGAAATTTTTGACAATGCCGAAAAAGCAATCGAGCTGATTATTGACGGCAAAACCGACCGTGCTATGAATTTGTTCAACTGAAAAGGGACAAAGAAATGAATAATCTCAACTTTCTTGTTGATGTCCTCAAAGAGTCACCCGTTTTCAAAACGCTTGAAAAGAATGTCAAGCCGGGCAGAACGGTCTGTGCTTCGGGACTTTCAACAATTAACAAATCAAATATCATCTATGCGCTGTGCCGCCTCAAGGGCGTCACGGCATTTTGTCTTGCCTCCGATGAAAAAGAGGCGCAAACTCTGTGCAATGACCTTTCGTGCATGGGACTTCGTGCCTATGTTTATCCTGTGCGTGACTTCAACTTTCTTGACTTTCAGAGCCGTTCGCACGAGTACGAGCACGCAAGACTTAAAGTTTTGCTCAAGCTTATCAATCATGAATGCGATGTTGCAATTGCGTGTGTTGATGCGGCGGCACAGCTTACCGTTCCGGGAAATGTGCTTGAACAGTCGGTTATTGAATTTGAAGAGGGCAGGGAGCTCTCGCTTGAAAAGGCGACAAAGGCACTTACTCTGCTCGGCTACGAACGCTTTGATGCGGTAGAGGGCAGCGGTCAGTTTTCGCTGAGAGGCGGTATTCTCGACTTCTTTATGCCCGACAGCGACTATCCCGTGAGATGTGAATTTTGGGGCGATGAAATTACCGACCTCAGCTATTTTGACATTGAAACACAGAGAAGATTTAAAAAGGCTGACAAAATTACGCTTTCACCCTCAACCGAAATCGTAATTGAGGACAGAGCCGCCCTTGCAGATAAAATTGAACACAAGGCAAAGCTCCTCCGTTCCAAGAACAGCGCCAAAGCCAAGGAAAAACTTTTTTCAGAGGCAGAGCTTATCCGCAGCGGTGCAATGATTGCCAATGCGGACAAATTTATCAATCAGATTTACGATACACCCGAGTCGCTTTTTGATTATCTCGACAGAAACACCCTCGTTTTTGCATCCGAATTTACTGCAATTCAGGAACGGGGAAAGTCAATGGACTTTATCAGCAATGAAACCCTTATGCAGGGCTTTGAGGACGGAACTCTTTGCAGAGGTTTTGACCGCTTTGCGCTCACATTCAACGAATGTACCGAGTTTTTGCAAAGTCACGGAACAATCGTGCTTGAAAACTTTGTTCACGGAAGTATGCCTATCAAGCTGTCGGAAATCATCAGCTTTTCAACAAAACAGCTCTCGGCATGGGGCGGTTCGTATAAACAGCTAAAAGAAGATGTAGACGGACTTTTTACCCCCGAAAGCAAGGGCGTTATCTTTGCAGGAACAGAAAGAGCCGCCAAAAATCTTTGTGACACCTTTAACGCAGACGGCATAAACGCTGTTTACAGCGAGGGTGCGGATAAGATTTCAAAGGGCGAACTGCTTGTTATGCAGGGTGCATTGAGTGCGGGCTTTGAGTATCCGTCACAAAAGTTTTTTGCAATAACCTACAGTCAGGTTTCGTACCGTCCCGAAAAGTCAAAAAAGAAGAAGAAAAAGACGGGACAGGAAATTTACAGCCTTTCAGAGCTTGCCCCCGGTGATTATGTTGTACACAATGTTCACGGTATCGGTGTGTTCGGCGGTATAAGAAAAATTGATACTCACGGAGTTATAAAGGACTATATCAAGATTGACTACGCAAAGGGCGATGTGCTTTATGTGCCTGTCACACAGCTTGATATGGTTGCAAAATATATAGGTCCGAAAGAGGATTCAAGGGTTAAGCTTAACCGACTCGGTTCGGGCGACTGGCAAAAGGCAAAGGCAAGGGTTAAAACCTCTGTTAAGGACATTGCCAAGGAGCTTATTGAGCTTTACTCACAGCGTATGAAAGCCAAGGGCTATGCCTTTTCGGCAGATAACGAGTGGCAGAGAGATTTTGAACTCAGCTTTGAATATGACGAAACTCCCGACCAGCTGCGTTGTTGTGAGGAAATCAAGCATGACATGATGCGTTCGTCGCCGATGGACAGACTTCTCTGCGGTGATGTCGGATTCGGCAAAACAGAGGTTGCACTCCGTGCCGCCTTTAAGTGTATTGCAGATTCAAAGCAATGCGCATTGCTCTGCCCCACAACAATCCTCGCATGGCAGCATTATCAGACGGTAATCAAGCGTTTTGAGGGCTATCCCGTTCGTGTGGAACTGCTTTCAAGATTCCGTACAGCAAAACAGCAGAAAGAAATTCTCCAAAAGCTAAAGCGAGGAGAAATTGATATGATTGTCGGAACTCACAGACTTGTGCAGAAGGATGTTGAATTCCGTGACCTCGGACTTGCAATCATAGATGAGGAACAGCGTTTCGGTGTTGCCCAAAAGGAGAGGTTCAAGGAACTGTGCAAAAATGTCGATGTGCTTACGCTCTCGGCTACTCCTATTCCGAGAACCCTCAATATGGCGATGAGCGGTCTGCGTGATATGAGCGTTATCGAAGAAGCTCCGACAAACCGTCAGCCTGTTCAGACCTATGTGCTTGAACACGATGATGCGGTTATCAACGAGGCAATCCGCCGTGAACTCCGCCGTGGCGGTCAGGTGTTCTATCTTCACAACAATGTTGAAACAATTTCTTCATGTGCCGCAAAAATTCAGGAGGCTGTTCCCGAAGCAAAAATCGCAATCGGTCACGGCAAAATGAAAGAGGGCGAACTCAGCGAAGTTTGGCGACAGATGCTTGAACAGGAGATTGATGTGCTTGTCTGCACGACAATTATCGAAACGGGTGTCGATTTGCCGAATGCCAACACCCTTATTATAGAAAATGCCGACTGTATGGGACTTTCGCAGCTGCATCAGCTCCGAGGCCGTGTGGGCAGAAGTTCACGAAGGGCATATGCCTACTTTACCTTCAGACGGAACAAGGTTCTCACGGAGATTCAGCAGAAAAGGCTTGCCGCAATCAGGGAATTTACAGAATTCGGCAGCGGCTTCCGCATTGCAATGCGTGACCTTGAACTGCGAGGTGCGGGCAATATTATGGGCGCACAGCAGCACGGACATATGGAATCGGTCGGTTACGATATGTACCTCAAGCTTCTTGATGAGGCAGTAAGCGAGGAAAAGGGCGAGCAGAATGTCACAAAAGACCTCGACTGTCTTATTGATATTTCGGTTGACGCTCATATTCCCGAAAGCTATGTTGAAAGTCTTACACTTCGTCTGGATGTTTACCGCAGAATTGCCGATATCCGCAGTAACGAGGACGCAGACGATGTTATTGACGAGCTGCAGGACAGATTCGGCAAGATTCCGAACTCGGTTCTCGGACTTATCGACATTGCCCTTGTGCGTAACAAGGCTTACTCAATGGGCATTTACGAAATCAGACAGAACGGCACAACACTCATGCTCTTTGTAAACGAACTCAAATCCCCTCAGGTTGCCGACTTGCTCATTGCTTTGGGCGGAAAGGCAAAGCTTGTTGCCGGAGCAAAACCGTGCGTTGCGGTTGAGTGCAAAAACAGCTCCGCTCCGCTTGAAATCCTCACCAAAATTTTCGGTGTGCAGTAATTTAACGGTATGAAACCGTAATTTGTTAAGAAAAAACCTCCCGAAAGTACAAAAATGCTGTTTTTCGGTGGAAATTCTCAACAAAATTTTATAAAAATGTAGACAATGACGATTTTTTTGTGTATAATCGTAAGGTACATTATCCTGCGAAAGTGTGTTTGCAGGACACTTTGCATTTAATTTTTCAGAAGGACGGTAAAAAACTATGAAGCCTAATATCAAGGTTGGTTCATTTTTACTTGCAATTGTTATGATGTTTTCGGTTTTTGCAATTGCAGGTTGTACACCCACAACAATCAACAAAGAATGGTCGTATAAGACAAGCGACAACGAGCTTGCCATCGGTGTTTATATCTACTCACTCAATGCAGCTTACAGTCAGGCTGAGTCATTTGCTAAAAAGCTTGACGATTATGATTCGACATCTGACAAGTGGCTTGATGAAAAAATCAAGGACGATGACGGCAACGAGCAGGTTGCAAGAGAGTGGATTAAAGATCAGGCTAAGAAAATGTGCCTCAGCTACCTCGTAGTTGACGAACAGCTTAAAAAGGAAAATGTAAACATCGGTCAGGCAACTCTTGACTCCGCAACAAGTCAGGCTGAAACATACTGGAATGTCGGTCCGTATGCGTCACAGGGTTATGTAATGCCGATGAAGAAGCAGTATGAAAAGTACGGTGTTTCACTCGACAGCTTTGCATACTGCACAACTCTCTACAACACAAAGTATGAGGCTCTTTTCAAAGCAGTTTACGGCAAGGGCGGTTCAAAGGAAGTTTCCGACGCCGACCTTACAAAGTATTTCAAGGAAAACTATACGGACTACTCATATCTTCCCGTGAACCTTTATACATCAACAAAAGATGAGGCAGGTTCATCAAAGAATGTTGCAATGAGCGACAAGGAAATCAAGAAGGTTGAGGATCAGCTTAACGGCTACAAGAATGACCTTAACAAGGGCGGTTCTTTTGATGATGTTATTGCATCATACAAGAAGTCAAGCGGTTCGGGAACAGATTCTTCTGTTTCAAATGTAGAAGTTCTCGACAAGAGCTCAATCGGTGACGAGCTTAAAGAGGCTATCGGCAAGCTTAAAACAGGCAAGGCTGAAACTCTCAAGGTTGGCAGCGGCGACAGCGCAATCTACTATCTCGTTTATAAGAAAGACATCAACAAGGATGTTGACAGCTATATCGGCAACGAATCAAACAGAGCAAGTGTACTTGCGTCAATGAAGTCAGACGAATTTTCAAAGTACATTGACGGTCTTGCAGAGAAACTCAAGTATGAAGAAAACACTTCGGTTATTGACAAGTATAAGCCCGAACTCTTCTTCGTTTCGGTTGAGCCAACAACATCGGCGTCAACAACATCGGCATCCGATAAAAGCTCAAAATAATTGATATCGGACATACAACAGACGCATTTTCAGATTATTCTGAAGAAAGGGGCTTTTATGAAAAAACATTCAAAGCTTTGCGCAATTTTTCTGACGGCACTTTTGAGCATTTCTGCTGTGAGCTTTTCTGTATCGGCAGTCGGTGAGGAGGTTGATCCCGGCGGAGATTCAAGCGTTATTGTTGATCCCGTAGAGCCGGAACCCGAGCCCGAACCGGAACCATCACCGGAGCCTGAGCCGCAGCCGCAGCCCGATCCTGTGTATCCGGATTCTTCGGACAGCTCATCATATGTAGATCCCGGCTATTCGTCAAGTGATTCGTCATATGACAACAACTATAACTATGACAGCAGCTACGACTACAACAATAACAACAGTTATGACAATAATTACAGCAGCAGTCAGACTTACTACTACTCTGAGCCGTCATATGTAGGCGGCGGTCAGTCCTATGTTGCTCCGTCAAATACTGCTCCGTCAGCGTCGCTCATCAAGTCTGACGATAACATTGACGAAAAAACTCTTTCAAGCAACGACTGGTCGGATATCGCAAAAAATCTTAAAAATACCGACACATCGGGTTCTGACGGTGATGACTTTAACTTCATCAAGAACAATAACAGCAAGGGTGACAACGGTCATTGGATGTTCTATGTTTCACTTGTTTTACTCTCACTCGGTGTTGCAGGCATTGCGTACTTTGTAATTTCAACTGTTCTCAACAGAAAGAAGAGAGTCACAGTCGGCGGCAGAAGTAACGCTCCAAAGAGCAAATCTGCACAACCACAGCGTTACGGCAGTAACGATGATTATGCCGATGATTACTCATCTTCAGGCAGAAAGTCCGAAAGACGCAGTAAGTACGATACTGCCGAAATTCAGCTTCCAAAGAACAACCAAAAGGGCGGAAGAAGATACAAGTAATTAAATAACTTTATAGAACAAAAGCAGTTCCAAAATCGGAACTGCTTTTTTGTTTGACTGTGTAATTAAATTTTCGCATGACTTCTGTTTGAATGACAAAATCAGTTTTTGTCATACGGCTTTTTGTATGCCTCTTTGAACGGTTTTACAGTGCCGTCCTTTTCTTCAACGCTTACATTGTCAAGTGTTGCGTTGAACTGTGTGCGGATTTCACCAAGATAAATTTTGTACAGCTCTTTCTGCTCTTTTTGCTCAGCCTCGGTAAGTCCCTGTTCCTTTTTCTTTTTTGCAAGCTCGTTAATTCTGTCAAGCATCTTTTTATCCATAAGTCAATCCTCCCGACCGTTATTTTGGTTTTTAGAGCAATCTGCTCCAAAGCTATGATATCACACAATCAGCCAAAGTGCAAATTTTCGATTTGTCGGTTGAAAACAAAAATTTTTTGTGCTATCATTCAATTAAAGCCGTTACACGGCAAATTTTTTCGGCGGTGAATTATGGAAAAATTCAGCTTATTACACCCGACAAATTCAAATGCATCCTACAGAACTCTCAACAAAGAGGCGCTGAATGATTTGTCGGTTGATTATATATGTGACGCTCTCACAAAAGAGCAGTATGAACGCAACAGCATAAAGCAGCTGCTGATAAATATTACGGATGACGAGGAAGTTATAAAATATCGTTGCGATGTTTTTGAGGATTTTCTTCGTTTTCCGAAACTTCGTGATGATCTATCCGCACTCCTTGTAAAGCTGAACGATTTGCGTGAAATTGAGCGCTTTCAAAAGGATACCGAGGCATCTTCCTTGTGGCAGCTTGTAAACCGACTTCGTGAAATGGACGGCTATGTCGATTGCATTACAAGAATAAAAAACACGCTTGAAACAATTGAAGTAAAGTCGCAGGGACTGCTTGAGCTCAAGAAAAATGTTCAGTCAATTTACAATGACAGCGGTTTTCCCGAGCTAAAAAAGGATATAATAGATACGCTTGCAAAGGCTCAAAAGCTTAAGAGCATTACCCTCGGTGTGAATCTTGACGATTTGCTCCGCCCAAAGAGTGTGGGTGTAATCTCACTCAATGACAAAGAATTTACCGACAGCGGTATTCTCAAAAGATTTATGAAGTTTACAAACCGTGACAGCGAGCTGCACCACGGCAACGATGTTTCGGGATTTTTAAGCTTTCATCCGTCCAATCCGTCAACCTCGCAGTTCGGGCTGGGACAGTTTGTTGTGGGCGCTCAGCAGGATGTAAACCGCACTATGAACAGCTCGCTGACCGGCGCAGATCCTATGTCTGATGCACTCAAAAATGTTGTGACCGATATCCTCCGCAGAACCGTAAATGACATAAAATCAATGCTCAACAGATATGTCAATGTCAATGGCTACTCGTTTGTTTCGCTTATGCCCGAAATCATTTTCTATATTCGCTTTGCAGAGCTTTGTGATAAGATGAAAAAGAAAAATCTTCCGCTGTGCAAGGCAGAGGTTTTGCCCAAGGAGGACAGAAACTGCTGTTTTAGAGATGTTTACAACCTCAAACTCGGCATAAAATCGGCAAACGGTGAGAATTTGAATATTGTCACAAACGATATTGATTTTAACGATGACAGGCGAATTTACATTCTGACAGGTCCGAACCGTGGCGGTAAAACCACGATTACTCAGGCGGTCGGACTTGCGTTTCTGCTTGCTCAGAACGGAATATATGTTCCTGCAACGCAGATGAAATTCAGCCCATGCGACAGCATTTTTACGCATTTCCCTGCCGATGAAAACGATACCGTTGACCTCGGCAGACTCGGTGAAGAAAGCAAAAGACTTGCCGAAATTTTCTCCTCGGCAAGCCGTTACAGCCTGCTTTTGCTCAACGAAAGCCTTGCAACAACCAATGTTGCCGAGGGCTTGTACATTGCCCGTGATGTTGTCAAATCAATGCGCTATCTCGGCACAAGGGCGATTTTTAATACCCATATGCACGATTTGGCTCGCAACCTTGACGAGGTGAACACAACCGTAAAGGGCGACAGCAAGGTCGAAAGTCTGGTGACAGGTGTCGAAAACGGACAGCGTTCGTTCAAGGTTTTCATCGCTCCGCCTCAAGGTGTAAGCTATGCCAAAGACATTGCCGAAAAATACGGTGTAACCTTTGACAAAATCAAAAAACAGATTGATCGGCAGCGTGTCGCTGCACCTGGTTCGGGAAGATAGTATGTAATAATAAAAACATATTATGCCCGAGCGGAAGTTTTTTTAAATTGAAAGTTGAAAATGGAAAATTGAAAATTACGGTCGGGCAGACAGTTTGCAAAATGCAAATCATTGTCGCCCGACTGTTTTTGTATATATAGAAGTTGCGTTTAAATGTATGGGCGGATGCTACGGTGTTGCAATTATTTTGTTATATTCAGAAAATTCGTATAAAAGAAAACGGAGTGCATTACGCACTCCGTTTTCTTACGCCCACAAAATAATAAAAAAAGAAGGAAATAGCTGTTTAATAAAGTAACAGTTTAACCTTGCAGGATTTCAAGTCATTTCCTGTAAACCGCTACCCTATGCGAGTATTCTAACACTAACAGTAATAAAAGTCAAGACTGTTATACTATTTTTTGTTATTGATAGTAATAATATCGTTTAACTTTACACATTGAATAAATCATGTGTCTGAAATTTATGCAGATTATCAAAAGAAACCTGCCTGTCTGAAGAAGAAAATCCACAAAAACATCGTGAAACATGCTAAAACCGAAGTGAACACAACCGCCGCACCTGCAAGTTTAAAGTCGCTGTCCATTTGCTGAGCCATTGTGAATGACGAAACCGCACACGGCGATGCAAAAAGTCCGATAAGCGACACAAAGTCAACTCCTCTGATTCCTAATAAGCGCCGCCGTACCCAGACAAAGTGCCGGCACAACAACAAGTCTTGCGATTATGCAGATTATGAGGTTGCGTGAACAGCCTTTTATGCTGTCAAATGTGACAGACGCACCGAGTACAATCAGCGCAAGCGGAGTTGCAACCGCCGCAATATCCGAAACCGTTTTGTCAATTGTTTCCGGAAGGCTTATATTGAACGCAACAGACAAAAGTCCGAGTACAGAGCCGATAATCAGAGGATTTTTGGCAATACCTTTTAAAATTTTCAGCACATTTATCTTTTGCCCTCTGAAAATTTCAAGCGTGATGACGGCAAGCATATTGTAAATCGGAACAACAACAGCAACAAGCACGGCCGTCATGCCAAGCTTATCCTTGCCGAAAATATTCGCCGCAATCGGAAGTCCCATAAGGACAAAATTACTGCGGTAAATCGCCTGAATCATCGCACCACGGCTATAATTTGACTTTTCAACGAGGAGTGTAAACCCGATTGACAAAAAGTAAATCGTGAACACGCCAATAACCGCAAAGGCAAGCAGCTTCGGGCTGAAAACGCTTGAAAAATCCGAGCCGTAGATGTTATTGAACATCAGAAACGGAAAAAATACATTGAAAACAATTTTGTTAAGCTGAGGCAGAAAGCTGTCCTGCAAAATTTTTAATTTTCTCACAAGAAAACCGATGAAAAGCATTATGAACATCGGCAGAACCGCATTAAGTGCAACGAAAAAACTCTCCATAAAATCACCTTTTTTCAGCATACCACATTGCAAAATTTTTTTCAACAAAGCATACACCCGAAAATGTACATTTATTCAAGTTGAAATATGTCGATTTGTGTGTTAAAATATTCCGTGAACGATTTAAAATGAAACAACGAGGTGTGTCCATGAAAAAATGTGAGTTCTGCGGAAAGCAGATATCGTATTTTGACCAGTATTGTGATGATGAGTGTCATATTAAAGCAAATAAATTTTACGAAAAGGGCGAGCGTTTCGGCAAGCTGTTTGCGGTAATCAATATGATTTGTGTGTTCGGAATTCCAATCGGACTTTTTATGCTCTCGTTTGCAAGAGAGGTCGGTCTTACCGTCGCACTTGCAAGCTGTGTAATTCTCGGAATTATGCTCATTATTCTTCCGTTTCCCACGGAAAATATGATTTCAAAATTCAAAATTCAGAAAGCCGTAAAAATCACAAGAATGATCGGCGGTGCGGTAATTTTCCTCGGAGTGCTGATTTTGCTCCTTGCATTGTTAATTAAATTCTGATTTAAATTGAATAAAACGAAAAATTGCGTCAATACTATTTTCAGCAAATACAAAGGAGGACTTTGAATGCTCGATAAAATAGCATTGACGCTTCTTATTATCGGCGGACTCAACTGGGGAAGTGTCGGAATTTTTCAGTTTGATCTTGTTGCGTGGATTTGCGGCGGACAGACAGGAATCATAAGCCGTATTGTTTATATCCTTGTCGGACTTTCCGCAATCTGGTGCATTACACTTTTATTCAGGGACACAAGCGACACCGTGACGGACGGAACAGTTGCGGATTCGTAGTTTTTGCAGTAGGTTTAGCCTTGCGGGCGGATGATATCCGCCCATACATTTAAACGCAACTTCTATATATACAAAAACAGTCGGGCAACAATGATTTGCATTTTGCAAACTGTCTGCCCGACCGCAATTTTCAATTTTCCATTTTCAACTTTCAATTTCAAAAAACTTTCGCTCGGGCATAATATGTTTTTTACATTGCAAACTGTCTACACGAAAGGGGAACGGCGGCTCGCCGTAAAATAACCATAAACAAAAAACAGGCTGTCATATGACAACCTGTTTTCTTATGTAATATTTACTGCGTGGCAGATTTATTTCAATTAAAGTGCCTCAACAATGGCTCTTGTATCTCTTGCGATAACCATTTCTTCGTCGGTTGCAATGAGTTCAACTCTGATTGCAGAATCAGGAGTTGAGAGTGTGCCTGTAACACCGCATGTAGCCTGCTTGTTAAATTCCTTATCCAACTTAACGCCAAGGCATTCAAGATAGTCGCAAACCTTTTCACGGAGCATAGGCTGGTTTTCACCGATACCTGCCGTGAATACGATGCCGTCACAACCGCCGAGCGCTACATAATAACTGCCGATGTACTTTGCAATCTGGTAGTAAAGCATTTCGTGGGCAAGGTGAGCTCTCATATTGCCGTCTGCCTCGGCTGCACAAACATCACGGTCGTCAGACGAAACGCCTGAAATGCCCAAAAGTCCCGATTCCTTGTTGAGAATCTTTGACATTTCCTCAGGAGTGAGATGCTCTTTTTCAGCGATAAATGTGATAACAGACGGATCAAGTGAACCTGAACGGGTACCCATCATAAAACCGCCGAGAGGAGTAAGTCCCATTGTAGTGTCGATAACCTTACCGCCCTTTACGGCTGTGATTGAAGAACCGTTGCCAATGTGGCAGGTGATGAGCTTAAGCTCTTCCTTTTTTCTGCCCATAAGGTCAGCCATTTTTTCGGAAACATAACGGTGAGATGTGCCGTGAAAGCCGTACTTTCTTACACCGAACTTTTCATAATACTTGTAAGGCACTGCATACATAAATGCTTTTTCGGGCATTGTCTGGTGAAAAGCAGTATCAAAAACCGCAACCTGCGGAACTTTCGGACCGAAAACTCTTGTGCAGGCCTCAATGCCCTGAAGGTGTGCAGGGTTGTGAAGAGGTGCAAGAGGAGCAAGCTCTCTGATTTTGTTGATTACCGAGTTATTTACAAGCACCGACTTGTCAAAGTACGCACCGCCCTGCACAACTCTGTGACCTACGGCGGAAACCTCGGACAAATCGCTGATTGCACCGTATTCGGGATCTATGAGTGCATTTTTAACAGCCTCAAAAGCCTGAGTGTGATTAAGCATCTGTGTTTTGCGGTTGATTTTTTTGCCGTCGGGTGTTTTAAAACCAATGAAAGCACCGTTCTGACCGATTCTTTCACAGTTACCCTTTGCGAGAACTGCCTCGTTGTCAGTATCAATAAGCTGGTACTTGAGCGAGGAACTGCCTGCGTTGATTACGAGAATTTTCATTACAATCGTCCCCTTTGGTAGTTGTTTTCAGTTTAAAATATAAGAAATATATTTGCCTGTCGTCATATTTTATACTATAATGTAAATTAGAAAAAGACTTTTCAAAATTGACAGGTCACACATACATATGATACTCCAAATTATGTATGTTTTCAAGTGTTTTTTACAATATGTATGCGAAATAAAGGCTTCGGAGGAATAGTTATGGCAACAGCTGTCATCTGCGAATTCAATCCGTTTCACAACGGTCATAAATATTTGCTCGAAAGTGCAAAAAATGTGCTTAAAGAGCCGGTCATAGCAATTATGAGCGGCAGCTTTACCCAGCGTGGTGAGGTTGCCGTGTGCGACAAATTTGTCCGTGCAAAATCTGCCCTTGAAAACGGTGCGGATTTGGTGCTTGAACTGCCCGTTGTGTTTTCACTTTCGGGGGCTGAGGGCTTTGCAAAGGCAGGTGTTGCGATTGCGTCGGCTTTTGACTGCACAAATCGTCTTGCTTTCGGCAGTGAAAGCGGTGATTGCGAACTGCTCAAAAAATCCGCAAACGCTGTTTGTGATGAAAGGGTACAGGCTCTTGTGCGTGACGGAATGAAAAACGGCGGATACTACCCCCGTGAACTTGAAAACGCCGTCAAAACGGTTTTCGGAGATGAGATTTCGTCCGTACTTTGTGAACCGAACAATATTCTTGGCATTGAGTATATAAAAGCATTGAACGGTACGGGTGTTGAGCCGTTCTCGGTTGCAAGAACAGGTGTTGCACACGACAGCCGAATTGCGGGCGAGGGCTTTGCGTCTGCGTCACACATAAGAGAAATGTTGCGTAACGGTGAAAATGCGAAGAAGTACGCTCCGCACATTCCCGATGAAATCACATTTCCCGAAAATCTTGACAGACCGTTATTGTACCGCCTGCGTACTATGACAAGAGAGGACATTGCAAAACTGCCCGATGTGGGTGAGGGGCTTGAAAACAGAATTGCCGATGCGGCAGTGCGTTGCAGTACCTCATCAGAAATTGCCGACCTTGTAAAGACAAAGCGCTACACTCATGCACGCATACGGAGAATACTCGCCTGTGCATTGCTCGGAATTGAAAAAGCTCATACGCAAATCTCGATTGAGTATGTCCGTGTTTTAGGCTTTACAAACGAGGGTGCGGAATTGCTCAAAGACTGCCGACTGAATATTGTCACCTCAGCAAGCAACGGTGTCAGAACAGGCGGCAACACAAAGGCATTGCTTGAAAAGGACATTTTAGCCTACGATATTTCGGCACTTGCGTATGAAATTCCAAAAAGGAGCGGTCTTGATTTTACAACGCCTATTGTGAAAATATGACATTGGTCGATTGATTTGTCAATGATATGCCGAAAGCAGCAGTTTCTGAGGATTTTTCTTACATTTTTTACCGCAAAAAACAGCGGATTTTACGGGATTTTTATCTTTTTTGTGAGAAGTGCAACAATAAGTGTGTAATCTTTTGGTAATTATTATTGAACCCGATAAAAGTAGAAAAATGGTCAAAAAAACATTGACAAATATTTAACAAAGATGATAAAATAGAATCAATCGAGAATTAGCTAAATTCTGAAACAACAATTGAAAGGATCCAGAAAAATGAAAAGAATTCTTTGCTTTCTGATGGCGTGCACAATGTGCGCATCAGCAGCGGTCGGACTCTCAGGATGCGGTTGTGACGACAACACATCAAACAGCAGTAAGCCCGGCTATAAGGTTGAGCCGACAGAGCCTGACCTTACAAACGGAGATTTCGGATTTTTCATTATCAATCAGGAAGAACTTATGATTACAAAGTACACAGGTTCTGACACGGTTATTGAAATTCCCGAAAGCTACAAGAACTACAAAGTTACCGTAATCGGTGCAAGCGTGTTCAATGACTCCAAAATTACGGAAGTAACAATTCCGTCAAGTATCAAGCAGATTGAAGATTATGCCTTTTCAAGCTGTCACAGCCTCACAAAGGTAAATCTTTCCGAAGGTCTTGAAATCCTTAACAACAGCGTGTTCTTTAACTGCTCTGAGTTAAGAGAAATCAAGCTTCCGAGTACACTCAAAGAAATCGGACCGAGAGCTTTTTCGGGTGCGGCACTTAATAATGTTGTTCTTCCCGACAGCGGTAAACTTACAAAGATTGATGAATATGCTTTTTATCAGTCGCGTGAGCTTACAGACATCACAATTCCGTCTTGTATTACAAGTATTCCCGACAATGTATTCGCAGAATGCAGTAAGGAAGTTACAATCCACGGAGCAAGCGGTTCATATGCCCAGAACTATGCTAAGAAAAACAACCTTAAATTCAAGGCTGACTTAGCCAGTTCTTCAACAAAGGCAACAAAGGCAACAAAGGCAAGCGGTAAGGCTGCCGAGAAAGCCGAGTAATTGAGGCAAATTAATTTGATATCATTTTCAGCTTTGCTGAATCTAATATAATTATGCAAGATAAGAGGTAGATTAAATGAGTACAAAAGAGTATCCTATCGTAGATAACGCAGAAAGCTTTGAAGCTGCCCTTGCAAGAGTAAGAGAAGCTCAGAAAATTTTTGCTACCTACACACAGGAGCAGGTTGACAAGATTTTTCTTGCTGCCGCTACTGCTGCTAACCAGATGAGAATTCCGCTCGCTAAGATGGCTGTTGAAGAAACAGGCATGGGCGTTGCAGAAGATAAGGTTATCAAGAACCACTTCGCATCTGAGTATATTTACAATGCTTACAGAAATGTTAAGACTTGCGGCGTTCTTGAGGAAGACAAGGCTTACGGCATTAAGAAGATTGCTGAGCCAATCGGTGTAATCGCTGCTGTTATTCCTACAACAAACCCAACTTCAACCGCTATCTTCAAGACACTCGTTTGTCTTAAGACAAGAAACGGTATCATCATCAGCCCGCATCCCCGTGCTAAGAAGAGCACAATTGAGGCTGCCAAGGTTGTTCTTGAAGCTGCTGTTAAGGCAGGCGCTCCGGAGGGTATCATCAGCTGGATTGATATTCCTTCACTCGAACTCACAAACACACTTATGCAGGAAGCTGACTGCATCCTCGCAACAGGCGGCCCCGGCATGGTTAAGGCTGCTTATTCATCAGGTAAGCCTGCACTCGGTGTTGGCGCCGGTAACACCCCTGCTATCATTGATGAAACAGCTGACATTTTACTCGCAGTTAACTCAATTATCCACTCAAAGACATTTGATAACGGTATGATCTGTGCTTCAGAGCAGTCTGTTATCGTTGAAAAGAAGATTTACAGCAAAGTTAAGAAGGAATTCAAGGCTCGTGGCTGCTACTTCCTTAACGAGGAAGAGACAGAGAAGGTTAGAAAGACTATCATCATCAACGGCGCTCTTAACGCTAAGATTGTTGGTCAGAAGCCTGTTACAATCGCAGCTCTTGCAGGTGTAACAATTCCTGAGGAAACAAAGGTTCTTATCGGTGAGGTAGAATCAGTTGACATCAGCGAAGAGTTTGCTCACGAGAAGCTTTCTCCTGTACTCGCTATGTACAAGGCTGAGGATTTTGAAGATGCTATTGCAAAGGCTGAGCATCTTATTGCTGACGGCGGTTACGGTCACACATCTTCACTTTATGTTGACGCTGTAAACGAAAGAGCAAAGATTGACGAGTTCGCATCAAGAATGAAAACTTGCCGTATCCTTGTTAACACACCTTCTTCACAGGGCGGTATCGGTGACCTTTACAACTTCAAGCTTACTCCTTCACTCACACTCGGCTGTGGTTCATGGGGCGGCAACTCTGTTTCTGAGAATGTTGGTTGCAAGCACCTTATCAATATTAAGACAGTTGCCGAGAGGAGAGAAAATATGCTTTGGTTCAGAGCACCTGAAAAGGTTTATATCAAGAGGGGCTGTATGCCTGTAGCTCTTCAGGAACTCAAGGATGTAATGGGTAAGAAGAGAGCATTTATCGTTACTGACTCATTCCTTTATAAGAATGGCTACACAAAGCCAATCACAGACAAGCTCGATGAAATGGGCATCACATATACAACATTCGCAGATGTTGAGCCTGACCCATCACTTATTTCAGCTCAGAAGGGTGCAGAGGCTATGCGTAAGTTTGAGCCTGACTGCATTATCGCACTCGGCGGCGGTTCAGCAATGGATGCCGGCAAGATTATGTGGGTTCTCTATGAGCATCCGGAAGTTGACTTCCAGGATATGGCTATGCGTTTCTGCGATATCCGTAAGAGAGTTTACACATTCCCGAAGATGGGTGAGAAGGCATACTTCATTGCTATCCCAACATCATCAGGTACAGGTTCTGAGGTTACTCCTTTCGCAGTTATCACAGACCAGAATACAGGCGTTAAGTATCCGCTTGCTGACTATCAGCTTATGCCTAAAATGGCAATCGTTGATGCTAACAACATGATGAGCGGTCCTAAGGGACTTACAGCTGCATCAGGTATCGATGCTGTTTCTCACGCACTTGAGGCTTATGCTTCAATGATGGCTACAGATTTCACAGACGGTCTTGCACTCCGTTCACTCAAGCTTATCTTCGAGTATCTCCCTGCTTGCTATGACAACGGTATGAACGAGCCTGTTGCTCGTGAGAAGGTTGCTCACGCTGCTACAATGGCAGGTATGGCATTCGCTAACGCATTCCTCGGTGTTTGTCACTCAATGGCTCATAAGCTCGGTGCTTTCCATCATGTACCGCACGGTATTGCTAACGCACTTATGCTTGAGCAGGTAATCAGATTCAACTCAGCAGAAGTTCCTGCTAAGATGGGTACATTCCCACAGTATGATCACCCGCACACACTCGCTCGTTATGCTGAAGTAGCTCGTTACCTCGGTCTCGGTGGCAAGAACGATACAGAGAGCGTTGAAAACCTTATCAAGGCTGTTAACGACCTCAAGGCAAGAGTCGGCATCAAGAACTCTATCAAGGATTATGTTCCGGACGAAGAGGACTTCCTCAACCGTCTTGACGCTATGACAGAGCAGGCATTTGATGACCAGTGCACAGGTGCAAACCCAAGATATCCGCTCTTCAAGGAAATCAAGCAGATGTACCTTAATGCTTACTATGGCAACAACAGCGAGACTGTTTAATCTATCTCGTAATGCATAATTATAAAACACCCTGCCCCCGTGGCAGGGTGTTTTGTTGTATATGGATAATACCGCAATTTTCCATTTTCAACTTTCAATTTAAATAAATCTCCGCTCGGGCATAATATGTTTTTGGATATTTACAAACTATCTGCACGAATTGGGTACGGCGGCTCGCCGTGCGGGCGTCCAATGAACGCCCCTACAGGATTGTGCGAACAATTACAATGTTACGCTCGGGCATAATATGTTTTTTTACATTACAGACTGTCTGCCCGACCGCAATTTTCCATTTTCCATTTTCAACTTTCAATTTAAATAAACTTCCTCTTGGGCGTAATGTGTTTTTAATATTACATGCTATTATGCACAATGCACAAAAGAATGTTAAAAATTTCACAAATATTTAGTTAAAAGTTTAACAAATTTTTATGCACTTCGCATAAAATATCTTGCTCTTTTTGTTTGAAAGGTAAAAAATAATTTATTTGCATTTGCTAAATGCACAAAGAAAATTAAAATTATTTTGTTATTTTTACACTATACTAACCCCTGAAATTGTTGTATAATATAACCGAAGCAATGAAAGATTGCTTGATGAATTTTTAATATTTTAAAGCGAAAGGGGCTTTATTATGAAATTAGATACAGTTCTTGCAAAAAGAGAGAACAAGGTAGTTTATAAAGACGGTGCGCTTGCAGCTAAAGTTTTTGACGAGTGTTATCCGAAATCAGATATTCTTAACGAGGCTCTTAATCAGGCGAGAGTTGAGGAAACAGGACTCAATATTCCGAAAATTGAAGAGGTTACAAAGATTGACGGAAAATGGGCAATCATCTCCACCTTCATCGAGGGCAAAACTCTTGCGGAGCTTATGGCAGAGCATCCCGAAAAAGAGGACGAATACCTCAATCTCTTTGTTGACATTCAGGTTAAAATCCTCAGCCAAAAAGCACCGTTGCTTAACAAACTCAAGGATAAGATGAAACGCAAAATCAGCGAAACCGACCTTGATGCAACAACAAGATATGAGCTTGAAACCCGTCTTAACGGTATGCCGAACCACACAAAGGTTTGTCACGGCGATTTCAACCCGAGTAATGTTATCATTGACGAGTCGGGTACACCGTATGTTATTGACTGGTCACACGCAACACAGGGTAACGGTTCAGCCGATGCCGCAAGAACTTACCTCTTGTTCCGTTTGAATCATCAGGAAGAGCTTGCAGAAAAGTATATGAAGCTTTACTGCACAAAGACCGACACAGCCCGTCAATATGTTGACCGCTGGCTTCCGATTGTAGCCGCATCACAGTCTGTTAAGGGCAAACCCGAAGAGAGAGAGTTCCTTCTCAAATGGGCAAGTGTTTGCGAATACCAGTAATGTCGTATAAATGTATTTTTAATTCATATTTTACTCAGCAAAATTTCATTTTGAAATTTTCTCTCCTCTGTTTTTTTTCATAATTGTATTACGGAAACCGAATAAAAGCAGCTCCCGCTCCAAATGCTTGGTGCGGGAGTTGCTTTTTTGATGCGAAATTTATGTTGACGGTACGCTGCAAATATTACAAAAGGTTACAAATTTTGTAATAATTCGCTTTAATTTGGTGCTTGAAATGAAGATTTTGTGAGTGAAACTGCATCAAATTTTCTGAATTAGCAAAAAATACAGGCTTTGGGGTTGATTTTTTAAAAGGGTGATGTTATAATAGTTACAATGTTGTTATCAAGGTGTAACCTGATTTGTAATTTACTGTCAGATTTGGTAACAATTTCTCGGTCAAATATTTCGTACAGATTAAAACGGACTGTACTTTGAGTCGGTCATTATTTTTCTGTAAGAGCTTTGACTCTCTGATAAAAATGGAGGTAATTAACGATGCAGAGAATAAAAAAGATTACTGCAATCATTCTGAGTGTTCTCACACTTTCAAGTGTATGCGTATTCGGTTCTTCATTTTCTGCCGGTGCAAAAGGCACGGGTGCAGGTCTTGCAGAATGGGCACTCAATGCCTATAACAGCGGATGGTCATATGTTTACGGCGGTTCAACCCCCGGAGCAGTTGACTGTTCAGGTCTTATCTATTCATATGCCGGCGGCGAAAGATGCGGTAATCCACAGCTTGAAACAGCTACCGAAACAGGTTCGGTAAGCGCAGGCATTCCTAATGTTCACGGTCTTGGACTTTGGCGTCCCGGTCATGTCGGTGTCTATGTCGGCAACGGTATGGAGGTTGACGCAAGAGGTGATGAATACGGTGTTTGCTATGAGGCAATCGGCGGTTATAACAATTGGACATACTGGTTCAAGCTTGCCGCAGTTTCATATGTAACAAACGGTTGGGAAAGCTTTAACGGCAACTACTACTACTACGAAAACGGCGAGTACATTGTAAATACTTCAAGAACAATTGACGGTACTACATATTACTTTGACTCACAGGGCAGATCGAGCAAGACTCCTTCAAACACTTCTTCAAGCAGTTCATCAAGTTCAAGCTCATCAGGTTCTTCAAGTTCATCAAGCAGCTCATCATCTTCAAGCAACACACCGAGTGTTTACAAGAACGGTTCATCGGGCGCTGAGGTAAAGAAGATTCAGCAAAGACTTGCTGACCTCGGCTATTATGACGGTGCAGTTGACGGTTACTTCGGTGACGCAACAGAAGAGGCTTATAAGGCATTCCAGAAAGCCGCAGGTCTTACAGTTGACGGTATTGCAGGCGATTCGAGAAATACACTTTATTCGGAGAATGCTCCCGAAGCTCCAAAAGCCGATACAACAACAAAGACTGAGGACAAGCCCGAGGAAGAAACAACTGCTCCCACAGAGGCGACAACAGAGCCTGTAACAGAGGCAGTTCAGTATCAGAACGGTGACGAAAACGATAAAGTAACTGCAATTCAGCAGCAGCTTATAAAGCTCGGCTACTTTGCAATGGATGCAACAGGCTACTACGGTGAATATACAGCGCAGGCCGTTGCAAATTTCCAGAATCAGAATTCACTCGATTCAACAGGTATTGTTGATGAGAAAACATACAACGCACTGTTCAGTGACAACGCAGTTGCAAACCCCAAAACAGAGGTTGTAAGCGGTGAGGTTTCTCCGGCGGTTTCAGCCGCTCCGATTGAGATGCCTTCTTCAACAGGTGCATCGCAGTTCATTCTTTCAAACGAAAAGAATCAGAATTACTCGGACACAGCATCAAGCGTTGCCGTTCAGTCCGTAAAGTCTGCCGACAAGGCTCTTGCGAAGTCAAATGCCGCAAGCACACCGACTCTTGTTGCCGCAGTTCAGAGATCCGCAAATGTAGGTCTTTGGTTTGTGCTTGTTGCAGTTATCCTCGGTGCAATCGCTTTTGTATTCTTCCTTCGTGACAGAAAGCTTTCAAGATATTCAAGATATGTCGCAAGAAAGAAAAAAAGAGCCACCAAAGCCGAACTTGACGCAAGATGGTAATTGATATATAATCTGATTATTAAACAGTCGATTGCAAAGCAGTCGGCTGTTTTTGCTTAATTAAAAATGGAAAATTGAAAATGGAAAATTGTGGTCGGCGGTGTGCCACCGCAATCTATTCGAGAAGATACTCGGATAAAGGAATTGCATCAGATGCCCGAATACGGCATTGATGCAATTTTTGCTTTATATGAAAGTAAATGTATACTTGTAGGGGTAGCCTTGCGACCGCCGCCTGTGGCGGATAAAGGGAGCAAAGCGCTGTCTGAAATAACGAGCAAAAGGTATGTACAACGCATTGCGACTATATTTCAGACGGGAGGATATTATCCGCCCTACGACACGAACGGGGAACGGTGACATACCGTACGAATAAAAATGTGGACATTTATTGCACATTCGTGTTAAAATACAAGATGAAAAAGTGTGTGGAAAGAAAGTGGTGACTGTTAATGAAAAAATCCGAAAAACCAATCGACAAAATAAAAGTCAAAAAGTCGATTTTCAAAAGGCTTTTCTTTCACATACTTGTGCTGTTTATTTTGGCGGTGATTGTTTCGGGTACGCTCAATTGCATTGAAAACATTCAGCGCACAAGGCGGTTTACACGACAGCTGACCGAAAGTGCGTCAAAGGTTGCAACAGAAACTTTTGAACGCAGCGATATAAACGCATTGCTTGATAATCCCGATTCCGAAGAATATCGGAAAGCCGTTAAGACCTTGAGGTGGATTTGTCAGACAAACCACCTTGAATATATGTACATTTACATTCCGAATTTTGACGAAAACAAGGTTACATATGTTATGACTGTTGCCGATGATGACAGCGAAAAAGAGAATGTTTTGAAGGTGAGAAGTGCAGGTGCAGAGGTTGACCACGGCTTGTGGAATGCTGAAAAAGAGGCGTGGGAAAATCCTAACCTTGTCACGGCTTACGAATATCAGAACGACAGCTTCGGCAGTTTTTACACGGCATTTTCAGCGATTCAAGGCAAGGACGGCAAGCCTGTCGCATTAATCGGTGCGGACTATTCGCTGACGCAGATTTATACGGAAATCATTTTTTATACTGCAATGCGAGTTCTTGCGTTGTTTGTTGTGCTGGCAATTGTATTCTTGCTTGTAATGCGGTTTGTCAGAAAAAAGATGTATAATCCGATACTTTTGATTTTTGAAAAAATTCGAGGATATTTTTCCGACAAGGCTGACGGCACAAATACAAAGAAAGCGTTTGTGCCGATAAAACTCGGCTCTGACGATGAAATTCAGCTTTTGGCTGATTATTTCAACGATATGGCTCACGATGTAGAAACTTATGTTGAAAAAAATTCCACCCTTGCGAGTGAAAAGGCTAAAAATGAAACCGAGCTTGAGGTTGCAAGGCGGATTCAGTACGGAATAATTGCGAGAGAAAAGAATGTTGTCTTTGCCGATTGTTTTGATGTTTCGGCAAGAATGGAGTCTGCAAGACAGGTAGGCGGCGATTTTTACGATTGCTTTGCATTGCCTGACGGCAGAATATGTGCCGTAGTCGGTGATGTGTCGGGCAAGGGTGTTGCGGCGGCAATGTTTATGGCTTTTGCAAAAACTCTTATTCACGAAAAAATGACCGAAAATGCAGAACCCGACAGGGCGTTTGAAGAAATCAACAGGGAACTCTGTTCGTCAAATCCCGAGGGAATGTTTGTAACTGCATTCGCCGTGATTTTTGACAAAAACAGCGACAGCTTTTTGTACATAAATGCAGGTCATAACAAGCCTGTTACGGTGAGCAACGGCAAGGCTGAATTTTTAGAATGTAAGCCCTGTATAATGCTCGGTGTGTTTGATGATGCAAGATATGTTGTGAACAGCGCTGAATTTGGAAACGGCGATATAATCTGCCTTTACACTGATGGTGTGAACGAGGCAACAAATGCGGATAATGAATTTTTCGGCAACGAAAGACTTGTGTCTGCCTGTCAAAATGCCGAACAGACTGCAAAAGGTGTGTGTGACGGAGTTTATGAGGCTTTGACGGACTTTACCGAAAATGCGGAGCAATTTGACGATATAACAATTGTTGCAATAAAAAAC
>OGZP01000623.1_pt1 | contig 29944 bp, 25 predicted proteins | sample 1576811 | NCBI WGS metagenome assembly OGZP01 (sample SAMEA3541553, study PRJEB24748) | human gut metagenome | biome: human gut; feature: human-associated habitat; material: faeces | place: China | collected 2012
TGGAAAATCAATAGACTTTTGTTAAAAAATACAGCTAACAGAGCGGGAATTTAGGTTATAAGAAAAAGATTCGGACGCTATACTGCTGATATTGAAAATGGTTATTAATCCCGAAGGGAGGAAGAGACGATGCTGAGACGGACTTTGGCCTTGGGAGCGGCTTCGTTTTCTCTTCTGATTGCCTGCAGCAGGGGAGGAGCCCAATCCATGGAAAAAGATACAAGAATGCTTCCCGCGGAAAAGCCCCGGGCGGGAGAGAAGGAGATTTATCTCGCCGGCGGCTGCTTCTGGGGAACTGAACACTTCATGTCGAAGGTTGCTGGTGTCAGGGTGTCTGAGTCGGGATACGCCAATGGCACCGTTGCCAATCCAACTTATGAAGACGTGTGTACCGGCCGAACCGGAGCCGCGGAAACAGTGCATGTCATTTACGACCCTGAAAAAGCTGATCTGCCATTCCTTCTCGGTCTCTTCTTTGAAACCATTGATCCGACAAGCCTTAACCGCCAGGGGAATGACATCGGAACCCAGTACCGGACCGGCATTTTTTATACCGATCCAGGCGATAAACCCATCATTGAGGATGAGGTAAAGAAGCTCTCAGCCAAATATTCAAAGCCTCTGGCGCTTGAAGTGAAGCCGCTGACCTCCTTCTACCGGGCTGAGGAATACCATCAGGATTTTCTCGTGAAGCATCCGGACGGCTACTGCCATATTCCGCGGCGCCTGATGGAAGAGGCTGAGAAAGCCAAGTATCAGCCGACCCATAAGGGATTTCGAAAGGCCGGATCGCAGAGTCTCAAGGATCGCCTGACACCAGAACAGTATGACGTCACGCAGAACTGCGGCACCGAGCCGCCTTTCCATAACGCCTATTGGAATGAGCACCGGGCAGGGATCTATGTGGATATTGTGAGCGGAGAGCCGCTTTTCTCCTCTTCAGACAAATTTGATTCCGGCACCGGGTGGCCGAGCTTCACGAAGCCGATTTCAGAGTCCGCTCTGAAAAATACGACGGATACGTCGTACGGTATGGTGCGGACTGAGGTGAAATCAGCCGCGAGCGGATCTCACCTCGGGCACGTGTTTCCGGATGGGCCGTCTGATAAGGGCGGACTTCGCTACTGTATGAACAGCGCGTCTCTCCGGTTTATCCCGAAAGAGGAAATGGAGAAGGAAGGCTATGGGGCGTACCTGAAGTATGTGAAGTAAAAACAGTTCAGGCGTTCAGAACGAAACCGGAGATAGGGCAGCCTCTCTCCGGTTTTTCTTACGGCAGTTGATATCAGCTGCGCCAGGTATCCCGGAGGACATTCACCATCTCCCTGATGACAGAAAGCCCTCCGGCAGGAATAATAGTCACGCTCACTTATACACAGTAAAAGGGTTCCGGCATGGCATCTGCAGAAATATTGAAAATCGGGGCTTCGAAGGAAGTCCTTGAATCCCGGCTGAAAACCGTTCTTCCAAAGATTCATGAAACGTTTGATGGTCAGGTTCAGGTCATTGAAGAATCGGATACAGATGTGCTCGACGCGGTTATGTCGGGAGAGCTCGACGCCTGCTTCACTGTCAGGGGAGAGGAAGATGATGCGTTTAATCGCTGGCCCCTTTTCTTTGAGGACATCATGCTGATTTATCCGGATTCTCATATTCCGGTGGAGTCTCAGATGGATCTCGACGATGTGCCGTTCCTCGTGATTCCTGAAAAATCAGTCTGCAAAGACCGGATGCTTTCATGGCTGTCAGACGCCGGTCAGGCTCCGATCGGTATTGAGGAGGCGGGGGACTTTTTAACGATTATCCGTCTCGTTTCCGAAGGCGCGGGCTTCAGCGCGGTGCCGGGATCGCTTTTTGCCGGATCTCCTTATAAGACAGAGATTCAGGCGGATCCGATGGAAGAACCTTACCGTACGATGCGTATCGATCTTGTGGCACGAAAGGGAGTCCGCGAGGATGAGATTCGCAGACTTCTCGGGCTCTTTGGAAAATAAAGCGTCTTCTGTCTCACCGGAAAAAATAAAAGCGGGTAGAATAGACCTTCCTTGGGGCTGCCTTGGTTTCGACGTGGATTACGAAGGAGCACGGGGCATGTCGAGGTCCGAGATCCTCGTTAAACAGTTCGGAAAAGTAATAAACGCCAATAACAAGCGTTACGCTCTCGCTGCTTAATACCAGCGGGACGCTGCACCGGTTCGCCTGAGGGCCGGGTCAGCCTAAAAACTGACAGCAGCGCCATATACTCGGGCTGGATCCTGTTGGAGCCGTGACGGCAGGATTAAGATCAAGCGGCTGGTCTTCATATGGCCTGCTGGTGGGCATGGATGAAGATGAGATTTAAAGTTCATCAGATACGCATGTAGAACCGTCTTTGGACAATTTGCGGACGCGGGTTCGACTCCCGCCAGCTCCACCAGACACTAATCCCAGACTGTCTTAGGACGTCTGGGATTTTTTATTAAATCAATAAATTACAAGCGAATTCCGCCTATAGCCGTCCAAGTCTGTCTAAAGAAATCCATGTTTTTATGATGGGTGGTATGATGGGTAAATAAGAGTTAAAAAATCACATATATTTTTACCCATCATAAAAAGGAGGTTCCTCCCATGCCAAAAATCACAAAAGAGCTGACGGCACTTGAGGTTAAGCATTTGGGGTACGGAACCTTTTCTATTGGCGGAGTGAAAGGGCTTTACATCAGAAAAACTCCCCATCAGCAGTTCTTTTTCCTCCGATACAAAGACGAAAGCGGGCGCCATGATTATGCTTTAGGTAATTACCCTGAAGTGTCTGTCGCACAGGCACGAAAGGCTGCTGCTGATGCACGTGCGTCAATTGCCAAAGGGACCAACCCAATAGATGAAAGACAATCGGAGAGGGCAGCAAGACTGGCTGCTAAGCAGGCAGCTCAGGCAGAGCTCGAACAAAAAAAGCAGACCTTTGAAAAAATAGCCAATGAGTGGGTGGAGGATCGCGTTAACCATGGCTACTGGTCAAAGAATCATCGCGGGGAAAAAGACACTCGCCAAATCCTCAGCAGACACCTTTTCCCCATTATCGGTGCCAAGAACATTGATCAAATTACTCCGGAGGATATCCGGGAATGTCTGTCTCCCATTTGGCAGTCGGCGCCGTCAACGGCCAAAAAAGCACGTACGCATGCTCGAAAGATCTTTCAATGGGCGATCGCATTTCATAAACGAAAGAATAGGGAAAACCCTGCCGATATGGCAGGAGCGCTCGGCGTATTAATGGAGCCGTTTCAGAAGAACAGAAAGCCCAAGCAAAACCATGCGGCATGTCCGGTCGAAGAGATCCCCAGACTGATGGCAACGATTCATGGATACGATTCCATGTCGGCGCGGGCCTGTGAATTTGCCATTTTGACCGCTGCTCGGTCTCAAGCCGTGCGAATGGCTCAGTGGGACGAAATTGATTTGGAACAGGGAATATGGGTTATTCCGTTGGACCATGACAAAATTAAAGTGCCCAATAGAGACCGAACTATATTTCTGTCCTCCTTTGCTTTACAGCTCCTGAAGGGGCTAGTGCGTTATGAAGATAGTCCTTATGTCTTCCCCAGCTCTCATGGGAGCGCCTTTTCTGATGCAGCTTTAACCATGTTTTTGCGAGGTCTTCACGAAAAGCGCTTACAAAAAGACCATCGGGGCTGGATAGATCCCATCAAATCTTCAAAAATGGGCAAACCTTGCGTGATCACCCTGCATGGTACGGCGCGCGCTTCATTCCGCACGTGGGCGAAAGATGATGAATTGGAGAACAATCGCCGTTTTGATCAGCAGGCCGTGGAAATGTGCTTGCTCCACGCAAAGAATGATGCCTACAACGGCGCCTACGATCGCGCTCCCTTAGCCAAAGAGCGCCGGCGGATCATGGAAGCCTGGGGGAATTTTTGCATGTCGGAGATCCATAAATAACCCGGGTGGTTCTTAAAGTTTCGAGTGAGTAAACCTGATTTTTTGTTGAACTAGCTTTTGAGCGTGTGTCGACATTTTCTTGAGACCGCGGGAAAAAAGGTAAAAAACCAGAGAAACCTCTCGGACAGCAGCCCTGGGTTGTTTTGTGTCTGGCTGTTTTGCCATTCAATGTTTTTTCCAGGTGCTTACGAGCATCAGTAGAATTGAGAGCTATGTGAAAGCGGCTTTGGGAGAACCCAACCGTTTCGGGGCTGTTACACATTTTCAACGGGGCTGCTCATGAACAAATCGACGGAGATGGCGGCAGCTTCCCTTTCTTCCACGTGAACCGATTTGGCAGGATTAACAATGGCGGCGCTCAATCAGGCGAAGATCATCAAAGGCCTCAGAGAAATCACCTCAGGAGAGCCTGACCGCACCTTTTTCTTCAAGTTCCTGAAGCTTTACGGATTTCCCAGGACCACTATCCAAAAGCTCGAACATAACGATCCAGACCGGAATATTGCTCTTCGCGAAGGCGACTATGGCCTAACCAAACAGATTTTTTTCCGGGAGGCGAAGGGGCAGGACCCTAACGAGGTGCTTGAAAGCCTTCTGAACGCCCCCGAGTTGGAAAGATACAAGATTCGTTTCTTTATCGTTACCGACTTTGAAAGACTCGTAGCCTATGATCGCCGGGTAGACGACAGCATCGATATCGATTTTTCGGATCTTGCAAACAATTTTGATTTCTTCCTTCCACTTACAGGTCAATACGAGAAGCCGCTCGCATATGCTGCACATCCTGCAGACATTAAAGCCTGCGAAAAAATGGGGCGACTCTACGATGCGATACGAGAGTTGAATCATTATGAGAATGACGAATTACACGGGCTGAACGTCTTTCTCGCTCGGTTGCTCTTCTGCTATTTCGCAGAGGATACGGGAATTTTCCCTAAGCCTGGGCAGATGACAGTGGCGCTTGAATCCATGACTGCGAAAGATGGAAGCGATCTTCCACAGTTCTTCGAGACGCTCTTCGCGGCCCTGGGCACGCCAGAACAGGATCGGCGCCGTCTAAACCTTCCCGCGACGATTCGAGAGTTCCCCTTTGTGAATGAAGAGTTTTTCAGCGAACGGGGCTGCATTCCGAAGTTCAATACAAACGTCAGACGGCATCTGATTGCTGGCGGCAAGCTCTCCTGGAGGGAAGTTTCACCCGTCATTTTCGGTTCCATGTTTCAGTCGGTGATGGATCCTGAACTCAGGCGTGAACTCGGGGCGCACTACACAAGCGAAAAGAACATCTTCAAAGTGATTGGCCCTTTGTTTCTTGACGGGCTTAATGCAGAACTCGAAAACATTCTTGGCATCAAGACAAAGTCTCTGAGAAAAAAGCGGCTAAAGGAGTTTCAGGAGAAGCTCGCTTCGATCAGGATAGGAGATCCTGCCTGCGGATCCGGCAACTTCCTTGTGGTTTCCTATCGAGAACTGAAGATGCTCGAACTTAGGGCGGTCAAGGCAATCCTGGATACAGATCCAGATCGCGGTAGATCTCTTTTGACCGACTGGATGAACCAGTACTCGAAGGTTTCAATCGACCATTTTTACGGGATGGAACTGGAAGAATTCCCTGCGTACATCGCCCGCGTGTCCATGTGGCTCATGGAGCATGTCATGAAGCAGAAGTTTGGCGCATTGCTCGGAGCGGTGTCGCCATCGCTCCCGCTTGAGGCCAAAGCAAATATCGCCTGTGTCAATGCACTCACAAGCGATTGGACCACAGTCTTTCCAGCAAAGCAACTCAGTTACATTATTGGCAATCCGCCTTTTGGTGGCGCGTTGCGCATCAGCAAGTCGCAAAAAGCGGAAGTACTCGCAATTTTCCCTGATGTTAAAGATGCGGGAAAACTTGACTATGTGACCTGTTGGTACCAGAAGGCAACACAGCTTATGTCGGTCAATCCTAGGATTGAGTGCGCTTTTGTTTCAACAAACTCTATTTGCCAGGGGGAGCAGGTAGCACCCCTGTGGGGAAAACTTTTCAGCGAAGGCGTTCATATCAACTTCGCCCATCAGACTTTCCAGTGGCGGAACGAGGCCCGCGGGAAAGGACGTTCATCAAAGGGATTTGCTTGAACAAGTAAATTTTTGACCGACACTCTTCAAGCGGGGCCACAACAGCAAAGACCACACCGAAGGATAAAACCTTTAGTGTGGTCTTACTGTTTTAATCGGGAACAGCCGCCCTGCCGTTTAACCTCTCGGAGCGCGGAACTCGGAAACCTCCGCTGTTGACAAGTCGAAGTACATCACGCGATTCTCCGTATCAAACTCGCCAACGACCTTATAACGCTTTTTGGGCTGATAGTCAGGGATGAGCATAACAAGCACATTGTGAAGGTTTTTGTTTCCACAGCTCAGAGTGTTGCTCTGTTCGCTTCTGGGCTTGGAGAACGAAACAGATTTGGCCTCGTTGCTTTTGCAAACACGGATGGCAAAAACCTTATGCGACGGGTCAGTGCAGTACTGCACGTTCTGCGGATAGTTCAGATCCTCCAAAACGCGCTTGCTGAAGGTGATGCCGTTCTGGTTGATGTAAATATCCGGCGTTACGTTGGTAGTGAGGTCGAGCACCTCAAGGTTAATATTGGAAAAATTGATAGCCATGTTTTAACTCCTTTCGTCTTGACCATCGTCAAGATCGTTTATACTGTTGATTATATTGATGAATTGCTCCCGTTCCTCTTGCGTCCAATCCATATCCAGCAAGAAATATCCACATAAAACGCCGGATTTGACCTTTGCCAGTGTGAATTTCTTCTTTATAGCGGATAGCGCTTTTCCGCGTTTACCCCATTTGCCGGAAGCAAGAATTTCCTGCGCCTGCGCCCATTGCTCACGCTTGATGATCGCCGGATGATTATTCTCCCAGAACCATTGTGGCAGAATATCCTTGTTTTTCACGGATTTATGCGAGAGGTAGTCTTTTGAAAATGTTTTCTGATACAGGACATCGCCGCAATATTTCTCATTTGTGAGGATACTGCGGATGGTCGCCTGTGGCCACGTTCCCATTCCCATCGGGGAGCGGATACCTTGCTGGGAAAGGGATTCCGCGATTTCTTGCGGAGATGCTCCCTCGATAAAGCTGTCATAGATGAAGTGCACAATTTCTGCCTCAGCTGGCTCGATTTTGACCATGCCACTGTAGTCACGATAGTAACCGATAGTGTTTTTTACGGAGAATTTGTAAAGGCCCTCTTGCATTCGATAGCGGATTCCCTCTTTTACCGAAATACTTCTCTGTTGGCTCTCCAGTTCCGCAAGCGCTGACAAAATCGATATTACGAGTTTGTTCTTGCCGTCGCTTGTGAAAATGCCTTCAGATTCGAAGTTGACAGCCACGGGAGGATTCAGATCACTGAGTTTTCGCAGAGTTGTAAGAATATCCACGATGTTGCGCCCAAAGCGGCTGATACTCTTTGTGAGGATTAAGTCCACTTTGCCAGAAACGGCATCATCAATCATCTCCTGAAAGCCTTTACGTTTATTGAGCGAAGTGCCAGATATTCCTTCGTCCGTATAGATTTTCACCAATTCGTATGTTGGATTGTTCTCTATAACGGATTTGAAATGCTGCACCTGCATCTCAAAACTGCCGACCTGTGCTTCTTCGGCGGTGCTGACTCGGCAGTATGCCGCCACGCGCACCTTCGGAGCCTCCTCATAGGCGTACATTTTGCGTTCTGGCATAATGACGTGGCCTTTGCGCTCACCACTGCGATTTTTGGCAATCGTCTCTTGTATGCGGCGCTTTTCCTCCTCGCGGTGGTCAATCGTCTGGTCCTTCTGTCTGGCCTTTTCAATACGCTCCGCATCTAACTTTTTTGCCATTTAGCTATCCTCCGTATTCCTGTGATATTGCGATCTCATGGCGCAGGACCTCCTTTCCTCGAATTTTTCAAAAACATGAGCATCACCCTCCTTCACGGTTGTTGCACAAAGAAAGACCACACCGAGAAAAACCCAGTGTGGTCTGTGTGCGTACTTTGATGCGGAAAACGGCAGCTGTCCGCTGCTACATCCTGTGTTACAGCTTTAAGAAGCCCTGCTTGAACGCATCCGGGAAGATAAAGGTCTTTTCACCGGCGCTGAACGTCACGCGGATATGCTTCTGGGCTTTGTCGATCCATGTGACAGTGCCTGCGCCAAAGCTCTTATGTGTGACAGCGGTACCGATTTCCACAGCGGAGAGGTCGAGTTCATCCTCTTGAAGTTTCTGAACTGGCGCGGCGACAGGTGTTTTCGGCACATCAGGTTTCTTGACGCCATACGCTTCTGTTACGAGCGGCGGTTTCGCGGCAGCCGGTGATGCGGGCTTTTGATCCACTGGCGCGGAAACCGGCGTTTCTTCAATCTTCGGCTCTTCAGGCACAGCCGCTTTTCCCATCGTGGACTGCTGGTTATAGAACAGCCTTTCATATTCCTCGCGCTTGATGATGGTATCCCAGCCGCCGATGTCCTTGCCCTCATGCTTGTCAATGCCGGTATAGGACAGGCTGGAATCCTCATAGCGTTTGAACTTGAAAATGGCGTCGTTCATCAGGCTGGCGTTGAACACGCCGATGGAGCAGAGCAGTTCAAAATCCTTGACATCGAGGCCGGTGACCTTTTTGAAAAGGCCCGGCTCCAATTGCGTGATAACGTCCTTCAGGGAGCGTTCACGGTAATCAGTGAGATACATGAACACCGGGATGCGCGTGGCAAACTTGATGAGCTTCTCCTGAATCTGCTTGCGCATGGATTTGTATTCTTTTTCCTCGTCGGTAAGCTCTTTTTTCTCCTTAGGCGTCAGCTTTTCGTCGCCCTCTTTTTTTGCCTTTTTGACGGTCTCGGATTTATTAATGATCGTCTCAATGTCGGAATTCAGGCTGCGGAAGCCTTCAATATTCATCAGGGCATCCAGCGCGTCCTTATTGTTCATCAAGCGTGTGAGCGTATCGTTATCCACATTGACGAGCAGTGCGGACTCCCAGCGCTTGGCAAGCAGCGTGGCGGAGGTACCAGCCATCGCGATATCGAGGACATCCTGCGCATTGATCTGCCGCATGGTACTGCCGTCGTAGGCGAGAACGGGCAGGAAGTTAATAAATTCCGCCACTTTTTTTTCAGGATTGCTTTCGTTTATGTCCAAACGACAGCTGTAATCCTGAATTTGGCGAAGAGCGCGGTTAAGCGCGAAGTCGAAAACATAGCACTCCTGCTTCATGATGATGCGCTCGCCGCTGTCGTCTTTGACCTCCCACGGGGACTGTACGCGGAACGCGGCCTGAAAATATGTCTCCGGGCTTTTGAGGTTACGCAGCATGAAGATGCCCGTCCACGGACGTATCGTCACGCCGGTGGTCAGCTTGCCGCAGGAGAGCGTGATGGTTTTTGTGACAAGTGGGTCGCCCATCGCGTTCTGAACGGGCGTCAGCGCGTCAAGGCCGATTCCGGCTTTGGTACCGGCGCAGACGATGATTTTATAATCGTGATAGAAATTGTTCTGTTTCTGCGCGAGAAGATTCGCCATCGCCTGACAGGACGCCACGTTCGGCAGAAACCATATTGTGTGCGACAGCACGTTCAAAAGCCGCGTATCGGAATACGGCATGGGTGGGCGTTTGTCCTGTCCCAGCTTCAGATCGTCCACGCTGGCGGGAAGGTAGGAACCACGAATGAGGTCAAGCCACTTCTGCACCTCATTTTCATAGGTGAACTGCGCTTCCGCACCTTTGCCCTTAGCGGAGAAAAACACATTGAGGTCGAATTCGTCAAACTCGCCCTGCATGGCGATCTGGCGGATGCTGTCCGGGATACGGTAGGTCAGCATGACCATGCGCGGCAACGACAAATAGGGATTGCCGGAGCCGATCCAGTTTTCCTTTGCCCGCTGTTCATCGGAATAGGTCCAGTTGTAAATCTGGTCCTCGATAAATTCGCCGGAGTTGAGCGCCCGGAAAGGTGTACCGGACAGGAACAGATAGTAGCTGGTCGTGATCGGCAGGAATGTTTCATTGTAGGCGTTGTCGGCCTCGTCCTGCTTGTACTGCTCCGGGTCAAACTCCGTGTCCGCTTCTTCGTCGGGATTTTCAAACAGCTTTTTCGCATTCTCGCGCCATGCGCCGAAGTGGTATTCATCGAAAATGACCAGATCCCAGTTGCCGGAGTGGATAAACTCGTTTTTGGCCTTGATACCGCCGTTTTCATTTGTGCCGAGCAGGTCTTGAAAGGAACCGAAAACGACGATGGGACGGGACTTGTCCGCCTGTGCGAACTGCTGGTCGATATTAAGGCTGTTGTTGTGCGCGTCCTTGTTGGAGATGAACTGCCAGCCCTCAAAATCAACGTGCGTGGTAAGGTCCTCGTACCACGCGGATTCCACGGCGGGCTTGAAGGTTAGCACCAGAATGCGCTGCAGGCCCATCTTTTTCGCCAGCTCATAGGACGCAAAAGTCTTGCCGAAGCGCATCTTCGCGTTCCAGAGAAATTTAGGAGCACGGGTGGGCTCGTCCTTTTTGGCGGAGACGTAGTATTCCATTGTGCGCTTGACGGCAAGCTGCTGTTCCGGGCGCATTTTGAAGGTCTGTGTGCGGCTGCCGTCCAGCCGGATGCCGGTGCGCAGCTCGGTGATAGCGGTGCGGACGTCGCCCGCAGAGCAGTTGAACCACTCATTACGGTCAGAGCCCTCTTTTAACTGTGAGAATCCTTTGCGGCGCAGGATGGCGTGAACGTCATGGTCGGAAAAGCAGGTGCCGTCCTGACACATGGCGGATTCTTTGAGCAGAATTTTATATGACACGCCGCTGGTGTGCATCTGCTCCGCAATGCGCTTTTCCACGTCCCGTTCGGTATAGCCGACCTTTATGTAGCCCTTGTGCGACGCCACGCCGGGAAGCTCATAGGCATAGATTGTCGGAGTGACGGATGGGCGCTGAACAAAGAAATCAGTCGGCATCATCGTCACCGCCATTCAAATCCATCGGACGAATCATTGAATCAATAAACGCAATTTCGTCCTCAGTGATACCGTATTTTTTATAGAGTTCTTCATCAGTCCACGGTTTAGAAAAATCTTGTTGTGGGACAAGTTGATAAACACCTTTTGCAGCGTTTTGCGAATTTTTCTTAAGAAGGACTAAGAAACGGAAGAACTTTGTGGCGATATAAGACATTACATTATCACACTCAGTCTTGTCCTTAAATGGGCCGATTACAAGATAACTCTCGTTACACACGGTGTCAGGCGCACCATAAAACGGTTTTGGTAGTATTGGGTGTGGAAAGACATCGCTGCCACTTCCAGCTTTTGCGATATATACTTTTTCCCAAGGAATCATTTCTCTTCCTTTAGTCACCTCTATGTTGGGAACATAAGCTGTAGTTCCACGCACTTCTCTATCATTGCCACTAACATAAATAACCAAGTCGGATTTTGCTTTTTTCGTTTTGTTTCCTTTATACGTGTTTGGCAACCCGAATGGCAATCTCGTACTCACAAGGTTTTCCATTGACTTTTCTTTGTGAGACATTACTTTATACAGGATATCAACAGCCTCATTATAGCGAATAAAAGTATCACAGCCTTTTTCAAGCAACGGACGAACGACCGGGCCATTGACATCATTCCCTCTGTGGGAAAAAACGGAGCAATCGCCCTTATTTTCACGCTCCCACAGAAAATATGAAACACCGCCTTTGATTTGAACACCTGAAAAGCAGTCAGATGCCTCAGGATAGTCATGCATGACGCGTAGCCTGTTGTCATGAAGCATTTCGTCGCGGAATTCATCCAGACCTTTTCCTCCCGTAAACCAACGAGAAGGAATAATCATAGTAAGATAGCGAGGATTTAACTTTTTAGCTCTTTGAACAAACAACTGATAAATAGGTTTAGCACTTGCACCATTACCACCACCGTCCGAAAGCTGGTAGGGCGGATTACTAATAATCACATCGAATTTCATGTTGAAAATCTCCTCTGGCTTCAGGGTATGTATCCACTCATAGGCGTGGGTTTCAAGCTCATCGCCACGTTCATACTCGCTCTTGGAAGCGCCACAATAAATGCATCGCCCATCCTTCCATTTGTGCTGAATCCGGCGAAACCGTATGTTTCCCTCTGCGTCGTCAAACTGTGTAACGGAAAACTCGCTCTGCGGATATTTTGAGCAATACACGCTGCGCCGGGAAAGCAGGCTCGTCAGTTCCGTGATGGCAATGGCGTATAGCTGCTTATGAAAGATATGGTCGATACGCTCCTGCAGGTCGGGGATCTGCGGTTCCAGTCCTATTAACAGGCGCTTGGCGATTTCACGCAGGAACACTCCTGTCTTACAGGCCGGGTCGAGAAAAGTTATATCGGGATTGCGAAACAATTCCTGCGGCAGCATATCAAGCATCTGATTCACGACGTCCGGCGGCGTGAAAACCTCGTCGTTTGACAGATTCGCCAGACACGACAGTACGTCGGGATTATATACCGCGTTAAAAAGGTTATCAGCCATTGTCCTGCACCCTCCTGTAATCAGAAATATACTGCTTTAAGAATTTGCCCTCGTCATCCGGCTGCGGCTCATCATCGAACAAGGTGAGCTGCTCTTTTTTTGCTCTTTTTTTCCGGGATGCGTTGTCGCCGTTCAACAGCCCGTCAAACGTATAGTCCTTACGCTGCATCTGAGATCCGGTGATGAATGCCCATTCGGAAAACACGATAGGCTCGTCGGTGTCTTGTCCGTTTTCGTCCACACAAAGCAGAGAGAGCGCGTTGCCGCACACAATATTGCGGGAGAGGATAAACCTTGCAGCCTCGCGGGTATCGTCATTGCAGTCCTTTTTACAGACTGCTTTATACTGCTTGTCCCAGATGGCGAACAGCCGCTCCCGGCAGGCAATCGCGTTGTCCTGCAGGATGTCGACGCCGTATACGCTCGACAGTGCCAGAATCGCGTTCTTCTCATAATCGAGCGGACTTCGCCTGTATTTCTTTTTTACAACAGCCAACTTGCGCGAGAGTATCTCGGACAGAAAATTTCCATCGCCACAGGCAGGCTCCAAAAATCGGGAATCAATCCGTTCTGTCTCCTGCTTGACGAGGTCGCACATGGCTTTTACCTCACGTTCAGCCGTGAACACCTCACCGTGATCCGCGACGCGCTGTTTAGATTTTACTTGCTTTGTCACTGATGCACCTGCTCTTCGTCCGGGATGAACTCCACAATGTCGTCAACCTTGCAGTTAAGCACCCGGCATATCTTTTCCATAGACTCCAGAGAAACATAGCTGTTGTTTCGGAGACGCGTGGATATGTTCGCGCTGTAACCAGCCTGCTTCTGAAGCTGAGCAGCCGAAATGTCACGGTCAATAAGCATATGAAATAACTTCTTATAACTGACTGCCATACCACACCTCCAAGGCTGTTGTATTTATAATATCACGAAAAAGTGAATAAAGCTATGGCCGTTCGACGAATTTTGTCGGACGGTTTATTTTTTTGCGTTCTTTCGTATCCGGTTATTCGTTCTCGCGGTCCGCCTGCCAAGAAAAATAAATTTCAGGTTCTTTTGTACGAACGGCATCTGTTTTTCCAGTGGGTAGTGAGGGAAGGAAAAATTTCAGAGACCGCCGTCAAAAGCAGCTCCTGATGTCCAGCGAGATACGAGGACAGAAAATTTCACGAAAGGCTACGGAAATCCGCCTTGCCTGTCCAGTCGGCAGTAAAGGCCAAAAAGATTTCAAAAATTTTCGGCCAAACGGCACTTTGGCCTCCATTGGGTAGCAGAGGACAGAAAAAATTCCAATGTTTTCGTTCAAAACGGCCTCTTGGGTCCTGTGGAAGGTAGAGGACAGAAAAATTTCGGAATTCTTCGTCAAACCGGGCCTCTTACCTCCAGTGGGTAGTGGAGGACGAAACAAATCAGCCCTCGGAAAGAAGGTGAGACACAATGTACGAAAAGTTACCAAAAGAGCTCAAGGAAAACGCCATGTTCTGCCTGTGGAAGTACGAAGAGCGCGATGGGAATATGACCAAAGTCCTGTATCAGATAAATGGCAAACATGGAGATTCAACGAATAAGCGTACCTTCTCAGATTTTCGCCTCGTGGTAAATGCCTTGACCGGTTATGACGGACTCGGCATGGGCGTGTTTGACAGCTATTGCGCTATCGACATCGACCATTGCGTCGCAGGCGGCAAGCTGACAAGCATGGCGCAGGACATCGTCGATACCATGAACAGCTACACCGAGTTCAGTCCGTCCGGCACCGGCGTCCATATCTTTTTCAAGGCGTCCGGCCTGACATACGATAAAAGCCGCTACTACATCAATAACCGCAAAATCGGGCTGGAAGTGTATGTGACTGGGATGACCAATCGGTTTGTCACACTGACTGGAAACGCCATCAGGGAGTGCTGCGTAGAGGAGCGCTCGGACGAAATTATGAACGTTCTCGAAAAATACATGGTGAAACCGGTCAGCACAAAGACGCAGAAGGCTACAGCGCCGGGCAGCTACCTCTCCGACGAATCCATCATCTCCAAGGCTATGGCCTCCAAACAGGGCGAGAAGTTCAGGGCGCTCTGGAACGGAACCATCCTGGAGGGGAAGAGCCACAGCGAGGCGGATCAGGCGCTCTGTACCATGCTGGCATTCTGGTGTGGCGGCGATACCGCGCAGATGGACAGGCTGTTTCGACAGTCCGGGCTTTACCGCGAGAAATGGGAGCGGGAGGATTACCGCACCACCACGCTGGAAAATGCCGTGGCTCTTACAAAAGAGTTCTACAAGCCGATTGCCGTGGATGGCGCGGTTGATGACTTTAATGAAACGACAAAGGCGCTGATCCAACTGAATCCCGCGCAAAACAACAGGTACCGGAACGGCGACATTGGTTTCGGCAGGCTGTTCGCGGATGTGTACAAGCGCGTTGCCCGGTACGTTCCGGAGCGCAAGAAATGGTATGTCTACGACGGCACGCGCTGGGTCCCCGACATCGGCGGCCTGATGGTCATGGAGCTGTGCAAGAACCTTGCGGACGGCCTGCTCCTGTACCTGCTGACGTTCAAGGATGAATCCGTCCGCACCCACAATCTGGAGGACTACGGCAAATGGCAGCAGCGTCGGTTCCGGGACATCTATCTCAAAGAGGCCCAAAGCGTCTACCCGGTTTCCATGGAGGAATTCGACGCCGACCGCTATCTGTTTAACTGCGAAAACGGCACGCTCGACCTGCGGACGATGGCGTTCCGTGACCATGACCCGGAGGACAGGCTTACCAAAATCGCCCATGTCCAATATAATCCGCAGGCCGTCTGTGAGCGTTTCGACCGCTACATTGACGAGATCATGAGCGGCGACACCGACAGGGCGCGGTTCCTCCAAAAGGCTCTTGGCTATGCGGTCAGCGGCGACACCCGGCACGAGTGTATGTTCTTCCTCTACGGCGAAACCACGCGCAACGGCAAAGGTACGCTGATGGAAAGCATTTTGCGTGTCATGGGCGATTATGGCAGGGCCGTCAGGCCGGAAACCATTGCGCAGAAGCAAAACGTCAACAGCCAGAATCCCAGCGAGGACATCGCGCGGCTTGCGGGCATCCGCTTTGCCAATATCTCGGAACCGAGCCGTGGGCTGGTGCTCAACGCCGCGCAGGTCAAGAGCATGACGGGCAACGACACCATCAACGCCCGATTTCTCAATGAGAACAGCTTCGATTTCCAGCCACAGTTCAAGCTGTACGTCAACACCAACTATCTGCCCGTCATCAGCGACATGACGCTTTTCTCCAGCGGACGTATCCTCATTATCCCGTTCGACAGGCATTTCGAGGAATGGGAGCAGGACAAAACGCTGAAAGCGGAGTTCGCCAAGCCGGAGGCCAAAAGCGACATTCTCAACTGGCTGCTCCAATGCCTGACTTCAAATCCCCGCTTTCCTTTGATGACATTATTTCAGGAAATTGTGATCCTCAGGGGATTCTGAATGACCTGAAGCCCGAGATGAAGAAAAAGTCTGCGCCAGCCGATTCGCTTGCCCGCAGACAGTTCGAGGAAATCAACGCTTTTCGGGAGCGGACGGGCCGCCCCCCTTTCTACGGTGCGACAGATATCAATGAAATGCAGCTTGGAGCGCGCCTGAAAACCCTTTGAGGGAAATGCAAAGCTTGCAGCAGAAGTTTCTGACCTCGATTGCTATGGCCTTCTTGCAAGTACCAGCGTCCACACCAAAGAACACGCCAAAGAAGAAAGTCTTCCAGTTTCTGCCACGGTATCCAGTTTTGATGATGTATTGAACGCCGCCGGAGCGCTTTTGGGGGATTCGGATCCCTCTATTTTTCAGATCGAGCATGTGACCGAGCAGCGGGCAGACGCAAGACACTGGCCGGACGAAATTGCGAACCGGAAGCCTTGCAAAGACTTCTATAACTTTGAAAAACTCTTCCGGGATATGCAGCGTGACATCATCAACAGGAAGGCTCAGACGGCCTGTTTCAAAAGCAGTTCCCAGATTGTGCCTGGCGATTTCTTCATCCTGAGCGGCCTTCTTTGTTTTGTGGACAGCGTCCTGAAAGAGGGGCAGGACCGAGCAGGGCAGGACAATCCTCGCTATCGCGTCATCTTTGAAAATGGAGTTGAAACCAACATCCTGAAGCTCTCGCTTGCGAGAGCGCTTTATCAAGACAGCAACGGGCGCCGCATTATTCCCGATCCTTCAACCGTGGAAAATAATTTCTTAGGCCTTTCTCGCAAAGATCGGGCGACAGGCTGCATCTATATCCTCGCTAGCGAAACCAAGGCTCCGGCTCTTGCAGACCTTAAGAATCAGGGGCGGCTCGTAAAAATCGGGTATTCGACCCAAAGCGTCAACGAAAGAATTAAGAACGCGGAAAACGACCCTACCTATCTTGAGGCGCCGGTCAGAGTTCTAGCCTCCCTTGACTGCTATAACCTCAATCCCCAGAAGGTGGAATACCTGATCCATGCTTTTCTGGCTAAGCAGCGAGTCAACATCACGATCATCAGCTCTAAAGGCGTTCCATACAAACCGGTTGAATGGTTTGCGGTGGATCGCGACACAGCGGTCGCAGTTGCCGAACACATCGTAAAGGGTGACATCCTGAACTACCGTATGGTACAATACAACAGGAAGAATAAAGCGAGTGGCATGAGCCGGGAGGGATTGGCAGGACCCGTAGGATCAAAAAACGAGACTCGGATAAAACATTTACCTTCTTGAGGAAAGTCAGTTCTCTGCGGTTCGGGTAAGCTATTTTCTATAGTTGGGTCTGTTTTGATGTCGGATAGTCAATTTCTCGTCAAGATCCCGTTTTCATTCTCGGGGGCCCCATGAGCCAAACGCTTTCCATTCAAACCTTTCTTCGGAAATACCCCGCAGACCTTGTGGCCCGGTATTTCGGCTCTGTCTACGGTTGCAAAAGTTCAGCCCTTGCAAAGAGATCAAGCTCGCGACAGGGTAAGATCGTCGCCTGGCAGGGACTGCAGCCGGAGGTCCGAGATAAGGTAGAGAGCGAGCTCGGCGAAGTGATCGCGATGTCTGATGAAACTGGCCTTCACGCGATTCAGACTCTGCTCAGCTTCGACACTCTGGCACCAATAGAAAAAAACGGGGATGAATGCAAAAAAGAAGCCGAAACCATTGAAACTAGGGTATTCAGGACTTTTATCGAGCGCAAAAGTATTTGGCCACAGGCTGTCGATTTAGCATTTGCAGACCGTATTTCGAGCCGTTTTTGGAAAAAACGCAACAATGTCCCAGCGGATGGTCTGGATACATCTCGCGAAGCGTGTGAGGCACTCAAGGAAAGAATTGGCGCCTTTCTGGCAAAGACGGATAGCCGCGGGAAAAGTTGTGATGTCGAAAAAATCGAGCGCGACGATCGCATCTATTTCTTCGCGTCGTTTGAAGACTTTGCTCGTAGCAGCGAAGAATGGCAACGTGGAAAGCTCACATCCAGGCCCGTTAAACGCGCCAAGAAGCTGGTTTTTCTATACGACTCGATTGAGGAATCTCTGTCGATATACTGCAAGGGATTCTCAAAGCTTTACGAAGACCTGGAGGCCATTTTCGCAGAATCATGCCTGGGGATTAGCAAGCTTTCCTGTTCAAAAACAGACCTGAGTGTATATGATCTGACTCCGTTGCTTTCATCAGATTTTTCGTTCACTTGGCCTCCCACCAGTCGGATCGTCTCGGCGGATATCGCCAAGTTGCGCCTTACTCATATCGCGAAAAACCGCAGGATTATCTTCGAGGCGCCTCCTAAAGGCGGTTCGCAGGATATTCAGGAGATGCTCTCCGAATTCAAGAAACGTCAGTCTCTTGACCCCTACAAGGTATCTCAGGCCGAAATCAAAGTCAGGTACAAGACCGAAAACGGTTCCACCAGATCAAAGCGAGTGGCTGTGACATGTCCTTGTTGGTGCAACCTGGCTTCGGCTGAGATTGATAGCATGATTCAACAAATGTTTATCATGTCAGGCATCGAGCCGCATAAGAGGGTGGGTGATGGCACGCCCAAAGAAGAGAGAACCAGCGCCACTTCCTTCTGATGATCCACTGCGTCAGCTCCTGGCTTCTGTTTCTCCTGAAAGGCGAACTCTTACCTTTAGCGAACAGCAGAGAGAAGAGGGCGGCTGGTCCGATAGCAGGTGGAAGGCGTTGCTTGACGCAGATCTGGTAAAACCGGCGCCTCCGTCGAAAACAGCAAACTGCGATAGGTGTGAGCAACAATGCATCAACCTTGACGTCATCCAGCCCTACGGCAGGAAAGACGCGACCTTCATCGTCTGCCCGGCACACCACGGAGACATCATTGCTATAAATCCATCCCTGCAGACATCGTTTCAGTTCTCTGTCGACCGGGTAATCCAGTTCTTAACTGACGCATTTGATTGCCGTCCACTTTTTGACAAACAGCCTCAGACTACTGGCTTTCTTCTCGGAGTTGTCTTGTCCGGGAATCATCGGGTTTTGCTTTTCCTCGAACACGAGCAGCAAACCGGATGGGTTCTGAGAGCAGAAGATTCTCACCACCCGACTTTACTGGCCGATGTGCTCGCTTTTGATGGGGTTGATTACACCCTCGATCCTCTTGAGAAAGCCATCCTGCTCTGGGCCGACAAGAGCACTGAGCCCCCCATCGCCCGCGCGCACCGCATCTGGGCCGAGGTCGATCAGGCAATAAAAATGCATCCTGTAGGGGGCGCTTATCAATTCGTCGCTCAAAAAAATGGTATTTCTGTAGACCAGACCAAGAAAATAGTATCCCGTCTAAAGCGACAACCCGCTGCCTTTAAAGAGCACCAGATATTTCTTCGTTGGATGGCCGAGAAGAAACAGATCTGACGTTCCATCTCCTGAATTTTGCCCCCTGTTTCACCCAGTCTCCGATTTGGGCGCCCCTCCCCCTTGCGCATCTTCAAACTCTCGAGTGCCATAAAACGATAAATAATCATATAACATGCTGATTTTGTTAAGTCATCGCGTGGTCTGCAAACAACCTGTGGCACCAGGTTTAATGCGTTCCATGAAAAACAGATCTCTAAGGAGATTCAAATATGACCCACGATGTCTTTTACCGGAAACCAGCCGCGCAGCAGGAAACCGGGATTCTCGCCAATTCAACCTGGTATGCCTACATTGCCAACGGTCTGCTTCCTCCGCCTGTCAAGATCGGAGTCCGCAGTTCTGCCTGGCTTGTCTCCGAAATAGAGGCCGTCAAGCGCGCCCGCATCCAAGGGCTGACAAACGATGAGATTCGGGTGCTTGTAAAAGAGCTAGTGGCAGCCCGATCAAATGTTACGGGAGATACCTGCCATGACTGACATTGACAAGCACGGCGCTACGGACTTCGTGCTCTCTTCCGAGCATCTTTCTCAAAAACCGTTGGAGGTTTCAAATGCAGACTTCATTAAAATCGCGTTTCAAGGCTTGGCTTATCAAGCAGGTGAAGGAAATAGCCCTTGTCCTCTTGGTGTACGGTTCCATGGTGATCCTTGCCATGGCAATTGGACAGCTGTTCGGCTTGTGAATGAGAGTATCCCGTCTGCTGCTGACGAGAACAACTATTACACGCTTTCAGTCTTTCGGCCGGATAAGGCTGGCAAATATTCGCGTAAGAAAGAACTCTTCAGCGCGCAGTATGTCATTGGGCTTGACGATGTGACTCCCAAAGTTATTGCCCGCCAGGATAATAAGGCGCAGATCCCTTTTGATCGGATCACACTTGCCCCTTCTTATGTTCTCGAGACTTCGGAGAATAATTTTCAAGTTGGCTTTTTTTTAAAACAGCCAATCACAGACCCCAGAAAGGCCGATGAGCTTTCTAAAGCCATTATTGCTGCAGGGCTTTCTGATCCTGGCGCCGGCGGCCCCACGGCCCGTCTCATGAGGCTTCCCGTCGGTTGCAATGGAAAGAAACACCCGCCTTTCCAATGTCGGCTCAGAGTTTGGGAACCCGGTTGCTGTTATACGCCCGAAGAAATTTTTGCAGGACTTGGCCTTAAGTTAACGCCAGAGCATCTACAGACTACAGCTATTCCCATTATTCAGCCCAGCCAGGTCAGCGGCGGCAGCTCCGTCTTCACTCCGTCTCCAGAGTTCAATATCGTCCTCGAAACTCTGAAGTCCAAGGGTATGGTGAAGAAAAGAACCTCTTCAGGCAAATACGAGATCACCTGTCCTTGGAGGTCCGAGCACACAGATATGGCTGATACAGGCGCCGAATACTGGGAGCCTGACGAACATCATCCGGTCGGTGGCTTCAAATGTCTGCACGGTCACTGCGCTGGGCGAAACATCAAAGACTTGCTTGAATTCCTCGGTGTAAATCCAGAGGATGCATATATGTTCCCTCGGATCACGATTAGACCGGGAGAAGCGAAACGAATCGTTATTGCAGTAAACACGGTGCTGGCTCAAACCGGCTATTTCTTTCAAAGAAGCGGACGAATTGTCCGAGTGGTGCGCTGCGGCTTAGAAGGGAGGCTTGCGGTAGAAGAGGTTAATGCTTCTTGTTTACTGGTTGACCTAAGCTCCCTGACGCGCTGGCAGCATTATGACGGGCGAAGCAAGCAGATGTCGGTTTGTGACCCTCCTACCAAATATCTGCAGGCCATTTTGGAAGGCGGTAACCACACCCCGTTGCCCGAACTCATAGGAATTACCCGTCAGCCTTCAGTTAAGGAGGATGGTGCTATTAGAACGGAGTCGGGTTACGACCCCGAAACGAAACTTTACGGTGACTTTAAGGCCAGTGACTTCACGGTGCCAGAGGCTCCAACCAAAGAAGACGCAGAAAGAGCCCTCAATGGAATTGAGGCATTGTTGAAGGAATTTCCGTTTGAAGAAGAATGCGACCGCAGCGCAGCGGTCGCAGCAATACTGACGGCGGTCATACGTGCCCAATTGAGGGTGGCCCCCATGTTTCATGTGCGGGCTCATCTGCCGGGATCTGGGAAGTCTTACCTGACCTACCTCATTGCGATATTCGCTACGGGAGATGATGTTGGCGCATCAAACTTCCCGACTAACGATGAAGAATGTCAGAAACTTTTAATTTCACTGTTGCTTCCGGCTCCTCCGGTCATCATGTTTGACAATCTAACCACAGATATCTTTCCGCACAAAAGTCTTTGCATGGTCCTGACAGAACCTGTAGTCAGTGGGCGAATTCTAGGGGCAAGCCGCGTAACTGAACTCAGCACCCGCACCCTGATTCTATCAAGCGGCAATAACGTAGGACCAATCCGTGATATGACAAGGCGTGTGGTGCCCATCTACCTTAACCCGACCGAAGAGCTACCGGTGACGAGGCAGTATAAACGGCCAGAATTGCTTGAAGAAGTCAAGAAACAAAGGGGAAAGTATGTTTCGTGCGCATTGACGATCATTGCTGCATGGATTCGTGCAGGCTCGCCCAAAACCCCTTCGCTGAGAACCTTGAATTCCTACTCTCAGTGGTCAGACCTTTGCCGGTACCCCTTGCTCTGGCTGGGGCGCCCAGACCCCGCGCAGCGTGTTTTTGAAGTGATGACGGAGGATCCGGAACGTGAGCAAGTCGGAGCAGTTTTTGATGCCATTCATGGGTATTTTGAAAAACGTCCATTCACTGTCCGGGACCTTGCTCAATGGGTGGAGGCCCATGCCGTCAATTCTGAAGTATTCGGAATCTTCGAGGAGGCCGGTTTGGTCTGCGGTTATGCACTTGACCGGAAAAGGTCGGGTTGGTGGCTCAAGCACCATGAAGGTTGGAACGTCAACGATAAGAAGCTCATTCGCATAAAAAAATCCGGGAAGCTTCCAACCTATCAGCTTGTTTAATGGTGGTGGAATTCGGTTTGGAGACGTCCAAAGCGAATAGATTTTTCCTCAAAAATCAATTAGGACAATTCACTATGACTGACAATGATGAAAATAAGCGGTATGAAATGACACGTTTCAATTCAGTCAAGCACGGTCTGCGTTCATCTGTAACGGTTCTTCCCCATGAATCAAAAGAGGCCTTTGAAGAACTTCGGGATAAGTTCATAGCCGAATATTTGCCTCAAGGTCCGACTGAGAATGTGCTGGTTGAAGAACTCGCCTCTATCGTTTGGAGAAAGCGCCGCGTACTGACTGCCGAAGCGGCAAGCCTTAACGACGGATTGGAGCGCACAATTAATTTTCCCAAGAGGTTAATCAATACCTCATGGCCATTCCATCTTCACATTAATGATTCTGGGGATGATGGTGGAGAAATAGAGCGGGAATTGCGGTCACTTCTGGCCCTAGACGAAGATGGCTTGCGAGAGCACAAAAAGCATTTGGCAGAAATGAGGGAGTCGCTGAAGGCTGCGGGGGAGCGGCTGGCTCAGGGAGGGAAAGGAGCGGCCCGGCAGGCGTTCGGCTTGCTGGCTGAGGATCTTCAGGATCTTTGGTACGCCACCTCGCGTTGCTCGAATACCAAAGAGGACATTGAAAACTTCATCCTGAACGAAGTTTCTCAGAAAGTAGATAACGCAGAAGAAATCACGAACTGCGTTACCGAGATACGGCAGCAGGCAGCAGGAAGTTCATTTCACGGCTTTCCTTTTGAGCAAATCGCACGATATGAAGCCCACTTAGATAGAAAATTTGAACGAACACTTTCCATGTTGCTCAAGTTGAAGGAAATTCGAGGGAATCAGGATGATTCAAGCAATAAACGATTTTTAAATGAAAATCAAACTGTTATCAAAGGATGACGGTTTGCATTCACAATGGATTTGAGAAAATGGGAGGCTTTGGAAGTGGGAGGCGCCCTGAGCGCACACGGTACGCAGTAGAAGATATGCGCTCTATCCCGATGAGTTGGATCAAGGTGAATAAGGCTGCATTGTTAAAGGCACCACGGGTCATCAATTGGAAGGTTGGTGATTCTTCATACGGCAGTGCATTGATCGGGCTGGAGGGCAACAGCGTACGCGTAACCTTTCAGGTTCGAGAGGCAAAGGATCGACCGTGGCAGCATCTAGCGGTTTCGGTCGAAACGATTGAGCAACCTTGCCATCTCGGTGGGGTACGCCGATGGTTTGTGTGCCCGAGATGCGGACAGCGAGTAGGAACGCTGTACATTGGTTCAGACGTGGGCTGCCGGCACTGCATGCGGCTTACTTACTGGAGTGCCCAAGCCGACAAAATGGAAAGGCTTCGATTGAAAAAGAAAAAAATCCTATCTCGGATGGAGGGAGGGCATTTGGCCGCGCCGCAGCGGATGCAACAGAAAACTTACTTACGACACCTACAACAGTACCAGAAGGTAGAAGAGCAGATTAACGAACTGTTTCTCCTGGAAATACAGAAAATTTTGCAGACTCGGGTTCCGCTCGGAAAAAACGGATGGTTGTAACTGTACCGTCTGTCGGTGAGATAAGAGACAGAACGAGAGGATTGACCACCCCGAGGCGGGTAAAAATAAAAAACTCAGCCGAACCTAGACCGCGTCTTTAACGATTTTTTTGCGCGTGCAAAATTTTTTGGACCGCAAGATAAAATAAGAGATGGGAGAAAAAGGGGGTTTTAGAGGTTTTTACCCTTTTCCTGAGCGACCGTAGAAAAATGTCAGCAAGGGAAAATGAGGAAAGTTGCACTTGAATCCTCGGCGCCCAGCAAGAATTTTATGATGGGTAAGATGATGGGTAAATTTTTTTAACCCGTCTGTAAGCCCTGATAATAGGGGATTCTTTGCTCCCGCCAGCCCACCAAGATCCAGAATCCCAGCCGATACCGGCTGGGATTTTTTTGTGGGTGCAATGCGAGGAACTTAACTGTCAGGATGGACTCTGGCAATTGAAGACCGCCCGATCCAGCATCTTGGTTTGTGTCAGAGGGGGAAAGGGGGGGAGAAAATTACGCTCCCGTCTGATGAGACACGATCTGATAAAGCGCTGAGATCGCGAGAAGAACAAAGATAACGGCGGATCCCTTGTTCAGAACACGCTGCCACATGGGTTTCTTCAGCCGAAGAGACAAAGCCCCGGCAAAAAACGCGATCAGGGTGAAGACAAGCAGTGTCGCCGCGATGAATGTGATTCCCATGATGAGCATCTGTACCCAAACCGGCGCGGCGCCGGCCCCCTCGAACAGAAACTGAGGAAAGAACGCTAGAAAAAAGATCTGTACCTTGGGGTTCGTGATGTTCATCAGTGTGCCGCGCCGCCAGGCAGCCTGCGGAGCGAGGGATGAAACCCGGGCTGAGGGTTCAGCCACGATCGGAGCGTGCCAGGCTCCCCAGGCGATATAAAGAAGATAGAGTGCTCCGAGCACGCAGATAGCTCCGAAGAGCCACGTGCTCGCCGCGACTACAGCCGCAAGCCCCAGCGTGGCGCAGAGTGTCTGGAATACGAGTCCCGTGCAGAGCCCCAGAATCACGAAGAAACCGGATCTGAAGCCGTTTGTCGCGGACTGCAGGAGAACAAAAATGTTATCCGGTCCGGGGACAAAAGCGAGAAAGATGCTGGCTGAAAGAAAGCCAAGCCATCCAGAAAATTCCATTGACAGCTCCTGATGCGGGGAAAGAGAAAATAGACGAAGAGTGACGGGGAATGGAACCGGGTCGTCTGCCTGATGAGAGATTGTAATTTTTATGCCATAGCCCTGCCGATGACGATATGCAGGGAACCCGATATTCAGGATGCCGCGTTCCAAAACTAAAAAGAGGGATCCATAGACGCTTCCAAACCGCCTAAGATAAGGCATTACGTCTGAGTAATGTCTTTGGAGACTGAGTCACTATGGAATTTGTTCTCAAAAGAATTTACGATCCCGCGTCACCTGAAGATGGTTACCGTGTCCTGGTTGACCGGCTGTGGCCCCGGGGGGTGAAGAAGGCGGATGCCGATATCAGCTGCTGGGCTAAAGAGATCACGCCATCCCCGGATCTCCGGAAGTGGTTTCATGAAGATAAGGAAGGGCGTTTTAAGACTTTTTCCGAGCGCTACGCGAAGGAGCTCGAGGATTCCCCAGCGGTTGGGGAATTTATTCGCTCTATTCCGGAAGGCACTGATCGGGTAACGCTCCTCTATGCGGCAAAGGCCGGAGCGCCGAGTCACGTTGGAACACTGAAGGCCGCGCTTGAAAAAGCGGCCGCTGCCATTTCCCTGAAAAAGTAATCCCTGAGATTGGAGACGCGATGCCTCAGGCCGTAGTGCTTCTGTTATTCGGCGCGCTTCTGGTTTTCTGCGTCGCGTCCGGGCTTTCCATTCTGTATGCGCTCGCGGGAGGATATCTCCTCTTCGCGGGCTTTGCGGTCTTCCGGGGGTATGGCCTCAAGGAAGTCTGGGAGATGTCGCTCGAGGGTGTCCGCACGGTAAGCGGCATCCTCATCACGTTTCTCTTTATCGGTATGCTGACCGCAAGCTGGCGGGCAGCGGGCACGATTCCGGATATCGTGATTTTTGTATCCGATCTCATCCGTCCGGAATTTTTCCTAGTTCTCATTTTCTTCGCGAATACACTGCTCTCGGTTCTCACGGGAACGTCTTTCGGCACCGTCGCGACCATGGGCGTGATCTCAATGACGATCGGGGCGTCACTTGGCGTTTCGCCGCTTTTCACAGCGGGTGCTGTGATGTCAGGAATCTTTGTTGGGGATCGGTGGTCTCCGATGTCGACCAGCGCCATGCTGGTTTCAGCGATCACGCATACGGACCTGAGATGTAACCTGAAGAGAATGCTGGTGACCGGAGCGCCGGCTTTTATTCTGGCGTCTCTCCTTTACCTTCTGATGGGGTTTCTTTATCCCGGGAGCGGCCAGGTTCCGGAGATCCGCGGAATTTTCGCTTCCGTTTTCGTTTCTTCCTGGATTACGGTGATTCCGGCTCTGATTGTGGTGGGGCTCGTACTTTTTCGCGTCAACGTCAGGCTCACCATGGGGATCAGCGTCGCGGCGGCCTCTCTCATCTGCTTTTTCATTCAGCATATGGGAATTTCTGACATTCTCAGAATGCTAGTTCTGGGCTACCAGTCAGAAAATGCCACTGTTGCCCATCTGATGAATGGGGGCGGCATGGTGTCTTTTGCGAAGGGGATCGCGATTGTCTGTATTTCAGCAACGTACGCCGGGATTTTCATTCGTACCCGGCTGCTTCAGGGGATCCGGGGGCTGATTGAAAGAATCGCGGCCCGGGTATCAATTGTCAGCGCGGTGACGCTGGCCGCGATTCTTGCCTGCGGGGTCTCCTGCAATCAGTCGTTCGCCGCCATGCTGACTCATGACCTCTGCACTGGCGTGAGACCGGATCAGGAGAAGCTCGCGCTGGATATTGAGGACAGCGCGATTGTGATCGCTCCTCTGATTCCCTGGTCGATCGCGGGCGCTATCCCGCTCTCTGTGCTCGGCGCGGCCCCCGCGTCGCTCGCTTTCGCGTTTTTCCTTTATCTGCTCCCCGCAAGCCGCCTTGTACTGGATCGGGAAAAGCTTGCGGGAACATAGAACCAAACGTGGGGAAACGCCCTCAGGCGTTTTCAATCTGAGTCTGCTCAAGCGCCCGGTCAAGCGATTCACGGATCGCACCGGCTTCTTCCTCTGAGAAGAGACCTTCTGCGGGGCTTGAAACATAGTTATTCATGAAGTCGTTCCAGTCGACATTTTCAAAGTAGTCAGAGGCCCAGCTGAAAATATCGAAGGCATCCGGAACTTCAGACTCGTGGAAGAGCAGAACCAACGCCTCAGCCACAACGCCCTGATCCTCTCCTGCGTCAATCATCTCGTAGCCGCGCTTGAGAGCAATCATCGCGAATCCTCTCAGCACCTCATCGGTCTCGAGGTAATGGGAGAAATCATTCGGATCGATACCGCCTTCGTCTACTTCAACGTCATCCCATTCCTGATCTAATTGCATATTATGCCTTTTCTGTAACACTTTATAAAAAAGCCGGTCTTTTCAATTCCGGGAAGCTCCCTAATAATAGTGGGAAAGAAAAGCTTTTTGAGGCTTTTCCTTCTGATCTCTCGGATTGAAGGAGTTGCGTGATGGAAAAAAATTCCGGATGGACCACTGGCGGTCTGATTGGTGCCGGCGTAGCGGTTGGTCTGATCTTTCTTGGCTGCATGTTTTATACCGGCGTGTCTCAGTATCTGGGGCAGACCCGGGTCGTCACGGTGAAGGGCCTTGCTGAGCGGGAAGTCCCGGCGGATCAGGTGATCTGGCCGATTACCTTCAAGGAAACCGGCGACAACCTTCTCACCACGCATACGAAGGTTGAGGCGGACAGCCAGAAAGTGGTGGCGTTCCTGAAGAAGAGCGGGCTTGAAGACTCCGAGTTCAGCTTTGGGGCCCCGGAAATTCAGGACCGGAACGCTGAGGGGATGGATATGCGCGGTCCGCGCTATACGCTCACCGGCTCCATTACGGTGAATTCCACAAAAGTGGATCAGGTTCGCCGTCTGATGGCGGCCCAAAAGGAGCTGATCGGCGAAGGCGTTCCGGTGACCACGGATAAGTGGAATACGGTGTTCCTCTATACCAAACTGAACACAGTGAAGCCTGCGATGGTTGAGGAAGCGACGAAGAACGCGCGCGAAGTGGCGCAGAAGTTCGCGGCAGACTCGGGTTCCCATATCGGAAAGATCAAGTCCGCGAACCAGGGACAGTTCTCCATTACGGATGCCAATCAGAGCACGCCGTATGAGAAGAAGGTCCGTGTCGTGACGACCGTGACTTACTTCCTGAAAGACTGATCACCTGATAGGTGCACCATAAAGAAAAAGCACCGAGGCGAAGTCTGCTTCGCCTCAGTGCCTGAAGATGAGGGATCGTCAGCCGGCGGTCCCTTCTTTTTTCTCTCGGGTCAGGCGGCCTTCGTCAGCTCGTCGATACGGTAGGTCAGTTCGGTGCCGGGAACAGCGCCGACCACGTGATCCGCCACTTCGCCATCCTTCATGAAGACAAAGCACGGAATCGAACGGATGCCGAACTGCGCCGCGATTTCCTGCTCTTCGTCGACATTGATCTTGCCAACCTTCACTTTGCCGTCGTAATCCTTGGCAATCTGGTCAACAACCGGACCCATCGTGCGGCAGGGACCGCACCAGTCGGCGTAGAAGTCGATCAGCACAAGCTTATCGCTCTTCAGCACTTCGGTTTCGAAATTGTCTTTCGTGAACTTGTATTCCATGGTGTTACTCCATCAATCTGTATGTCGGTTTTCAGGCTTGAGGTTTTCTTTAGGTATCGGGGATTTCTGCAGTTGTAGAAGCAACCTGATGCCCCATTCCTCAATCACGTTGAACATCAATCTAGCATGAAAGAAAACAACGAATGAGCCTTTTTGAGCCGCATTCAGATGGGAAGGTAAGCATCCGTTTCAGTGTCTTCTCTCTTGGAGAGGGCGGCCTGAAAACAATACAGAAGTGATAGGAACGGCTGAAAAAACGTGCGGCTTCCCAGAGGGAGCAAAGGATCCCGTATCCGATTTAAGCGTGAGAGGAGATAACCGCCTGTTGGCCAGCGAAGCTGCGGACATCAATGGAGAGTCAGAGGATGCGCAGAAATCCGAATCGTCGGATCCGGATCCCTGCCATGTATCTTTCTCTCGATCAATCCTTCTTCTTTGCTTTCTGGATGAGTTCGTAGAGAGACGCGAGCGCTTCCCGCGGAGTGAGGGTATCCGGGTCGATTGCGAGGAGATCATCCCGGATGGAGAGGGCCTTCTCCACTTCAGGACTCTCACATTCCTCCTCCAGTTCGATTTCGGGTTCCGGAAGTGAAGCCGCCGGAGAGGAGAAAAGATCCGGTTCGGGGCCATTCTCTTCCGCTCGTTTCTCCAGTTCCCGAAGCATCGCTTTCGCTTCGCGGATCACATGCTGCGGCACCCCGGCGAGCTGCGCCACCGCGATACCGTAGCTCTGGCTTGCCGGCCCCTCAGTGACTTCGTGCAGGAAAACCACTTTTCCGCCGCTCTGCACCGCTTTGACGTGTACATTTGCGACTTCCGCGCAGGTCTGCGCGAGCATCGTGAGTTCAAAGTAATGCGTCGCGAAAAGCGTGTAGCAGCGGATCCGGTCCGCGAGTTCCCGCGCGATGGCACCCGCGAGCGACAGACCGTCAAAGGTTGATGTGCCCCGGCCGATTTCATCCATGAGAACGAGTGACCGGTCAGTGGCCTGATGAAGAATCGCGGCCGCCTCCACCATCTCAACCATGAAGGTGGAGAGACCGCGCGCGAGATCGTCACTCGCGCCGATGCGGGTGAGAATCCGGTCGATCGAACCGATACGGGCGTGCTTCGCCGGAACCCAGGAGCCGGCAAGCGCGAGAATCACGATCAGCGCGACGCTGCGCATATAGGTTGACTTGCCGCCCATATTCGGTCCGGTGATCACGAGAAGCCGCCGCCCGGGTTCAAGCGAGCAGTCGTTTGCCACATAGTGCTCCAGCGCCTTTTCAACCACAGGGTGCCGGGCCCCTTCGATCGTGAGCCCAGGGGCGTCCGAGAGCTCG
>OGZP01000672.1_pt1 | contig 28535 bp, 57 predicted proteins | sample 1576811 | NCBI WGS metagenome assembly OGZP01 (sample SAMEA3541553, study PRJEB24748) | human gut metagenome | biome: human gut; feature: human-associated habitat; material: faeces | place: China | collected 2012
ATTTGCTTCTTCTTCTGAATAGCATATTGTGAATATATTATTCATCCTTTCTTTGCTTTACTTGTTCAACCAAAAAACTTTTAAAATCATTTTTGTACTGGCTGTGAATGATTTTATACTGCTGTGATAAGTTAGGCAACTGCTTGTAACCTTTGCTATGCAAGAACTTGGCTACAAGCTCAATCTTTGCACGGTTACTAAATCCTCTGTCTTTGCACATGTTAGTTATACAGACATTCGCCTTGCTGGTAGGCTTCTTTTCAACTGGTGGCATGTATTCATGTCTGTCATAAGCGTGCGTTCTTGGATAGCCAACTTCTTCACCTAAATATTCACCTGTGATGCAATCAAATTCACCATTAATTAAACTATCTGCTATTTCACCCATAATAATCGATATTTAATGTTTCACATTCAATCTTTTTTCACTCGTGTAAGCTACTACAAGCCCGGTTTCATCATGCTGTATGGTGATGTACTTTTCACCCCTTTCTATAGTAGAGAAGTCATAAGGGGTTACCATCTTACCCAATGCTTTGCTCAATTGCTTCATCAGTGGGGCTTCAGGGCTGATAACTAAAACTAAATCTGCTTTCATAATCGTGTATATTGTGGTAGCCAGAAGGCTACCGAATTTAGAACTCAACCAATATCAATCTTTCTAAAGAACCTGATTCTTTCACCCACATATGATTATGTCCGAAACCATAATCGAAAAACAGTTTAAAATAAGGGTATCTTACTATTAAAGAGTTCATACAGCCTCTTAACTCGTCTTCTGACATGCAAAAAGTTATTTCATTGATAATTTGAACGAAAAGGTGTAAAACTTCTGGTTCATTATTCAATAACGGTTTTTCTATAACTGCTTTTAAAAATATATTTTCTTTCATATCCTTCTATATTGCGCAGGGCTTTCGCCCTGCTGGTTAAACTTATCATCCAATTTCACAAATTGGCTGCTCACCCCTGATAACCCTCTTTGCATCTGCAATGCTGTCATACAACTTTGATTCATCGTTGTCAATGATGACGAATTCTTGATGAAAATCATCTTCAAACTTTGTGATTAAATGACCTTTGTAACTCACTTCTTTTACAATTACCTTTTTCATTGCTCTTGTATTTTAATTGTTAGTAATATTGGTTTCTTTTAGTATTGTAAAGATACTCATTATCAATGAATTAGCCAAGTATTTACACAATTATTTTAGTCGTAAAACACTCATAACCAAAGATTTAACTTTTGCTTATAAAACAGAAATGCGCCGACTTTCACAAGCCAGCGCACATAAGAGCAATGAAAACACAAACAAGGAGTGTTTTCGGTTACAAAGGTACTAAAAAAACACAACTACAAAAAGTCTTTAAGCAACTCTTCATCACTAATAAAGCTATAATCTCTAGGATAAAACGTATTCGCTAATGCATCCATATAGTCAGGAGAACGTTTAATACGTTTTTTGATATCTTCTTTAGGCTCAATGATAATCTTTCCATTGCTAAGGAACTTCCATTTGGTTTCAGTAGCTTCTTCCATCAGCTGGTCGCACGGTGGTAAAGCTGCACCAAACCCATTTTTAGGACTGAGCCAATCACGTAAAGCCCAATATAGATACGCACGCATGTTGGCAAATTCGTACTCCCCGGTAATATCATGCAATCCATCTGCCCCTTCCGAATATTTGCATGAAAAAGCATTTGTAAATTTTTCCTCCAATAAGCGGGAATAAACACCTGCCCCCTCTCCTATCGTATCAACAAATGCTTTTGCCCCTTTCTTCTTTAGGTAGGGAATCATCATACCTACCACGTGCATGTGGTCCGCACGTCCGGCAGATTGATGCACCTCAAACTGCGGCACATAATTACCATATCGGGGACAAAGCACGCTATTATCGCGTCCCATACCGGCCACGTCAACACCTAACTTACAAGATTTGGCTGGAATAAAACCGTTTGCTTGTAATTCTTGCCAATTCCTGTTTGCTATCTCTATCCATTCATAAGGTATAAGTACATCTTCAGAAACTTTCGGGAACATACCAAGTACCTTAACTCGAAATAAATCATTAGGTCTGTATAGTTTACCTTCCCAATTGAAATCGCCTTCTCCCTCATTGAAATCTGTTTTTTGAATGGGAGAACACCAATTTATTACCTTGTCTTTTACCCATTCATAATCCACTTGACCGGGTATTACTATTTGCTTCTTTACTACATTTTCTGCATTTAGAGAGCTAAGCCTGAATTTCGCAAAACGGTCAGACTTCATGGCACGAGCTGCGTAACCGGTAGTAACATTAGGATTGAACACTATGAGAAAGCGGGAATTACCCTGTAAGTTACCTTCAATAGCGTTGTATGTCGCTTCTGATATACCGGAAGCTTCAGTAACAACAAACATGGTATTTACAGCATGGAAACCGGACCATGCTTCTGTGTTGTCATCACCAGCTTTGAACCCCGTTAGAAACCACTCTTCGTAATCTGTTTTAATGCCGGAAGACAGTAGACGTCCGGGCAAGAACCCTGCATTTCTAAATAAACGGGATATTTCAGGTATCATTATATTTTGAACCTGACGAGCTGTAGGAGCTGTCATGGCAATCTTGGTATTCTTAACTAACTTACCTTCTTTCCAACGTGGAGTAAGATACATAAAGCACATAGATGCACAAGCTGCAATGTAATCTTTCCCACGAGCTGTGCCCGATGCTACAGCAGTCATTGGATTATGCTGAACGGATTGAAGAATAGCTTGTTGCTCTCTGTCTAGCCTTGAATGAAGAACATCATGAGCAAACTTGCACCAATCCTCTCGCCATGCTTTCATGTATCGTATAGACTTTTCATCTTTGCTCATTCGTCATCGTCCGGCAATTCCTGCATCAATTTTTCAAACTGATTCACATTCACATCCTGCTCCACTTTTTCAACATAACCTCTATGCTTCATTTTGGTCTTGCTTAGCCAAATAAGCATAGTATTATCTTGTTCCGTCAGAGCTTTGGCAAACATTGTCGTTTCTAGCTTATCATAGAAACTTTCTTCTACTTCTTTCCATTTTTCGGCAAAATCTGGATCATTCGCTTTCCATTTATAAGCGATTGAGCGTGATATTTCCACAGCCTCACAAGCTGCGGTAACATTCAACATCCTTGCGTCCAAAGCTTTTAAGAATTTCGCTTTCTTTTGCCTTGTATTAAGCCTGTACTTCTGTGCCATCTTTATTTCCCTCCAATACATTGTTTACGATTTCCAACATTTTACAAATACTCAAAGCTTGAGCCTTGATTTTATACTTGGCTTGCACTTTAGCTGATACTTCATTCAACCAGTGCATTGTATCCATATCCACCAAAGTTAGATTACCAAGCTCTTTTTCTGAATAACATTCCAACGTTTCCATGAGTTTATCAAACGAAACCTTCTGCGTATCAACAAACATAAGAGTTACAGGAGCGATTTCGTTATTCGGCATTTCAACCGTATAGTTGATATCCTTTACACTTTCCAGAACTTCATTGCTGATATGCGCATACTCTTTCAGTGCGACATCTGTTATTTCATCAAGCAATTGCTTCAGAATCTCCGCATCGTCCTGCCCAACTATACTGTTATGTGACAATTGTGTTGCCAGCAACCAATCGTTTGTAGTTTCCTCTTCATCTATGTACATAACATGGATGGAAGTAAGCCCAGCCATTTTTGCCGCTTGCGTCCGGTGATTACCACTCACCACCGTATAAGAGCCATCCGAATGCCTTACGCAAAACGGTACGGACGACAATTGACCGTCCCTACGAATATTATTTACCAAGGCATTAAACGTGTCCTGTTGCATGAAATGCGCATTTTTCTTGACCAGCTTAATGTCTGATAACTGTACTTCCGCTATCTTGAATTTTCCCATACATTACTCCTTTCTCGGCTCATCACCGTATTTTTTTACAAAAGCTTTTAAAATATCATCCAATTTTCCACGAATACCCGCATCTTGTATGTAATGGAGTTTACCAACACAGCGTTCATGCAGTCTGAACACTCCCCGATACTTCATACTTACCGGTTTATCGGTAAATACAGAAGTGGCAATCACCCCACATTCATGTTTATACCTTATACCCAACTCTGATTTAAATTCTGATGAAAGAACGCCCATTATTAGTAATCGGCTTAACTTAGGCAGAGGGTGGTCTATGACAAAATCCGATTTCATCCAAACTGCATCCATGCCGTATTTGCTGACCTTCAGGAAGTCAAACATACAAGCTCCGAACACGTAATCATCCAAGAACCACAAATAACAGAACGGAGCTGATCCGAGTATGATGCCTTTCTTCAAGTAAATCATGCGCAGATAATCAATTTCTGCCATAGAAGCACGAACAAACCGGAGTTTGCTATTATTTGTAAGTACGTAATCGTCTGGCAACCGTTTATATTTTAGAGGGATGATAGTTCGCTTGTTAAAACTGCTGTCTCCACTTTCTACCACATTAGACCAAATATATGTGCGTTGGTCTTTGAATACCTCTCTTCTGCCCATAAATCCATGCTGCGAGAGAGCCATGTAATTAACTTGTTCTTCATCTATTTCTGCATATTTCGTTTTAGTTCGTTCTTGAGATCCAAAATCATCCAATAAGAAACGCTGTAATGCGTTGCTTGTGGCTTTCATACCGGAATGAAATTCATTCTGATAGATTAATATGTCATTCTCTTTGCAGTTAAGAATTGCATCTGATATATCAGCACAATAAAATACTTCAATAGACTTACTTTTAAGGCTGTCTACGAGCTTTTGGTAACGTTCCGTATACTTTTTATGGTAATGCTCCAATTTTGCCATAAAATCGTCATAAAGCGACTTATGGTAAATATCTTGTGAGTTCTTATGCTTCTTGATGGCATTGAACAGATGGATAGTGGCAATAATTTCAGCCGGACTTTCAGACTTGATATTCAGAAACTCATATTCATCATTAAAACGCAGTTCTTTTATCTCTCCCTTGATTGCTTTATACATCATGTAGATAAAATACTCCTTTGTATACACCTTAATCTCACGGTTGGTAAGTATTTGCTCTATATCCATATAGTATGAGTTTACCACATGGGCTACATCAAACTTGGCCGCTTCTTTCTTGATGAAAGAAAGCATACGATTTGACTTCTTGAACATGGAACCCACTATCGTAACATTATCCGAATGTTCTGCCGCCCAAAGCAACGGTTTGTGCCTTTGGGGAACTTTAGAATAATCAATATGGAACGCTTCAATACATTTATCAATTGTAGTGAGTTGCTTATATTCCTCCATGTCTTCATGTAGATAGGCATACTCCACGAATGAATACATGAATTTGATTGTTTCCAGAATTTTATCGAAATCCCAGGAGCTATTGAAGATCCTAAACTCTGCCGTTCCTATCTTTTCAATAGAACATAAATTAAGCCAGTACCGGATGTGTCCTCTATCTGAACCATTGCTAAAAACTTTCAGTAGATTTTCAATAGTATCTGCTTCCAATACACGCTTCACTACATCCCAAGGAGGGCTTGGTACGAGATATTTTGTTTCCCACCACTCCGCAATATCGAATATCCGTTTGATTGGATATGCAGTATAATAAGAGAGAACAAACATACGCTTGATAACATTTAAGTCCATGTCCTTGATGTACAGATGCGCATCAAAGCCTTCATTCCACATAAGATAGCTCCCTGCATCTTTCATGGTCTGAATAAACTCCTTCATTTCTTGTAAATCTTCTGCGCAATAATGGTACGGTCGAGTATTTATCTCACCGCCAAACTGGCCGTGATGTGTAACTGCTGAACCGTCTGAGTTATTCATCATGGTCAGCTTGTTATCCGTCCACTTGTAACCTGATGGAAGTGGTATGCGTTGTTTGTCACCATCCGCAAACTCTAGTTCCATACCAAATGTTCGATTGGATATGTAGCCTATCCACCTTTTATCTATATTCATGTTCTGCATATCTCAACTTGACTAATGATTTATAATTGGGAACAAACGTAACCACATCACCAATGCAATAATTTGAGACATAGTCACACTCCATAATTGAGTATTCACTAGAACTATCTACAAACTTCAAATTGGTACAATCACTAATTTGGCACTTATCTAAGTCTACCATTGAATAGCCACAATCCAAAATCAATTGATTACGTTCTGGGTAAATACCTATAATCCTTGTTTCGATTTCTATACCATTAAGACCCTTTCTCACCTCATAATTACAATATGGGATTGTGCCAAACAACATATATTCACCAATACGAACATCACTTATGAAACTAGGCAGTTTACTATTTTGCCCAAGCCAAAAACTACCTCCCAAGCTGATAGACTCAATATCATTACGCAGGAGATTCCAGATACGGAACAGTTCTTTTTCCGAAGGGTGATTTTCATTCAGACAACCGGAAGTAATCAAACCATATATATGGGAGCTTGAAAGTGTCCTTATTTCATTGGCCAACTTACTTGCATCATAAATGCTTAAGCCTTCTCTATTATCACATGCATTAATCGGAATATAAAAATTATGTATTCCTTGGCACGCATTTCCATTGATAGTAAGATATTTCCAAACATCCGCAAATGATGTAACCACAGCGCCGCTATTCCCCTTTACTGCCTTTCCGATAGAATAGCATATACTGTCTTTTAAATGGAGTCCAAAAATCTTATTTCTTATTTTATCCGATATATGCTCATAAATATCTTCATAAAAATCCTTGAACATTAACGAAATAGGAACATTAACAAGTGTTCGGGATTTCTCGATATTCTCAATGATATTTTTGGTATAAACTATAACTTTCATAGCTCCCACTTTAAGATTAGACGTTCAATCCCTTTGTATTTGATATCTCTTTTGAATGAGAACCCTGCATTGATGAAGCTCTTCATGCTTGCCTCATTCTTGGGTGATGTCATAGCAAATATCTCTTGTACACCATTAGAAACCAATTTTGCTATATTTGCATTAATAAGTATATACTGGAATCCGTTACCCCTATAATCAGCATGAACAAAACATTTATCCACGTAGGCAGTACCATATTCAGTAAAGTACGTAAGAGAATAGGCAACCAGCTTGTCATTTACCAGTAACCCGAAACTGCAACCGGATTGCAGGCATTTCACTATATCTTCCTTTTCAGAAGGAAAACACATATCAGGATTAACAAAAAGAGTTTGCTCCATTTTTTCAATATCGGATGTATCAGATATAGACAATACTTTCACTTGTATCTTATACTCAATATTTCCTTTTTTTACTGGAAACAATGGTTCGTAACGGTCAATCCATGCTTTAGATAGGAATGTGTCTATGTCAGTTTTAGGCAACAATGCTTTTCTGTAACTGTCAAAGATGCCCAATACAAACTCTTTATGTTTGGTAAGTTGTTCATTCTTCAACGGACACTTACCACTACGAAAGACAAAACTTTTCTTTACCGATTTTACCCACAAGGGGTAAGTACGACACATGATAGGCTTATAACCATTGTCACATGACTTACAGTCTCTGGCGAAACATTTTGCCTTTTTACCGCCAAAATAATCATCGTCTATAATCTGCAAATGGGAGATTTCTTCTTGGTGCCCATCAAGTTCATGGGGCAATATTACAATATGCCCGTCCGACCCGAACGAACAACATTTCCAACCGCAACCGGAGTTTTCACATGCTCTTATTAGTCCTTTTTCGTCCATATATTTGGTTGTATATAACTTCATATACATTTTGCGTTAAATGCCTGCCGAGCGTATTCCCGACAGGCTTAACACAAAATTCAATCATCTATAAGCCACTCACAAGAACACCTATGCAATCTATTCGGCTTCTTTACAGTCGTGTCAGATGGCAATTACCATCACCCCGTAAACTGCACAAGCTTTTATGTTCTTGCTTCTGCTTATCGCTACTATAAGGGTTGAGCGGAAACAGGGAGTCGACCCCCACTCTTTGACTGGAATGCCAACGCTCTACCGATGAGCTATTTCCGCAATTGCCTATGCTGTCAAACCACCGCTTGCTTGGCAAATTTGGCAGCATTCCATCAAACGCTATTGATGGTTGGCTAATATTTTTTCTAACTTATCAAGAATCTTATCAAACTTTAGTTCCTTGCAGAAGACTTTAAAAAAGTCTTCTGCAGGCATTACCAAATTCTACTACGCTTTCCTGTAAGGTCATAATATCAAAACAAACTTAGAACAAACTTGCTTGTTCGTACTTAGGTTCTTTCTTCTCAACTACTCCAAATTCTGTTATCTCAATGCCAGTCTTTTCAGTAAGCCACTTTGCCAAAATATGCCGATGGCAGAAATCACCCGGTTTTTCATAACAGCAGAGAGCAACATCTTTACCTTCACTGTGTCGTTGGATAGTTTGAATCAATTCTTGCGGATTGACTTTTGCAAGAACATCATTCAAATACATACTCGTGTACTCTTCATAAGTCCATTTATCATCCAACATGTATCTTCTTGGTGCAACCTCTATGATCTGAGGTGCATTATAAAATCTTGGCCTCCCTAACGCAACACATATCATTTTTACGTTTGCAGCTGCTAGTTTTCTGTAATTCCCGAAATAACTTGTATAAATCCTCATTGCTTTATTTTTATGGTGTAAAGATACTAAATATGGCGTAAAAAGCGCCACATTTAGTCATAAATTTATCTAATTTGATGATTTTATTATCTCAACCTTGTAACATGTCATCATGTGGTCTGTTTCGCGCCCCATATTGAAAATATTGCCGAGATAATATTTGCGTACTTCTTGCTCTGATAAGTTGATAGGGGTGACGAACCAGTCTTCATTACCTTGTTCGTCTCTTAAATACACTTTTACCGTTGTTTCCATTGCTTTTAATCCTAAAAATGCGGGTCAATATAATGACTTTGATAATGAAGCATAAGCAAAACACCGTCCTTGTACGATTGTCCATCTGCTACCCAACAGCCGTTTCTTCTTTTAGTGAACACCTTTGCTCCACCTTCAAGTGTTGGTAAAATCCTATAATCACCAGCATAGTAGTCGATACATTCCGTTTGATTAAATGTAACCTCAATCTTGCATGGAGAAATAATTTTGGTAACAGTAGCTGCTCTCCTATCAGAATAGTAGCATACAGTACACCCTAGCCCGATTTCAGGAATTAAGTTTTTGATGGCTTCTGTCTCCTGTCTATCCCTTTCTTCTCTCCATTCGGAATACTTAACCCCATCCGGACATTTTCTGCTTTCGATTTCTCTCAGGATAGCAAAGCTTTCTTTGCTTGTTAATTTGTTCGATGTTCTCATTGCCCTATATTTTATCCATTATATGATGCTGTTATTTCTTCGGCTTTAAGCTCAGTCTTCAGTTCGCCATTCTTATACATTCTTACTGCTACGACACGAACGGTTTCAGATAAGAATCTGCCTAAGTCATTTCTAACTTTTTGATCCAGCTTAATAGCCTTTGCCAAATCCTTAGTCCGCTTTCTAATGGTTTTCCTGAAACCGAAAACATAATCTTCCGTGTCAATCTCAAACTGGTATGTAGTTGAATGCAATACCCGGTTAAGCTCTTCTGTCATTTGTTGTACCCTATTCATTGCTCTTATTATTTAAGTTGTTATTTTTGATATGTAAAGATACAAATAATATATTGAATATCAGTATTTTACATCTTAAATATCGCAAGCTTAAACTTTGTTTAACTTATTCATTTACTGATACTTAGTTAACAGAATAGATTTACTTTTCTCTATTTCGCCATTGGTATCAATACCAATTTGCTGGTAGAACCCGGCATTACCAGAAAGACATTCATACGCAATTTTCAATGTTCTGCGTTCTTCTTTGGCAAATCCAATGCGAAAAGTGGAGAAAATAGCCAGTGCGGCTTTAAAATCACCGCACCGGAGTAATGAGATTGCTTTATTGGTTTTCGTTTCCATAAAGATAAAATTCTCTCCCTTCAAAATCGTCTGCTGTCAACACAATATCTTCACAGTTTACCATGTCTTCCACTTTCTCAAAAGCATCATCTTTATCTTCCGCTTCCACCTCTACCACTTTAGAAAGAGTTTCTACTACTTTAATTCTGTACTTTTTCATTCCTTAATTCCTTTTTTTTAGTTCTTCAATAAGTGCATCAGCTAACATTACAGAATGTCGTACAAGTTGTTGTATGCTTGGATTTGGGTCTATTCCATCTACAACAGGAGCGGCCAAATTTCCAATCATTGCAGCTTTTGCTATCTCATACCTACGTTGTTCCCAATCAATACAATCGGACTTTTCCTGCATTATTTCAAGCTCGTCACAATCATATACATCTTCTGAATTAGATACGTTCACATACCCTTTTGCTATAATTTCATTGCCTAATCTTACGTTCAAGTGACGTACTTCTATGATTTCTCCTGTTTTCTTTATCTTTGCTTTCATACTGTATAATTTATAATTTGACCACTAAAACTACATATAATATCATCGTATTCATTGACAGGTATTAATTCATCCTTTCTTCTAATATCAACTGTATCATAAATCCTCTCCCCACAACTTTTTAGCAAGTTCATAATTCTTTTGTGCCTCATTAACCGCCTTTTTAGCATAGGTAAGGGTATAAACGTGTTCACGCGGATATTTACCGGACTTTACACCCTCATGGTATTCTTTAGTCACTTCTAACTTATGCTCATAGAAATCAATGCTCTCTGGCATTGAAAGATTGATTGTTTCAGCCTTAGCATCCCAATAAGCAGCTTTATTTTCGTGTTCTTGTGCCTTATCCAAATAAGCAACCGCTTTACCCGTATTGTTCCAAGCATCTTCTATTGCTTTCCTGTGCCGTCTTTCGCTATGGTGCCCAACCTTGATAGGCTCTCCAAGTGAAAGGAAATCCCTATCCTTATTAGACTTATCAAAATATTCTTTACTTTTACGTTCCGCTGACGCAGCCCATTCACGCCTGCGCTCTGCTCTTTGCCTTGCCCATTCCTGAACATTAAAACCGTCGGCTCTGACGATGGAATAGTAATAGAAACCATCTTTCTCGAAAATCAGATTAAAAACGATGCTTTCATTTTCTTTGCCGTACTTGGTTGTAACCTCAATAACCTCTCCTTTTTCGTGCTTTTCATCGCACTTTGCCAAAAATACATTTGGACAGAATTTATAATAAGTATTCATAGTTCTATGATTTATCCGTTATACTTTGCAGATATCTCTTCTGCTTTCAATTTTTTGGTAAGCTCTCCATTCTTGTAGAAGCGTACAGCAACAACTCTCACCGTTTCTGACAAGAACCGACCACAATCATTGGTTAACTTCACTTTTAGCTTGCTTGCCTTGGCTAAACTTTTTGTACGCTTCTTTATTGTGTTTTTGAATCCGAAAACATAATCTTCGGTATCAATCTCAAATGAATATGTAGTGGAATACATCACTCTTTGAAACTCTTTTCTTAGTTCTGTTACTTTGCTCATTTGCTCTCTTCTATTATTAGTCGTTATTATTTCCAAGAAGTTCTTGTAAAGCAGACTTATATCCGTCCAACGCCTGTTGTGTATATCCCAATCTGAATTTTTTATCTGCTGAAAGAGAGTCGTTGTTCAATCCTTTTTCAATAGCTTCAATGTTTGCTTTGTAGTATCTGATAAGTTCTTCTGTTTTCATTGCTCTTTTAATTAATTATCTGCAAACTTTATCAACTGTAACTTTCAACACTTTCCAATCACCTATTGCCAGATTAAGTGTTCCATCGGAATTAATTTTCTCAATTACAAATTTCTTATAAGGATAAGGGTTGTAAGTGACTTCACGTCCTAATTTTGCATTAAACTTTCTCATCGCTTTTGTCTTTTAATTGTTAGTAATATTGGTTTCTTTTAGTATTGTAAAGATACTCATTATCAATGAATTAGCCAAGTATTTACACAATTATTTTAGTCGTAAAACACTCATAACCAAAGATTTAACTTTTAGAATAAAACAGCAAACATAATACAGATGATGCATCGGAAATGGTTACTTTGTACAGTTTATCCATTCCACTTTTTTAATTTATCTAAAAACTTGCTATCCCCTGAGTAATCAGCACTGATAGCCTTCTTGCTTTCGATAATCTGCTCTAAAAGTATTATACATTCCTTTCTTATCTCTTCGGTTTCATTATAACCGCAAGCGTTGTCAACCATTATCTCTATGTTTGATTTTGGCTTAGAAAGTTGTTTGCAGAGAATTTTCAACCGCCAGTAACAGAAATCAATTGTGGCTATGTGTTCTAACTTGTTCATTTCTTTTTAAGTATTTCAATACATTCCTTTACTCCATCATCGAAACCTTGTTTATACCCTTTGGTATAATCCCCTATAGTATATACCGCCATTGACAGAAAAAATAGAAGGATACCTAAAGCCTTATGCCAACCGGGCAGCGAGATAGAAAACGGCTTAAATGTAATTGTGAGATCTCCAACCCATAATAGGGCGATAATACATATGATTGTAAATATAATTGTTTCATAATCATATAAGTTTTAATGCTTCCTGTAATCCTGCTTCAAGTGCGTCTTCGTAGATATCCCATTTACTACCATCATTTGTTCCTTCATAAACAGAACTGGCTATATGAGTTCCATTGTCAGCTTTAGATATTTCGTATCCATAACCACAAGCACAGTTATATACACATATATGAATGTTTTTGGTTTCACGTAACCACTTTTGGGCGATGGATTGTGTAGGGCAAGAATAAAATAATTTAGGTAAATCCTTACTAGTTCTAAATATGGTTTCCATCATTATACCCTTATGATTAATAATATCTTTGCAATACTCATTAAACCCTTTCTCTTTCAGCAACTTCGCTGTTTCTAATGTTACAAGTTCTTCGGTCATAACTATTTCTTGTTTAACTCATCCAACACTTTCTTTACTAATTCATAGCGTGGTAATTGCCAATCCTTCGCAATATCATCTATTTTATCATCATAATGATTGTCGTAAACATACTGATTTAAGTTGTCAACAAACCCATCACCGTCAAGCCCTTCATCGCAATCATCAAACATATCAAGTTCATAGGCTAACTTGGAACATTCACAGTGGGATACCCAGTCATAAACATGACCGTCACAAACATTGGTCTGTCTGTTATATTTTTCTCCAACGGAAATTACTTCACCGCAAAAAGCACACCTGTGCTTTTTGCGAGCGACAGGAGTCTCATTTCTTAATACTTTCATAGTTATCTACTCTTTAAAGCATTAGCAAGCATATCTTCACAATGCAGCTTATAAGCATGGGCAAACATTTTCAAAGTAACAGGCTCAAAGTGAAAATCTGCCTGTTTCCCTTCTACAACAACAGAAATATATAATTGTCCATCGCAAAAGTCAATATATGCTTCACCACCTCCATCCCCTTTAATGGAAAAGGTTTGTGTCTGTACACTATCCATTATCTACCTCCTTTAAACATAACGTTTAGTAATAGTACCGGATGAACGATACCTATGCCAAACTATATTTATAAATTGAATACTAGTAAGATAATCACAAGCCTTAAAAACTTGTCCTACATTGTATAAATATGGTCTTTTTTGAATTTTTCTTTTTATTCTTGCTTTCATAATTCTTCCTTAGTTTTAAAATACTCTATCAGTTCGTTTACGGTAGCCTTGTGATAACGTCCTGAAATAATAGTTGCATTATCCCAATTTTCATCCCAAAAGAACATAATGCCTTTTGGCTCTATAAAATAATGATCGTTACCAATAGAATCGTCATAAGAAACGCTAAGAATGGAATCTGTTATAAACCACTGCATATAGTTACTATCATCCCTCAACGCAGCGATAGCTAGGAAAAGTTCTTCATTCGTTCCGCAATCAATAAATTTCCCACATAAAGCACTATGTTTGTCAAAAGGGATGTCAAAAGAATCCGCAATCACATAAACAGGAGTATCAAATCCTTTCATTGGATATTGATAGGCCCATATTATACTACAATTATTTGTCCATTCAGGAGAGTCATTAAGATATCCAACCTCTTCTAGCTTTTTTCTAAGTGTTTCGGTATTCTTTCTTATGAAACACGGTGTTGTAAACCCCATAGTTATTCCTCCTTATCTATCTTAATATCTGTTACTTTGCCACGATTGATAAAACATTCATCTTTACCTGCACCAAACATATCGCAAATAAGATAGTCACTATTATCACATTCATTTTGTAATGAACATTCTTTGCAAGGGATTTTCTTCACGGGCGACAATACATGAAGCATTCCGTCTTTTATTATTCCGCTCTTTATTTCCATAATCAATCTCCTTTCTCTTTAATTCGTTCAAGTACATCCCTGTTGGCTTCGAGTATCTCATCAAAAGAAGGGATAGGCATCCAAGAATCATCTTCATTAACTATCATATCGGTTCTTCCATCATCGCTTACCCTCCACCAATTTGATTGCATAGAATAATACATTTTACCTATATAAAATTCGCGTTCATGGCATATAATAACTTCAATATTATGTTTTGGCAGTCGTTCCTTAACGCTTATCCAAGGCGATTGCTTCAACTGCCATTTTGCACCTTCCTTAAATGCCCGTAATGCAATCGCTTTTGCCAATGCCTTGATAGCTATACAGTCTCTTTCATCATTGGCAAGCTCTGCATCTTTATTATATGTACTTTCATTCCAATGGGTGCGGGCCGCTTCTTCTACTGTCTGTTTCATAATTTAATCAATTAGGGGTGATGTGGTTGAATGTTCAATTCGTTCTCTATAAATTTCTGTAACTTATGGGCACATTCCGAGCATAAGTCGGCTTCTTGGATGAATATATCTTCCCTTCCACCAACAGAGCCACCATCCCATTTATCCACCTTGAAATCCAATCTTGCGCTGCGGAAATACGATGGCTGTATCTCTCTTCCGCATGCATCACATATTATCGTTACTTTTTTCATATTTATTTTGAAGGTTTATTAATTACCAAGTCGCACTCAGGTGCCCATCCTAAAGATTTCGCACCATCCCATACATTGTATAACCATTCATCCACATACCCCTTTTGTAGATTAAAATTAGAATGATGGAGGTTAATTATCTCAACCTCGTTGCCAATCTTAGATTTATCTGGGTGATTGGCTATTTTTACTCTTTCTCCAATTCTAAATTTAGCTTTCATTACTTCCGTTTTTTAGTTGGTATATAAATTGGGGATGCTTTCCCTTTATTGTTTTTATTTATGCCATTCATTTGTTCAACCATCTTTTGATTAAAGATGATTGAACTGGCAAGTCCTTTGATATTCTTTCCATATTAGTTCCTTTCTATATCTGTTTGTTACAAGTTAATTTTTTCCCCCTTTTTTGCGTCTACGTTGAAAATCCAACATAAATTTTTTCCTAACATTAAGAGCACGTGACATTTTAATAATCATATATATTGTCACAATAAATACAATGACAGATGAAATACCTACGGCAATCATATATGTACGTACTAATCCCGTCAATCCGGATTGATTCAAATAGTCAATAAGTTCTTTCATAATCAATCTCCTTTCTCTTTAATCCGCTCCAATACATCCTTGTTGGTTCAATAGCTCACTAATGTTATCTATGACTTCCCCATCTGTCAACGTATCATCCAGGATGATAGATTTAATCTGGCTTGAAAGCCATGATGTGCCATTTTCAAAACCAAGAGCAATCATTTCCTTAATATCGGAAACGCCATTCGGAATTCCGTTTGTCCCGAATGGATCAATTACTGATTCTGCATATTGTTTTGCTGCTTCTTCTAACTTCTGTTTCATATCTATCTTGGTTATACGTTAAACCTCTATCTCAAACTGCTCACTTTTTGCCGATGGCATACAATCAAGAAGAGAAGAACCTACTGAGACATAATAGATACCATCTTTTTCAAGCGGGAGCCAATGGAAGTAGCGTCCTGTTTCTTCATGCATTACCGGAATCCCAAATTTATTAAGTGGCCTACCATCTATACCTCGAAACTTTCTACGCCATCTATCAATGAATTCACGACCTTCTTTCTTTCGTTTATCGATTTTCCAACACGGATGCTTCTTATCATCATTATTCGGAATCAGTTTCTCAGGAACAAACTCCTTATCATCAAATCCAATAAGAGTATAAAGCCACTCAGCGGTTATTCCAAATGCCCATCCATATCCGAGGCTATCCGGTCTTGAACCACAATATTCTTGAATCATATCTTTAGCTTCGTTTTGTTCGCGCATAAGCTGTTCATTCATTTGTTTCAGTAGCTTCTCAAGCTCTGAACCTTGTTTTGCTATTATCTTCATTTCTTATCTGATTTATACTAATTCAATTATAACCTTTTTAAAATTAACAAATAAAGGTATTGCTGACATGCCCCCATTGCAATCCAACTGTCTTAAAGAGGGAACAACCTCTCCGTCATCATCAATCTCATAATCTGCAATATAGGCTAACATCTTCGTTTTGGGGACCAATATCCTTTCATTGCTCAAAGGAGAAAACCTTTCATGAACCGGGACCGTTATACAGACCTTGCTTCCAATAGGGAACCCTTGGTTGGATTCAATGTATTCCTTTTCCAACTTCCCCTTTTCGCCATTCAATTCTTTTAGCTTTAAATCAATGGCATTTCTTTTGCTCAAAAATTCTTCCTTATTCATGTTTTTGTTTTACTCTAATTGTTTATCGAAAATCTTAATACATTCAAATAAATAGTGCGCAATTATAGGCTGTACTGCATTGCCTATACACTCCGTTCTGTCCACCCTATCGGGAAGTTCATTAGACTTTCCAGCAAATCGGGGTGAGGGTATTGACTGTCTTGTTCTCCATCCCGGATATACTCGTGTATATTGCCCCGATAGGTAGGGCTTCCGAAATATCGATTCTTGGATGCTCCTTTTGCCGTCGATTTCACAGGAGTAGGCAATACAATATAATCGTTCCCGACCCTGTTGTATACCAAAGTCGGTGCCTGATAAACATTGCCATTCTGCATCATACCCGATTTCGGAAAGGTCGCATAAGACCCGTTCAAATCCCCGAATAAGGAGCATTGGACTGTTTTCAATGATGATGTATTTAGGTCTAACTTCCCGTATAACTCGGTACATTTCAGTCCATAAGCCACTTCTTTCACCGACAATTCCGACACCTTTTCCAGCAACGCTGATGTCTTGGCAAGGGAATCCACCGCTGATGATGTCAACAAATGTTGGATTTGAATACGTTCTAATATCTCTGTTGATTTCATGGTTTTCTCCAAATTTTTTTTTGATTATACTTGCTTGATAGTCTTCATATTCGCAGCTCCAAAGTGTTTTTATTCCGGCAAACGCTGCACCCAAGCCGAAACCTTCTATCCCACTAAACAGAGAGCCATGAGTCAATTTACTTTGCTTCATCTCTATATTTTATTGAATATTCTGATTAATGTAATCCACAATCTTTTCCAATCTACTTGAAGAAAACAAATGATTATTAAGCGTTCGCTTGCCTTCTTTCCATTCGTAAAATAATTGATAATATGGTGGATTGAGTGTCCGGTCAACCTTTATGCGATATTGATTAGTGCCATATTCAGTTATAAGATTCTCAATATATTCGTCCGAATTTTCTAAATCAGTAACAAATACCATCTTATCAGTAGTAAGTATCATCTTTTAGTTCCTTTCTGATCTGTTTGAACCATACGGTGGACGTTCAACCACCGTATGGCAATGTGATTACTCTACTATCATCCAATCGTTGGCAAGCATATCCGTCTGTGATGCAAGCCAACCATTAACAACTGTTCCATCAGCAGTTTTCATACACAAGTATGCGGTAAACTTAATTTTATCAGTTGCCGAATCTCCATAATTATTGGCAACCCATTTTTTGAATGATTCGGGTAATGATTTGACCTGATTCACGATCATATCAGTAGGCAAGCTATCTTCCGAACGTTGAAAAATAAACATGCCTTTCCCGTTCCATCCTTGCCGGGCAACAAGTCTTCCTCTTTGAATGGATTTAAGAGCTTGACCGAAAGAACCAAGTTCACCGATTATTAATTCTTCGCTTCCCGAAGCATCTATGACATAGGCCGTTTCAATCTCACCTTTGGTATAGTTACTACCCTGGTTACACAACTTTGCTGAATATTCAGCCGATTTTTCGTCTAATGTTTTCATTATGATATATGGGTTTTACAAAGCCCGCCCAAGGCTCATTACTAATTTGTTTTGAATTAATTACTTCCGCTAAACCTCCTTAAGCTCTCCATTGACTAGCATATACCATGTGTCAGCCTTAACCTTTTCCCCGTCAACTTCAAACGCCTTGACCTCCTTAATCGGGTAGGTATCACCGTCCCATTCTCCACGTTCTGCGAGGACTATCCAGCAACCTATAGCTCCCTTAGCCTTACACCCGTATCCGGCAGCAAGAGCAATGCTATCCTTACCTGTGGCTGATGCTGCACCTCGGAAGCCTGTGGCTGATGCTGCACCTTGGAAGCCTGTGGCTGATGCTGCACCATAGTTGCCTGTGGCTGATGCTGCACCTCGGTCGCCTGTGGCTGACGCTGCACTATAGTCGCCTGTGGCTGATGCTGCACTATAGTTGCCTGTGGCTGATGCTGCACCTCGGTCGCCTGTGGCTGATGCTGCACCTCGGTCGCCTGTGGCTGACGCTGCACCATAGTTGCCTGTGGCTGACGCTGCACTATAGTTGCCTGTGGCTGATGCTGCACCTTGGAAGCCTGTGGCTGATGCTGCACCTCGGTCGCCTGTGGCTGACGCTGCACTATAGTCGCCTGTGGCTGATGCTGCACCATAGTTGCCTGTGGCTGATGCTGCACCTCGGTCGCCTGTGGCTGACGCTGCACTATAGTTGCCTGTGGCTGATGCTGCACTATAGTTGCCTGTGGCTGATGCTGCACCATAGTTGCCTGTGGCTGTCTTACCATTCTTCCACTTGCATTTTTCAAACGTAAACTTAACGGCTGCGTCTACAATACTCTTAATACTTAGTTCCGCCCCTATGTGAATTTTTGAACAAGCAATTTTCGTATCATCCGTATCTACGTCCATATCGCCAGTCCCCTCAACCTCGTGAAACTTATTCATACCAACTTCGGCAGGTGGATAGTAACCGAACACGTCCAACGGATGGAGGCAGAAGTGAAATCCGTTACCGCAAGCTCTTATATCGCCTGTTTCTTCATAGTCCTTACCTTCTTCGTATTGGAAATCCCTACATGTCAAATCGGGGTTAAAACCTTTGTAGCCTTTGATTTTGACAAATTCCTTTGGTAAGGTAACGTTATCCGGCAGGTTTGCCCTAAGTACCATGTACGCCATGTAGCTGGCATCAAATCCGGCTATCCCGGTGCCAATGGCAGTGAGAAGAAATTCCTTTTCCGGATGCTCGTTAGCGTAATTCCCGAAGTTTTCTAAAAATACCAGCAGTTTTTCTTCAGTTACTTTCTGCATATCCTTGTCCAGCGTAGGGATAGCATAGGACTGACCTTGTATCCCTTTTGCTTTCCCCATAATTGCGCCAAATTTCTCAACTGCCAATCTAGCTGCACCTCCGGCGTGATTGCCGTTCATATTGCTTCCAAAAACGAATATTTGATTTTCTTTCAGTTCCTGAATATTCTCAGGTGTTAATTCTCTTTTCATGATTCTTGTTTATTTCTGTATTACTTTTAATTAATGGTTCCTACAAACTTCTCTAGGTTTCCACTCTGACGGTACTTTAGCCCACTCTCTGAATGCCTTATCAAATCCATCAAGGTCAGAGAACATATCCATCTTGGCGGTATCAGTAGTAACGAGGGTGGAGAACTCCTTGAAATACTTATCGGCAACTTTTACGAAGTCATTGTGCAACTTTTTTAAATCTCCAAGCAGAAGGGAGTTCTCTGCCATTAAATCGCTCGCTTCCTCTACTAAGTTATTGGCTTCGCAATTCAACAGGTGAGCGGCTGAAAGCAGCATATTCAATCTATCTATGCTACCATTGGCTATGGCGGCATCTATTATTTTTTTTCTTTGGTTTCATAATTGTATATTTTCACTTTACATTTCCTTTCATGCGGTTAATACTTTCGTTCTCCTTTTTATTAATTTTGTCAATCCATCTTTGGAATTTGGCAGCTACAAGAGGACAGTGGATGCGCAGGTTCCTGTCGCGTTCCGCTTCCCATTCACGTATCTTTATAAGCGTTTCGGTATTCATGATTCTTTTATTTTGTTTCATTGCTCTTATGTTTTATATATTTCTGATTTACAGATATAAAGTTAGCTAATTTGCTACTTGTAAACAAACATTACTTCTTTTATTTACGCGGCTTTACAATTAATTAACATACTAAAAATCAGGCATTTATATTATTACCATTATACTTTAATTGTTCGCTACAAATTAGGCTACCCTCATGGTGACATCAGCATTTTTCTGGCTTCCTCATCTCCAGATTCCGCCCGACGTTTCAATTCGTTGTACAAAGTCAAAGAAGAATATCCTTCAGGTGGAATAAATTTTCTGTTCTCTATCTCATCCTGCACCCTTTTTCGGTTTATCGCGTCCAGTTCATAATTTCTTTCGGAATAGAACTCTTTGAAGAAGGCATTGCCTATTCTTCTGGCATCAAAGGATGCGAATGAATTATCATACTTCCCGGCCTTGTAGCGTGCAAAAAACAGCATCAGTTCAGAAAGCTTGTAAGCCTTGACCTGTGAGGCAAAGGACTGACAAAAGATTCTTATCCCATCGGCAACGCCCTTTTCCTTGCTGTTGGAAGCCCCGAATATGCCGGACACCTGTATGTCAATCCAATATTCGGAAGAGCCATAGCCGTAAAGCGCATCATACTGCATCAGCGATGGACAGTCTGCCATATAAGCTTTTTCCGGGTTCTGAAGGACATACCCCCACTGGACTGGTGAAAATACTCTTTCAACCTCAGAACGGTCTTTCCATTTGGTCAACCAGACCTTCTTCGAGGTCTCGCTTATGTTGTTGCAGCAAGCCAAGAGCGTAGGCGTTAGCTTCTTGTTTGCTTGTATAACTGCTCCGATTGTTTCCATTGTTTCGTTGTTTTAGTTCAAATAATCCAGCCCAATTATTAGCCATAGACTGCTCAATTATCTGTGTTGCAACATTGGGATTGTTGTCGCAGAGCCTTAAAAGTTGCTTATAGCAGCTTTGCAAAGATTTCTCAGACTTATAGCTTTCTTTTCTTTGTCGTTTATATTCAAGCCATGTATTGAATATTTCCCGAAATTCATCTGCTACGAAATCAATCTTTGGCGGTTTCACTTCAGATGCTTTTATTGCAACCTCTCGCTTAATCAATTCCTGTTCTCGAGTATTAAGTCTTTCTTCCCAATCAGATAATTCCTTCTGCTTTTGAAGAATCTCCTCATCCCCAATTAGGGGGATTATAGGGGGGATATTATTATTTTCTTCTTCTACTTCTTCTTCTATTTTAGGAATGGATTGTTCCGTGATTAATCCGTGATTAATCCGTGATTGTTCAGTGATTTTATCTAAATTCTTAAATAATATCCCTTTAGGTACATTTACATCTTCAAAATTTGGCTTATTTATCTTTTGGTGCAGACTAAATTTAGGCAGATAGTAGAATTTCTCGTTGCGATACGAAAACAGACTAATAAATCCATTTCTTAGAATCTCCTGACAAATCTTCTCAAACTGTTGAATCTGTATTTGGTCAAAAGGAAATATTTTAGACTTCAACCAAACCACATCGGCACGAATAATACCTAAGTCATCACAAAAATTCCACATACCTATATAGAGAAGCCGAGCATCCCTACTAATCTTAGCTATTTTAGAATCATCCCAAAACTGAGGCTTTATCATCCGATTTCTTGGCATAACAATTACTGTATTTCATCCATACCAATATCAGCCCTGCGTTTTATTAATCTTTCAAAAATTCCACATTCAGCAGGGTGTAATTTATTATAAGTCTGAATCATACTATCATTAGGATCGGCTTCAATTCCACAAGAATATCTGCCTATATAAAACATTATCTCTTTATTGGTAAATCCATAATACCTCATGTTGGTTATTATTTGATTAACCAATTCAGCATACTCATAATGTTCTTTATTATGGCAATCTTCACACAGTGTTATAAGCTGGTTATCTTTATACTCCCATATTTTTCTTTTAGGGATATAAATAGTATGGTGAACATGAAGAGTCTTCTCTTTACAACCGCATATCTGACAAGTAAAATTATCCCTATTTAGGATTTCAAGACGCCTTTTCTGCCATTTAGGAGATTTAATTTGTTCCAAATAATAATTGTTATTGTCCATATAAAAAGTAATGGCTTTCAAGTTTCTATACCTTTGAAGTGGTGTTAAGGTATATACTCCGAGAAAGCCAGTTTAATATCTTATTTATCATCGAACACCACTAAGATGATTTATTATTTTCACGGTGTAAAGCTAATAAAAGTGGAGTAAAAACAATCACTTTATAACTATTATTTTTCCGTGATTAACTTTTTTTCTAATATCCAGTCTTATTTAACCGCAAAGCTTCCTTTTCATAGCTTAGCAGAGTGCGTAATGCATCTAACTGATGTGAAGTAGATGCACATAATCTTTCAAGCCTATCAACAACGAAGCATTCTTCTTCCGCTATACTATCAAGAAGAGCGTTTTGGACTTTCGCAGACAAACAATTCTCCCGAGCAATTTGGAGAATGGTATTCTGTATTTCATCAGACTTTCGCTTTCTTAGTTCTCGTTTAGCTTCAGCAAGCATTTCTCCACTTCTTATCGAATATACCATAATAGTAGATATACGGTCTTGTATTTCTACCGGATTATTTGAACAAGTAATTTTCATATAATCACTCATTTCATCTATTTCTCTATAAAAATCTGTTGTTATCATATTATTTAGTTTTAAATTACAATATACGCTTAGAACCAGTTATCTAATGCTCAATTCATACAGAAGTCAAGAAAAAACAGATTGCCTTTCTCTGCCTCGTATTTATCTATATGAGAGCCACAAGATTTCAGTTCTGATACCTTATGCTTTAAATTTTCGTTTTCAGCTTGCAAGCGATAACATTCTGCTTTGCATTGGGCATATTCCGTAAACGCCTTCAGCATTGCCATGTAATGACTATAATCTATCTCTATCTTCATAACAATGTGTTTTTACTGTGATAATTACTCTAAACCTACCGCCCGAATTGACGGTAGGGTGTCATAAATGATAACGTTGGTTAACCCCCATACGGCACTTACGCTTTTTATATGTGGCAAAATATTTCTCATCAAACCTGCCCTAGGAATTACTTAGGGCAGGACACTTCCACGTGCTTCCATTGCTCTTAAATTCTATTCCCTGACCTTGTTTATTGAAAGTTCCGGGAACTTATTTCCTTTAACCTGCTCTGCCATTACATACATATAGCAGAAATCGGCTGCTTGCTTATAAGTTTCAAACTTGAAAACAACATTTGAACCCTTTTTTGAGACCTTGTATTTCATTGTATGTAGTTTATATTGGTTTCATTATAGCTCCATTAAGACGCTGTGTAGTTCTTATGTAATCATCAAGAAGCTCTTGTAATATGAAGTCCGGATAAACGTTCACAACACCGAAACGGTCTATGTTCACCTTATTTACCGGATACCCCCTTTTCCTACACAGACGTGTAGCGTCATTGCCGAGCTTCGAAATGTCACTTACATAAATGGGGAGCTTATGCCTCTGCACGTATGCAGACATAGTGGAACACCCATATTCACCAATAGCTTTTCTGGAAAGTTTTTTAACCTCATCTTCTAGCGCGCCTAACCTTAGTTCTGTAGATTTAAGCCTGTTTTCCTGTTCCACATTGGTTTTGGCCAGTTGAAGAATCAATTCTGCCTGGCTCATTTCAACGGTTGAATTCAAAATATGATCCATTGCTCTTAAATTTTAATGTTGTAAGTATCTTTTTTTTACAGTGTAAAACTAGTAAATATTGACAAGTTGACCAAGAAATAAATATTAAAATAAATCCACTTACACTTTATTTAACTTATTGATTATCAATATATTGCAAACATAAAACCTTGATTAAAACTTCATGTTGCAAACGGATGCGGAACGGTTTATCGCTGTTTTTATATCGTTACGATAATCACGGTTCCAATCATTACGTCCCATGCGTGAACCGTAATAGGAACGGTAGTTTCTATAGTCACGATTGCCGTACTTCGATTTGTATTCGGCTGCACGCTTGGCGTTTTCTTCATTAATCTTTGCTGCTTCCTTAGCTTCCGCCCATGCTTTTTTAAGGCAGTAACTAAATGTAGCATTGAAGGTATGATTGAAAATGTAATGCGCTCTCTTCATTATGTCTGATAAATTGTAACGTTTCATATTCTTTTTATTTAGTGGGTTATTTTTGATGATGTAAAAGTAATATTATAATATTGGTTTACCAAGAAAGTTACAATATTAAAACATTGCATTAACTTTATTTATCAATATTGTAATATTGTACTATCAATAATGTATTATCTTTATCCCCAAATTAAAAGAGCATGGAAAGAATTATATCATTAATGAAAGAAAAGGGAATAACTAAAACTGCATTATCTGAACGCTTAAATATTAAGAATCAGAACTTTAATGCTATGCTAAAAAATCCCACTTACGAAACATTATCTAAAATCGCCACCGCCCTCAACGTCCCAATGTGGCAGCTCTTCGCGTCCCCGGAAGAAGTGCAGCTACCGTCGAACGCTCTTTCTATCAAATGCCCACATTGCGGAAACAAGTTCCCAGTTAGCGTGAATGTTGAACTTAAAACAGAAAACAGATAAACCAATAACAAGCTATGAATGCAAGAGAACTAAGGTTAGGCAACTATGTACGGCTTGCCAAAGATTTCAAGTTCGTCGAAACAAAGGCTCCTGCCGGAACTGTATGCAAGGTGGAAGCCATAAAGCGCAACTCCTTGTACCTAGAATGTAAGGTAGGTGACGGAGTTTGCTACAGTGAAGTCCCGGTTCCTATAGTAGAGCCTATCCCACTGACAGAGGAATTACTCCTGAAAAGCGGATTTACAAAGGAATATGATGGATTCTCTTGCGGTATTGAATTATCATACGGACGTTACCTATATGACGATGGGGCAAATGGCGATAAACTATTTGTATCTATAAACTGTGCCGAATATCCTTTATCCCATATTCCAATTGAATATCTAAACCAGCTGCAGAACGTGTATTTTGCGCTAACTGGAGAAGAACTGCAAGTAAATCTATGATATGAAACGAATAAAACTCACAAAAGAGGAAAAAGGCACACTTAGGATTGTCGATATGTTCAACGGTAAATGCCCTTCCTTTTTCCCGTTGCACGCCTACAACTTATCCGTCCGTTCACTTGAAAGGAAAGGATTGGTCAAAGCTGCATATATGGAAGGTGGCGGGGTAGAAGATGCGCGAACCACCGATGAAGGGAAGTTATACCTATGTGAGAATCCTAATTTACGAAACCCTATCAACTGGACTGTTATCGGAGTGATAGCCGGAATACTTTCTCTTATCGTGTCTGTTATAGCCTTATTTATAAGCTGTACCGTAATGTATAGATGAATATAAGGGATGCGAATGCACCCCTTTATTATATCAACTAAGAATTAATAAGATTGATGATACCTTGCCTACCAATTCCGGTAATCTTTCTATGGTAGATAATATGGCCATTGTCAGCAACCTCTTGCTTTATATCAAACCAGCCAAGGGTAGAGTATTTGGTGTATGGTACCCACGTCTGATTAACTTTGTATTGTACGCCAAGTTCTTTTAAACGGTTATTAAGTTCAATTGCTGATTTAAGCCCTAATTCTTTAGCAACCTCCGTACATGTATAGGTTTTATTGACATGAGTAAGAACGGCTACTTGTTTCTCTGCTTCAATGCGTGCCGACCGTTCTTCTTTTAGCTTAGTGAGAAGCTCAATACCGAAATCTGGATTATTCAATATCTGGTCAATAACATTGTCGGTAGCATATATGCCATGCTTGCGGATTGAAGGAAGGATTTCACTAGTTACCCATTTACGGAAAGTTTTAGCCTGTGGCTTACGACTATCAAGTATTACGTCATACAAACCGTCTTCATTAATAAAAATCATTTCTTGTTGTCTACCAAGAGAGTCCGGGATGACCTCATTAGTAATGACCTCACCACAAAGTCTTGTTTTTACTTGACTAGGATTTCCTAACTCCAAAACTTTGCAAACATCTGCAAGACAAAACAAAGGTTCTTCACTTGTTCCGGCTACACGAACTTCACCGAACGATTCATTCTTGAAAATCTGAATATTGTCCATAATAAAGTCTTTTCGTTTGAGGACGTACCGCACTTCTTCATGCGGAGATAAAAAGCGAAAGCCATGCAGGGGGTTGTGGCCTACACAGCTTTCTATATCTTAATCCTCTGATTAATTCTAAATTTAATAAGTACAACCCAATGCACTGCAAATATACGGATAATTTTCAAAAGTGACACTTTAAGAGCCATTTTTTTAAGAAAAAAAAGAGAGGTGCAAATACACCCCTCTTATGAAGATACAGCATGGCTTCACAGTTTTCCGTATCTTGATGATACATAAAAAGCGTAAGTGCCAAAAACATTTACATCATTATTCTACAAGCTGAAAGCAAAATGTCAAAGAGCGATTTATTTAAAATCAAGCATACATTATATATCTTTCAAATAATTATCTACCACTTTAATAAACTCGTCTAATGACCGAACAACAACGTACTTGTTACCATTCGCCTCACATTCCTTTTGCCAGTCTTTTTGTACTGGTCTTTGGTATTCTCCAGGCTTTTTCATTTCTACACACAAAGCTCCATAGAAGCGGTTGCTCTTTAGAAGTATCAAATCTGCAACTCCGGGAAGCATACCTTCATCTTTCATATAAGCACCGTTTCTTGCAGAACGTCTTGCCGCATTAGGAACAGCAAACAGCATATTTCTGAGATGGGGATATTTTAAACGGAAATATCTAACACAAGAACATTGTATTTTATGCTCTTCATTTTTGGGCTTACTACGGCTGCTTGCCACACAAGCCTTGGATTTCATCTCTTCGTATGTCATAATTATTATTTGTTTATGTAGTATGGCATTATTTAAATCCCCATTCTTTCATGTAGTCAATGTTTTCAGGAAATCCTTCTACCAATATAGGGCTGAGGAATATCTTATCACTTTTTAAATTTAATCCTCCCCATTCGGTGGGTGGACACTTTTCATATTCTTCTTTAGAAACTTCACTTACACAAAAATGTGTCTGAAAGCCATATCCTTGTACACTTTCTCCTAAATAATCGAATTTACGTAATGCCCACTCAAAAGCAATATCTCTATAAAAGTAATTTTTGGAGAATACTGCTGCATATATCTTATGTGTAAAATTCCCTGTTTCTGTCAAATCCGGATTACATCTGATACAGAAATATTTAATACGTGAAAGTATTTCTTTTGCAAAATTCTCATATTTTTCACAATCCTCTTTTGAAAGAAACTCTTTCCCATCATATGCGATGTAAACAGTCTTAGTAATTTTTTTTGTTTCCATGTTATTCTTTTAATTAAAGCCCCGAAGCGTATTATCTGGGGCACAACCATTATTTATTAACCCATGCCATTGATGTGTGGCTCACATTTATGTGGAGAGCCCGGGCTCGAACCGGGACGAGTGGTGTTTTTGCGGTTATATGATTTTAAATCATTCTACCTAAGATGTCTCGCAGGTTGCCGGCTTGGTTATTAACGGTTATCCTGGAATTTTGCACCTCACATCTTGATTAACGTCTACCAATTCCGTCACTTCTCCATGTTCGCCCGCCCTATCTTCACAGACCGGGAAGGCATGTAAACAAATGCACTTAATCTATATCAAATCAGTCAACCCAAATTTAATTTTAATAACATTGATGATGGCTTTATACTGTTTCTCGTAGATTGTTCCCGAATGTGTCTTCTCCACTTTCTTTTCAAACTCTTCAATGCTGCCACGAAAACACCCACAAGTTATTTCGACTTTATTATCTTTTGTCAAATATGCGTGAGTGTGGCGGTTGCATGAACCGAAACAATCAAATCCGCAATGATTGTTATCATTTTCTATATCAGCATCGCCGGACACCTGAGCATTGCCGTACACCTGAGCATTGCCGTACACCCGAGCATCGCCGTACACCCGAGCATCGCCGTACACCTGAGCATTGCCGTACACCCAAGCATCGCTTTCTTGGTCTAAGTTCTCATCTTTCTCAACATATCCTCCCAAATCACCTTCCTTGGCATATTTGAAAGACTTTGTACACCCTCAAATCCGCAACTAAGCTCTTCAGCGTCCTTCTTGCGTCTAAACGTCCTCTC
>OGZP01000675.1_pt1 | contig 28460 bp, 17 predicted proteins | sample 1576811 | NCBI WGS metagenome assembly OGZP01 (sample SAMEA3541553, study PRJEB24748) | human gut metagenome | biome: human gut; feature: human-associated habitat; material: faeces | place: China | collected 2012
GACGGTTCAACACAGAAACTACCTGTGCGTACTTGTAGTACGCTGATTCGGCTTTGATTACGAAGTTGGCTCCAGCACTCTGACAAAAAGTCACTTACAAGGCCAAAATGATTGGTTAAAAGCTCTCTATGTATCTTGGGTACATCCCACCCTGGCAAAAACGCATGGATGCGATCCATAAAGGCCGTGTCATCTCGCATTTCTTGGGGCATAGGGCCAAATAAATGTCCGACACGCTGCTGATGTTCCACGTCTACATCAAAGTTACCCACCAAGACAATGCTGCCATCGGCTCGAATGCTCTCTTTGCCTCGACTAAACTCTCCAGACTCCATGTATCCTTTCATGATGTTCACACCATCCTTCTGGTCAAAGGAAACACCGGATACCTCATCAAAGCAGACTACATCGTATTGGCAGACCAAGCCGCGCTGACCCGATGCATTATTAACAAACATCCTGGCTACTGTGGCCTTGCCACCGGAAATTAAGTGCGCATAGGGTGAAACCTGCTGAAATAAATGGCTTTTACCTGTGCCCCTTGGGCCAAGCTCAACTAGGTTATAGTTACGCTCCACAAAAGGAACCATACGCAGGAGCAAGGCATTGCACTGCCTTTCAGAGAGATGTTCTGGCTCAATACCTATGGAACGAAGCAGAAAATATTTCCATTCCTCTGTGGAAAAAGCCTTGCGGGCTTCGGCTAAGGAATTAAGGACATCTCGCTTTGAAAGCTGGATTTCGCGCAGTGATTCTACTCCAAAAGGTCTACCTTTGCTTTCTTGGGCTATGGCCGCATCATAACTTAAGGTGATTTCCGCATAAAATCCGCCAGTTAGCATTCGTTCGTGGGTATTAACCTGTTCTGGAGTGATACGTACATCGGACAATCGCAAGCTGGGGAGCGTGGCCACATACGAATCCGTTTTGGCATCAAGTCTTGCGGAGATAAGGTCGATGAGCTTTACCTCACCATTTTCTCTGGCCTTGGCTTTAAATAGTTCTTCCTCACCTGCCTTAACTGTGCGAGATTTAAGTTGTCTTTGAACTATTTCCAAACCTTCATTAATTTCATCCTGATTTATGCTGGCACAATATCGACCGAGTAAAAATTCAACAACATAGGTCGGCACTGGAAATTGATGGCTAAATGTTCGCACAAGATCTTTGCGCACAAGATACCCGTCAAGTACTGATGCCGCAATGTTATCAATATGATCCATTTCCATTATACGGCATCTCCTCCAATTACCGTGACAGACTGAGCTGCTAAAGAACCATCTTTACGAATGAGTACAATAAAAGCCTGCCGTTCAACCATATCGTCATCTTCAACAACCACAGAGGCTGTGCCATCGTCCCTGAGAGGTTTTCTTCCCAGAACGATACTTGAATTTTCATTACCAGCCTGCAACCGTATATCAAGTAACACTGCTGAAACATTGCCATCAACGACCACGGTGCAGCGCATTCCCTTCCATACCACGTCAGTAATGCGTATGGCTGCCGTAGGCTCAGACGAAGGCGAGGTTATGACCAACTGGAGTGTCAGGCATTCTTGAAGGCTCAGCCCGCCGTGAGTGTACTCTTCACCCTTTTTAAAGCAACTCACACCGTCCGCAAGCACGAACTGCTGTTCGGGGTTCCAGTACCACGGGTAAAGCCTTTCTTCGCAGGCAGCCCCAGGCTTAAGCGACGCACAGCGTCCCCACTTATTTTCAGTCAAAAATCCGGGTAAATCTATTTTGGGCAAACCGCCAGGCATGAGTAGCCAGCCGTGATCTGTAACCACATGCACCCGCTTCCATCCTGCTGTAAAAAGCTCCAGCACGCGATTTTTTATCTCGGATATCAGGTCATCCAGATGTCTTGCCAGCTTGGAGCCGTGATTATGACCTTCGTGGTCAATATCCCCATACTCACACCATGCTTTGCCTTGGCCATCTCCGTTTATGGCGCGTTCAAGAACCGTCCACCCCGCATTGCAAAGCAATTTTTTCAGATGATACCCACCCTTTAAAGATTGTCCTGTCTTGGCGACACTCGGCTCAAAATCTGAATTATCATTTACCCCACATATATCTGCACCTACCGGACTGACAGCAGGTTTTCCCGTAGCAGTGACACTGGGCAGGGCGGCCCATAGTGGTTCTTCCACAACATTCAGGCCATATTTTAGCAGGATACCTGCTAGTCTTTTCGCTGTATCAAAGCGAAGTCCATCAACGAACACTATGCAGTCGCCTGTTTTAGCCTCTAATATTTTTGCCGTATTATGTGTTCCGCCAGGATACGATGAGCCATCCACCACTTTTTGAAGATGCCGAGCGGAGGCTTCAGCCCAAGGCAAATAGATTGACCGGATAACCGCAGTCACGGCCTCTATATCTGCTGCATTTTTCACCAGAGCTGATGCACGCAGCACTCCATCATCCACACGCCAGCCAATTTGCGTATAGCCGGTTATAAGGTCATGCACAGTTCCAGCAGCAAGGCTTGTAGACATTTTTTCGGCAATATCAGCCAGGTACTCCAAAGCTCTGGCCAGTGGGGCTTCACCTAATTCGGCCCATACCAACCTGCGTCTGACCCCATGTCGCTTTTCAAGCTTTCCGATCTTTGCACGGGCTTCATGGGCAGGCAAATTGGCAAAGGCTAAGCACTCGCGTCGCAAGACGTTTTCCTGCTCATCATTCCATTGTGGCCAGCCATCAAAGGTGTCCGTGCCTGAATGCCAAAAAAGGGTGTTACTCGGAGGGCTGCATTTACGAATGTTCTGCGGAATGTTGGAATAACGCTGTGGAGCCTCACAAAAACGTTCCCAAACCGTAAGCCACGGTCCTTGATGGTTGGCCAGTTTGACACAGCCCGCAAGGATACCTTCATTTTGAGGAATAAAAGCAAGCACTGACTTGCATACTTCATTAAAAGCATTCCATTCGTGTTCACTACGATTTGATTGAAAAACATCGCACTGATCAAGCCATTGCAGCACATCACGAATAGGATCGCCGCCCGTAAGCAGGGTATTAAAGTAATCTTTGTCCAGACGCTTGCCCTTGAGAAGTTTGACATCTTCTTCAAGAAGTCGAGAAAGTGCCAACTGCATCGCCTGCTTAGCATCATTATCTTGGGCTACATCAAGCCCCAGTCCGCCTTGATCAGATTTCAAATATGCTAGAATTGTCCAATCTTTAGCGTTTATCTGTGACCAGATGACACCACGATACTGCAATTCTGCTAAGGGTTTCAGATGGTCAGGACAACTTTCCACGGCACGCAAATCCTGACGGCTCACACCGGGCAAATAAAGTATGGGTGTCTTGCCTTCTGGCAGCAGTGTGGCGTCAATATGCCCGGCTAGGGCGCAACGCAGCCAGATGGCAGGCCCGGTACGCTGTTCTGGGGCATAGTCGCCAAGAACCATAAGCTCTAGCAACGATGCCTGAAGAACAGGAAGTACAGATTCCCACTGCCTTTCACGATCTGGCCACAGAATGCACACAGGAGCGACCTGCACTTCTGGATTGAAGGTGGCAGCAGCGCGTAGGGATTGAAGAAGATGGTCAAGGATGGTCATACACACAATACCTTTTCCACTCCCAATAAGATCCTGCCCCCAAGCAAATTGGCAAAGGCGACAACTTCTTTACCCAATTGTTCTGGGCGGATATCGTCTCGTTTAAATTCAACACCTGAATTTTCACCGTTAGCAATAATTTCATACAATTCTGAACGAAGCATTGGACACCTCAATAGCCATATTTATCTTTGCGCATAGTAAATGCCGCCTTGCCACCTTCAAGAATTTCAGCAGCCTGATCGCGCACGGCGGACACATCTATAGCCCCTTGTGACTCTTCCGGCATATATCCCTTGCCATCATCGGCGCTAAATACACCTATCCATTCTGCATCTCCAAACACAGGAATATTTGCGTTATGAGTGGCAAACAAAAACTGCCTCGAAATCTTGGCTCGTCGTAATTCTGCAACAATTCGCTCTGCAATAAATGCATTGTCTAAGTTGTCTTCAGGTTGATCCATTACAAGTGGGTCTTTATTGTCCAGCAATAAAAGGTGCAAAATAGCTGTGCATTGTTGTCCCGTAGAAAGCCTATTAAGGTCTTTATAATTTTTTTCATCACCATGACTGACATTCAGTTCTATACTAACCTGATCAGGCAATTCAATTTCTTCAAGTTGCAAGCGCTGCTCCAAAGATATACGAGGTAAAGCATCTGCCACAGAAGGAGGAATCTGCCAATTTGCACTTTTCAGTGCCTCACTGCCACTCTGTATGAGGTCTGAGAGCTTCAGAGGGGAAAAATCTGACACTTGCTCTATCCAGCTTAACCGTGCAGCTCCAACATTTTCAAGGTGGCATCCCAGTAAGAAATTCAACATCGGCTTGCGGTCAGCCTCTGCCTTCACTGTCAATTTTAATTTGCCATTTAATTTTTTGTTAGTTTTCTTTAAAGCACGCTCAAATCGTGCGGCACGCTCTGCACGGACTTTAGAAAGCTCATTATGAATAGAAATTCGCTGTTGTTTGAGTGAATTTAAATACTGCTCTTTTTCTGACTTTGTGGCCTGAGCTGGAATAATGTGTTCTCGCTCTTTTAGAAGCCTTTGATACTCCATACCTATTTCCTGGCCACTTTTACCCGCACTGGTTGGCAACTCTGCGAAAACAGCTTCAAGTGCGCTTTCTTCAGATTTTAGCGCAGCTATGATTTCTTGAGCTACTATATTTATCTTATTATGGGCTTCAGCATAAAATGACATCCACAGCGCCAACAGCTCTTCAGTATAGGGCTGAATTTTATCTAATTCTGCCTTAATTTTTCTAAAATTCTCTGCTTGGGGAATACTTTCTAAAGCAGCATCACTTAAGAAAGCGGTATCAGGATAATTATCTTTAAGCGTGTTTATTGCATTTTGCAGTGCTGCCCCTTCTTGCTCAGCTGCACGTTTTAACAAACGCTTTGACTTTTCCAGCACTGGAATAGCCTTGAGTTTTTCTTCTATCCCAAGACTTTTAAACATGCCAAGCTGTTCATCAATTTTTGGTAATCGCGCAACCTGATCTTCTAAGGTATGAAAATCGTTATTGGCCTGAACAATCTGCTTACGATTCTCAGCAAGATTTGTCATTGCTTCGCGGATGATGGCTTCAAGCTCGCCATGTCCACTATCCAAAAAACGCTCAAGCAATTTACGCTGCCCCTCTTGATCCTGGGTTATTTCGTAAATTTCGTTCTGACTGAAAAACTCAATATCAGGCAACAAATCATCAGGTGAAAAAGTTGAAGGTTTACCCTCTGCATCCAGCACAACTAGATTTTCACCATAGCGCCGTGATATAGTAAATTGTTGGCCGTTCATGGCTGAAGAGAGCACGGAAAGGTCAATACGCGCTTTATTTTTTCCAATATTTTCTTTTATAATTTCTGTATGTTGTTTTTGAGCATTTTTGCCAATAGGAGTTTTTCCTAAAACATAGCGGAGACACTCCAAGAGTGTTGACTTTCCTGTGCCTCGCCCACCAATGATGGCATTCAAATGCTCAGAAAACTCTATATAAAGACCGTCCAGGTAGCCGCCTGTTATTTTTAAAGACTTCAGTTGTGAATAGTATTTCTCTTCTACATCGCTGTTTAAACGTACCCTTGATTCAGGGTCTTGAAACGCCAATTTGAATGCTTCAAAGCCTGGCTTGGTCATTTTTATGAGGCAGGAAGACCTTAAATCTACCAATTCTTCAGGTCTTGCTACGTCCTTAGCATTGATAACTGCCATAGGATACTCACGCTTATAGGCGTGTTCTTTATTCAAAATAGCCTTACGATAAAAGTCGCCATCAACACCAGTGAGGTCTTCAATAGAGCCTGCTATTTGCGCAGCTTTGAGAAGAGGATATTTCCAGATATGTGGATTTTTTTTATTAAGAAGCCCGCTTTCATTGACGCAATGTGCTGCATAAATAAAACCGTGGTGTTTTTTTACAACTTTCTCAATAAGCTGAGTTGCGCTTAGAGAGGAAGGGCGTATGCCATCACTTGGATCAAGGAGTTGTAAGTCTCCAAGATAGCGATGCAATTCTTCTGTCGTTGTTTCTTCAGAATATAAGCAAACAAAATGTATCTGCTCACTTGAAGATATCTCAAATCCTGGAAAGACAAGAATGCCTTCTCCGCCTAGTGCTTTTCTTATGGCATCGGCACCTTCCACACTTCCATGATGTGCCAGACCAATAACTTTTATAGCGTTTTTTTTGGCATAGTGAACCAACTGAGTATTGTACTCTGCTTCTTGCATTCCGTGGTTTTCACCACGAAAGCGTATATATTCCGAAGGATTTACCTGAAGCGCACACTTCCAAAACCGCGCCCTAGTGTAGCAGCTCATAATATAACTCTCCTCGCGGCCAGCTTCTCCGCCAGAGTCAGATGGTGGTCATTGATGCGGTTGCCTTGAAAAACAGTATACCACGGGGCGGACTCCACATCCTTGCCTCGGTCTTTGTCCCATTTGATGTTGGGCTTGTCGCGCAGGATGCCCGCGCCTTTTTTGCCGACATCTGGCACAGTAAGGAAGGGGCGAATATTCAGGCGCACGCCGTCGTTTATATCTGGATTCCAACCTGCGGGCTGTTTGTCCAGCGGCTTCCAGCGGACAAAAATGTCATAGGGGGCTTCGCCTTGCAGGATCAGTTCCAGCTTTTTCTTGAGGGCTTCGGCGGCGGCAAGGCGTTCGCCCGCGCCGTCAATGCCGTTTTGCTGGTCTTGTTTCTGCCGGCTTATCCAATCGCCCACATAGGTGTAGGTGAGGGTTTCAAGGTTTTTGTAATCCAGCTTATGATAATTCACCAAGGCGGAAAAACCATCGCGCACTCCGTCCCAGATATGCCAGATAAAAGGGCGGTTCTGGAACAATTTGCAGTGTTGGACAAAGAATTTTTCGCGCAGCCAGTGCTCCAGCGTTTTGCCCGCACAATCTACAGAGGTCAGTAAGGTGGTCAGCGTTGCGTTGTTCCAGTCCGGCCCATACGCCGCTACCAGCAAATCCAGCAGACGGTCAGCGGCGGCAGCTTCACCACGCACCGCGGGGATGCACACAATGCCATCATCATCGGCATGGGGCAGCAGGGCTTCACAGCACTGTACCCAGTCGCGCTGTTCAGTGGCGAGTTCCATGTTTTCATCTAATTCCGCTGGCCAACGGTAGCCCAGCAGGCGAGCCACCGCAATATGCAGCACTGTGGCATCCGTGCGGAGCGAGCCGCGGGCTGTCCATTTGGCTTCCTCATCCCATACCACAGAACCGCAGGGGTGCCCGTGAAAAATCCACTGGGTGGGGTCGTCGGTATAAGGCTTGGGCAAGCCGTGGGGGTATTTTTCATCCGCCACCTTTTGCCAACGGTCGAGGTCAAAGGGGACTTTGACAAGGGTTGCGTTGGTGACGTTTAGCTTCTGGTCTATACGGCGCACTGCTTCATTGTATTCTGGGGATGAGCAGAAGCACCAGATTGCGGGGAGATGTGCGGGATTGTGGGGGATGATGGTGGCTACATTCTGATGAAAACGCTCTTGGCTGTAGTGATAAGGGAATAGCTGCCCCATACGGTGAATAGCAATGCCACGAGTTCCAAGAGCTTTCAATCCTTTTGTTGGATATGCGGTTGACAATGAAAGTAAAAGCCCTTGTCCCTGTTCCCAGCGCACCATCCAAGATTGTCCAGCATAGTTATTGAACATTTCTGGCGTACCTTGCATCAGCTCCCAAATTGTTTTGTCGTAAGCAGCTACTTCCCAAAATGCTGCCACAAACATGGGATCGTCACTTGTCTGTAATCCCACTAACCCGTTGGCAACTTGGCTAAGCAAGCTTTGCTCAAGTCCTTCCCCCAGTGCCACCCGTGCATCCGGGTTCTCCAGCTGCTTCGCCTGTTCCACACTCTGCACAGCTTCCACGCGCAAGCCGTCTGCCTTATCCTGTGCGGTGGGGGCTTCGGAAACATCCAGTCCGCGCAAAAAGTGAGCCTTGGGCTTTTCATTCATAAGCCCCGCCATAAGTCCTTCCACAGACTTGGTGGCTTTGCCACGGCTGAGGGTCAACAGAACAGCTTTAACAACTTCACCACTGATTGTTTCAAATGCGCCACTTCCCAACCGTGCCAACAGATGCCAGACATCCCCTTTGAGCAACTTTTCGCGGAATTTCTTATACGTCGTCAAGAACAGCCAGTTCTGCGGCAATACAATACTGGCAGTGCCGCCAGTGGCGCACAAGCCCAGACAGCGTTGCAGGAAGACGGTGGCAAGGTCATTCTTGGCTTCGGGATAGTGCTGTTCGCAAAACTCACGCAGGGTATCCCCCTGTTTACCACGGGCAAGATACGGCACATTGGTGATGACGAGGCTGTATTGCTTGCTCAGCAGCGCGGCGGCTTTGGCAAGTCCCTGCGCTGCCACGGCGGATTCGTAGTCGATGCCATCTTCACCTTGCAAACTTTGCTGCAGAGCAGGCTGCAATTCCTTCATATCCACAAGACTTGCGGCAATGGATGCCGAAGGATTGAGCAGGGAACCCAGCACTGGTGCCTGCTGAAATTCATCATAGAGCAAGTCCAGCGCGTTACGGAATTTGGTCTTGGGCTTGGCAAGCCCTGTCCATAAGGCTTTATCGGCGGAGACATTCAAGCCAGAACAAGCCAGATTCAGGGCAGGTAACGCTCGGTAGCCCGCTCTTCCTGCGGATGCCCCCTGATCCCAACCTACAGCATTTGAACCAGCAAGGGCAGAGTTTGAATTGGGAAAAGAATACGTCCATGCCGTGAATGCCAGCGCAAATGCCGCCAGTTCCACACAGCGTTGATCAAGCTCCAGACCGTAGATATTGTCCCGCAGTACCGCGTCAATGGCCTGGTCCGTGGTCAAGTGCTCTAAGGCCATGCGCATAGGCACCAGCATCAAAAAGGCTGCCACCAAAAAATGCCCAGAGCCGCAGCAGGGGTCGAGCAGTTTGAGTTCTGCCAAGGTTTTTGGCCAGTCTTCAAAACAGCCTGCCGCCAGTGTCCAGCCGCCCTCATCCTGCCCTTCATCCAGCTTGACAAAGCGCAGATACTCCAGCGGCACGCCGGGAATGGCTGCCTTCTGGCGTAATTCTTCTTCACTCTTGGCATAGTTTAAATCTTCGGCACCTAAATGCCGAGCTGCCCACCAAGCCCCCAGAGAATTATCCAGTAAAAAACTCACCATGTACGGCTCTGTGAAGAGCTGCGTCACGGCGGGCAATTCGCGTGCGCCAATTTTCACTTCAGATCTGTTGATGCGCTCTTTTTTCTCCGCCTGCCAATATTGGTACACCCATCCCAGACTGTCAGAGGCGGTAAACACCTCCAACGGCAGACTAACCACGAGAGATTCCAGTTTTTGTTGGTATTCAGGTGCCAAGGTCAGTTGTAAAATCGGAGACTCAAGTCGAAAAATTTGTGGCAGCATACGGGCGGCAAAACGGGCGGCGAGTTCCCAGCCATTGGCCGCACCTTCATCAGCGGCAAGGTCTTCGCATTCTTCCAAAGTGACCGCCACAGGCTCATCAGGATCGGGGTACATCAGCAGATTATTTTCTGCCAGAAAACGGGCGAACAACATTCTGTGCCAATGTTCGTAGGCGGCTTCTTCCACCAGACGATCCATGTTCTGCACAGAGTCGCCATTGAGCGCATCCCCAAGCTGCCGACCGTGCGCCCGCAAACGGCGGCGCAAATCGCGCTGCCCTTCGTCCAGATAGGAAGGGGCGTTTTGCTCGTCCACACCAAGCTGTCCCAATGCAGCACGGGCGGCGTTTTCCGCAATAGCACGCGCTTCCTTTATGGTGCGCTCCAGGCGACTACGGAGAAGTTTATCGAGCGTGGGCATGGTCTAACGTCCTCGCAGGTTGATCATAACTGGAAAGATGTATGTCTAAAGACCAGATATAAACATGGCGGATGGGGAAGAGTTCACATTGGCGTTTCCAGTCATGGATGATGGATAAATCGCCTATTCCTGACTCGCGCATGGCAGAATCGGGAAAACCTGCCAGCCATTGTTGCAGATCTTCACTCATGGGAAAATTGAGAGGAGTGAAGGGGCTTGTTCCCGCCAGAGATTGTTGTACCTGTTCCACAAAGTCTTCCGCGCACTTGCGGCGCTGTGCGCCATCGCCATTTTGCGCGATATGATTGCCTGTTTCAAAAATAGTTGCCATTGGCAAAAACAAGGATTCACTGTTTTGAATTTTTTGTTTCAATTCTGCCAGAATCGTTCTGTACTGTTTTCCCATGTTAGGGACATTCAGAATTTCAACAAAAATAGACGTATCAAGGAGACAGATACTCATGCGTCCGTCTCCTTCGTGAGGTCTTCCAGCCAAGACAGTGCTGCTTGTTTGCGGTTTTCTTCAGAAGTTGTATCTTTGACAAAGCGTTCCAAAACCCGCTTGGTCATGAGCTGTCCCAAAGAGCCTTGCGCCATTAACTCAGGAAAACGCGCCATATCGGCAAGACGAACGATTTTGCTGTCTCCTTCCTCTGGGTTTCGGTAGCAGCAAAGTACATCACCTAAGGCCGATGGTGGAACGGCATCCAGCAAAGCCGGATTATGAGAAGTGAGTAACACACGCAGTCCACGTCGGGAGGCGATAGTTTGGATTTGCTTAATAAGATCTTCAGCCCTGCTTGGGTGAATACCGTTATCCACCTCTTCAATAATGACCAACGCATTTTGGGGCGCACTGAATAAGGTTGCACCAACAGCCAGAACCCTGAGTGTTCCATCAGACAGCAAGGGGGCATCTATTTCCCGTTCTTGGTTGCCAAAAGATTCTGTCAGGCGCACCATCACATCTTTACGTTCTGTTGTGATAAAGGTAATGTCTGTTATGTCCTGTTCCGGCAACGAGCGGATAAAATTTAACAAGTCTAGCTTTTGTTTTTTCCCCTCATCGCAAATACTGTAGAGGACACTGGACAGATTTGAACCATCTTCATTGATATTATCATCTTTGACAAATGAATAATCGCGCATAGAAGATGGCTTTGGATCAAGAAAAATAATATTACGAAGCTGCTCCCTGAATATTTTTGTGACAGCAGGAATAATTTCTTGTGATTTAGTATGATTTTTTTCAAATCTTCCAGGTGTCTCTAGTTGATAAAAAATAGCCTGCTGGTTAGTGCAAGGAATTTGCGGCTTATTTTTTCCTCGGCTGAAGTTGTTGTACATGACATTAAGAACATCAGTGTGTGGAGACTGCTCCCCTTCCACTCTGTATAAAGGAAGATTTTCTATGGGACTGTTGATGGATTCTCCGCTTATTGTCAATTGATCATGATCCATACTCAATTCAATGTTAAGATCTGCCCAAGACGTAGGAGTTCCCTCAAGATGGCAGCCAATGGTCAGACAAGTATCTGGATTTCTGAACATATCTGAGGCTCGACCGCGCACATGGGCATCTCCGCTCTGAATACTGCGTTCAATGTCATCAAGCCTGCTGCCTTTTGCCAGCCAATTCAGAAGGCGCAGAGCTTCCAAGGCATTGCTTTTTCCTGATGCGTTGGGGCCAATCAAAAATGTCACAGAGGCCAGCGGAAGTGTGGCTTCAATATAACTTTTAAAATTTTTAATGCTAAGTGATGAGAGCATGAGGCCTCCTTATCGAATCACTATCGGCCCATTTTGAAGAGCCTCTCTGAGCTGCTGCTTGGCTTCATCAACCCAAGCGTCGATTTCGTCAGGTGTTTTTAAAGTACGGCGGGGCAGCTGTACAAACTGCACTTCCGGTTCGCATAGTTCTGCAGCACTCTGAAGGACTTTATCAAAGCGTCCCTGCATGGCCGCCACTTTATCTCTGAACATATCCAGAGTACAGGTGGCCAACGTATTCAGCACCTCTGCCGTGGTCTGCACCTCCACTGCCGGACGGGCGTTTCCTTGCAGACTTTGTTCCGCTAAAAGCTGATGACGCTGATTCTGATCAAGCTGCTGCCAGTTTGCATCATCTGTCAGTCTTTTCATGCCCGCAGCATGGCCAACAGTATATGCCGTATCCAGTCGGTTCAGCTCTTCGCGTAAAAGCTGCGTTAAGCTGGCGCAAAGAGGGAGTATTGCATCAGGGTCGTCTAATAACTGACGTTTATTCTCTATGATGTGTACTTGGGTCACAAACACTTCTGCTTCTGGCAGATCAGCGGCATAAGTGGCAAGCTGCTTCAGTATCAACCAATTTTGCCAGCGTGCAGTTATACGCCCTGACAAATCTGTCCAGTTCTCAATACTACTGGCAAACTCATCTCTCAGGTTATAGATGGCAAGAAGCTGTTCATTGCCTGCTATAGTCCGCACCCCATCTAAAAACGCTGTATTCGGAGGCTGGGGTTTGGGGGCATCCCCTCCGGCCTGCTTCACAAGCTCCAGCATCTTTTGCAGAAACTGTGGGACGCAGGCAAGTTCTTCCCCTTGTTTGGCAATCAAACCAATTTTTTGGAAAAGTTTACGCAATTGTATACGCTGCACTGTGCTAATAGTGGCAGACTCCACTTTAAAGAAAACTTTGCCAACAGCCTTGCGTTCCAGCTCTTTAGGGTCAAGGGTTTGCCCACGCTCATCCTGTGCCCGAATGAGCCCTGCAATCAGCAGAACTTGTAGGCCACCATCCACAGCATCACGCGACCAGCCATATGGCGAGGATTCAAAGAAGGTACGGATGTCAGCACCTTTTTTCCCTGCCGCAAGAAATCCAAGAATAGCTTTGCATACTGGATTTCTGGCAGGTTCACCTTCATCTCCCACAGCTTTCAGGGCATCAGGTGCACCCCTTTGAGCTTTTTCATACACCTTTGCCCACTGTGGGTGGTCAGCAATTTGAAACTGCGGATACAGCCTTTGGAGCGAATTGTTGGCAGCCTCCAGCACCATTTCCTGAAGGTCATTACCCAGAATTTCATTACCGCCAGCCTGAAAGATGCGAATACCAGAGAAAGCCTCCTCAAGTAGCTCACGAATCTTGCTTTCCGCGCCTTGCTTGGTGGTTTCCATTGCTGCCCGAGCTTCTGTGCCTTCGGGAGTGTTTGGTACGCCACGCTTGTCCAAGGTGGCTGTAGCGGCTTTGTAGTTGATAAGATGACTGCGCAGATCATCAGCAGAGCGTTTTGGTATAAACACAAACACCGTGGGGGATTGATTGCCTGCCTGCCGTGCATCTGCTCGAACAGAATTTTCATCTGTACTCCACCCATCACGAATCCAAACGCACAGTCGCTGATGGGCATCTGCGGGAATCTGAGTGTCAAAGATGGGATGAATGTCGCGAGGAACATTCGAATTACCATGCATCAAGGATAACTTGCGCACGACATCGCCAAATTTTTTACGGATGCGATCTTCACGTTCTGCGTCAATGCGGTGGGCTTCGTTGGACAACGCAGCTTGGTGGCTGAGAAATTCGTCATTCCATGCTGTGCTTTCTTCAGTTTGTATGCGATATTCATCACCAACACGCATGAGCAATTCACAATGTGCCAACAGGCTTTGTAGCTTTCCGCGCAAAGCACCACTGCCTTGCGAAAGGTTCTCCACCAACAGATCGGCCAGAGTATCAATGGTGGCTTTAATGCCAATCTCATGGTTCTGACTGCCAAGTTTATTGATCAAAAAAACTAGACCACAGGCTCTGGCCATCAGTTTTTCGTCATCTGCACCTTTGTTCCAGGTGATAGTTTTTTCATGCACTTTGCGGGGTAATATACGAGACTGGAGCAATTTGTCGGCAGAGTCAAAGTAAAGATAATCCGCCGGTACAACATAACCCAATGGTTCATTCAAATTGGTTTGAATAACCTTGTGAATCATACTGAGCTGATTACGGAGTTGGCTTTCAGTGCCAGTCTGATCTAAAACCCGCAGTGCATTTTCCCAAAAACGGCGACGTACAGGTAAAATGGGATAATCTTGCACGAAGTGCTGAATATCGTCTTGTGTGTGCCCGATGGTAGTGCCTGCAAGATGCCGTGAAACTTCTCCCAGATTCTCCTGCATGATCTGTTCAATGTGCGGCTTGGCTTCTGGCTTCTTAGCCAGTATTACTTGACGGATAACTGTATCCACATCTGCGTCTGAAAGCTCAACACGCACGGTGAAACGACCTTGTAACCGAGCGAGAAGCGCAACACCAGTGAGCGCTGTTTGTCCCGTCCCCACAAACAAAATTTTTCCACCAACATTCTGGCAAATGGCTTCAACCATTTCCTGTACTTCGATGGAGCGCTCTGCACTACCGCCGATAAATTGTTGCACTTCATCAAGAACAATCAATGTCAGGGGGAATTTGCCATTTTTTGTCAAAGCCTGACGAATTGCCTTGAGCATATCGTCGCTAGAAACATCTTGAACATAGGGGTAAAGATTATTCAGCGTTTCCACACAAGATTCTGGCGTAGCAAAAAGTTTGGGCTTGGCCTGCATTAAAGCGGCGTGAAGTCCTTCTGCTACATAGAAGTTATCCAGCTCTTCTTGCCAGTTAAAACCGTTTTGTTCTACATGGTTGCGCACTTGTTCATAAATACCATCCTGACGCAACCACATGACAAAACGTGCCACAGAGTATTGCTCTGGCAGTCCCGCAGATTTGAAAATAATACGCAAAAGTGCCAGCCGAACGCTACCGCTCGCTCCTGAGCCAAGGGTTCCAGATGCTGCGTGCAGGCCTCCGTGCCGTTTGGCCTGCGTGCTGAGCTCTTTAAATAGATCGCTGATTCTGAGTGGCAGATTGGCAATGCCACGAGCTGTGGCCCCATCTACAAAAGAGGTGTCCACCCAAAGTGCCCGAAGCATCTTAACAAGGTGGGATTTACCTGACCCAAAAAAACCGCTTACCCATACTCCTGGTTGTTGCGCTTGGTCAGTATTTTTTAAATAAGTTTCAAGGATATGCGACATCCCTTTTTCATATTGCCCATCGCAAACAAAAGTTTCCAGCTCATAGCGAAGCACTGCAAGCGCATGATTGGTTATTTCATCATTAACGCTGGCCACACCTTCATTGACAAGCTTTCTAGTGGCGGGGTCTTTTTGATAAATGTCGTGATTATACATCAGATATCCTTTATTCAAAATTCCTTGTCTGCGGTTATTGGTACCGCAAGATAATTCCACCCATCATAGCCATCTAAAAGTCTGTAGTTGTTGTTTTCAAAACTACCAGGAAAGAAGACCAGCAGACGCCCTGTAACCAACGGGGACAATGCATCAACAACATCTTTTACTTTTAAAAATCCAAATAATGAACCAACACCTTTCAGGGCTACCACATATTCTACATTGAATGCTTTTTTGTGTAGGAATATATCAAATTCTTTAACAATATAATCAAGGTATTTTGGCAACAATGTCGGTAAAAGGTGTGGCTTTTGAAAATAGCTGGCGGCATAACGCTGAGAAGTAAGCCACATTGCAAATGTATCGGTCAGGTCAAAAACACCCCACACATGACCAGCCTGCCGGGTGGCAATTTCAAATTCATCTATCTTAGCTCTAAGCCCGCGTTCTTCGGTTTCATTATAGACACAAAAAATAACACGCTGCGCGGCGGCGACATCGTTTCGCCACGGAATCGAGATGAATTTGCTGTAGGATTGTGTCAGCCGTTTAATCCTGTTCATGGAGCAACTCCAATTCATGTTGGCTGATCAATTTGGGGAATCCGATTTCAATAATATCACCAACACGCTTAAGATCAATCCAGCCCTTACACGAAGCTTCTTCAGCCAGTTCGATAATTTTACCGGACGAGCAATCAAGAAGTTTACTATATTCGGACTGGATAAGGCTTTGTCCCCGAAGCCCCATAAGATAGCCTAGAAACATGGCATACGAAATGCTTGCAGCTGTTGGCACAGCCCGCCCCCGCACCTTTTTAGCACGACCATTCAGGTGCCCTGATTTAGTCCAGGTTGCATTGATGTTTTGAGCGGTGGACTTCAAGGTTGCCTTGCTAAAGCGTCCTGGCTTTTGTGCGTCAATAAACTCTTCTAGCGATTCACGAGTAAGCACAGCTCCTTCAGAAAAACTTAAAATATAAGGAGCAGTAATCCGCAAAATGGGATCACGTGCATAGGCACAGAGCAACGCCAGTAATGGCCTGGAAGCTGAATCACGATTCCAAAAATATAACAGGGCTCTAAAAAGAAAATTTTTATAGTCAAGAGAGTACAAATCAACAAGATATCTGCCAGTGAGCGTACGGTTTTTTGCGGAGCGTTTTCCAAGACAGTTTTCAGCTATCACCGCGTAAAGGTAATCTTTTTTTTCTGCATCTATGCGATTTGTATGTGCGAGCAAGATGTTTAATTCTTCGAGCATCATCGTGCGCGAAATATGGGCTCCTCCCAACCCTATATTAAAGCCCAAGGCGGAAAGATCGTTATTTTTTGTTATCACATTCTGCACTAGCATCGTTTGCACCACCTGTTCGCACCCACTTATCTGTTTCGCCTTTTTTGAACTTCCAGAGACGACCTATTTTGTGGGCAGGCATATTTTTTTCACTGATCCATCTGTAAATTGTATCTCGTTTAACACCTAAATATTCACAGATTTCATCTACAGACAACCATCTGTCTTCCATAATTTTAACTCCACCATTCCTTAGCTCATAGGTATCTATGGTTTGTAATTTACTAGGCTAATTTTATTGAGGAATAGACAAAAAGTCAAGACGATCATACCATTTAAACCGTGTTTAGCATGATATGACAGGCATTATTCCTGCACGTTCCACTTCATGAAGTGCTCTGAAATGCCTATATTGCCATTTTCCCCAGTGCCAGAGTAACCCCTTCCTCGCCCAGAATTTCGCGTATTTCTTTCACGGAATAGCCCTTCTTTAAAGCTTCCTGAAAATCTCCAGCCAGTATCTCCAGAGCTTCCTCGCGGGTTTTGCCAGTATCTTTTGTGGGAAGTTTTTGAAGCCTTTTTTGAATCACCAAAATTTTTTCCATCGGAATTTTTGTCTTTACGGCCATAGTCATAGCTCCATTTTTGGAATTTCGGCGCAATATAACACAAAAATTTATTCCCTGTCATTACGCCACTCCCCGTCATGGGTTCTTCGTGGCAGGATGGTAGTTGTGACACGCACAACTATCATCCTGCCAAAGGGCTTGCGCCCTCTGGACTCCTAGCGCATTCGGCACTGCGCTTCTCACACGCTAAAGGCGGTAAGGCATGAAGACAAAAAAGACAGATACCAGCGCGGGCATTTCCCCTGCCCGTCAGTGGCTCACGCTTCGCGTCAGCCCTGAAGAAAAACAGCGGGCGGAAGAACAGTCCACTAACGCTGGGCTTTCCGTTTCCGAATATATGCGCAGGCGTGTATTTGGTGGCAGGCCCGTGGTGGCACTCACGGATGAAGCCATGCTCCGCGAACTTCGGCGCGTGGGAGGACTGCTCAAACATAATTTTGAGACAGTACGGCAGGCAGATTGGGAAGGCAGTCATGCCGTGCTGGAGCAGATGGAAGATACCCTGCGCCAACTTGTGCGCATCATTGAGCGCGTTGGGGCTGCGTACAGGCTTCCCCGATAGGGCCTTGCCATGATTGTAAAGAAGGTCAAATGTAAAAAAATCAGCAAGCCCAAGGCATGGCAAATTGGCGATTTGGTGGACTACATCCGCTATCCGCACAACACAAATGCTTACGAGAAAATTGCCCATGCCGGTAGCCGAAATTTTCTTTCTGGGACGCATACCGGACAAAAAATCGAAATGATTTCTTTATCGCAGGAGAGCGTTCACAGTAAAATGCCGGTGAGCCATTGGGTATTTTCTTGGCAGGAACACGAACAGCCAACACGCGCCCAGGTGGATGAACTGGTGGATATATTTCTGGAGCGCATGGGCTTGGGCGGCCATCAAGCGGTGTACGGGCTGCACTACAATACGGAAAATTATCACGTCCATATTGCCGTCAATCGTATGCACCCGCTGACGCTGAAAGTTGTGCAGCCGCATAAAGGATTCGACCTTGAAGAAGCACACAAGATTGTGGCCGTGGTAGAACAAAAACAAAGTTGGGCCAGCGAACAAAACACCCGCTATACCGTATTGGAAAATGGCGAGCTTGCCCGCAACCGGAGGCCCAAAAGCGTTCAGCCCCGACAGGAAGCCTTAGCCGTAGAACAGGCCAGCGGTGAAAAATCCGCTCAACGTATTGCCCAGGAACGGGGGCATGACATTATCAAGAGTGCCGCATCGTGGACAGAACTGCATCAAAAATTGGCTGAAAAAGGGCTGAGTTTTGAACAGAAAGGCTCAGGGGCCATCGTCTTTGTGGGAGACATTGCGGTCAAGGCTTCGTCTGTGGATAGGAATTTCAGCATGGGGAAACTGTGCAAAAGGCTGGGTGATTTTGTGCCTGCCGAAGCTGCGCCGCCAGTAAAAAAAATGCCGCCGGAACCCGTGAGCGAGGTGAATTTGCATGAATGGCAGGCGTACCAAGCTGCCTGCTCTGCCTACGTTTCAGATCAACCCGCAGCCGAAAAACAACATCAGCTTGACGCACTGAAAGCTCGTCATGCTGCCGAACGAAAGCGCATTTTGAGTGGGCTGGGGAAGCGCGGATTCTCTGTGCTGAACGCTGAACGACACCGTCTGAAAATACACCAGCGCGATGAACTGTTCCAGTTACGGCGGCAGTTGAGGCAGCAAATGGAAGGCAGGCAGCACCCCAAAAAAGGTAAGCCGCGTTTTGAAAGCTGGCTGCGGGGACGTGGCCTGCATATGCAGGCTGACCGCTGGAGACAACGCTTGCACGTCGAAAATCTCCGCACAGAGTCACCTGTGCAACTGCCGAGCAAGCCAGCATCGACAACAGAGGAGACATTGTTCCGGCAGTATATTGCCGCAATAAACGCGGATCGTGTACGCGTAACCTGCATCCGCATGGAACCGGACGGCGAGAAAAAGGTCTTCATTCTGGACAAAAAGGACGGAGCGAGCAAGGGCTTTTCGCCCGAAGAACTGGTCATGCGCCTGCCCGAAATGCTCCGGCTTCAACAGCGTGGAGAGAACATCTACTATACGCCGCTTTCAGAAAATCGGCATCACATCCTTATAGACGACATGACGCGGGAAAGCTTGGAAAAATTCTATGCGGATGGCTTCCGGCCTGCCGTGGTGCTGGAAAGCTCACCGGAGAATTATCAGTGTGTGCTCACCATTCCCAAGCTGCGCAGCCCGCATGACAGGGACGTGGGCAACCGCATCACAGAACGCCTGAACAGGGAGTACGGGGACAAAAAACTTTCCGGCTGCATTCATCCGCACCGAGTGGCAGGCTTTGGCAACTTGAAACCCAAACACCGGCGCGGGGATGGCTCTTTCCCCAAGGTCAGGCTGCTCAAGGCTGAAAAGTGTGAATGCGCTAAGGCGCAGGAATTGTCCAAGCGGATTGCGCGTGAATACGCAGCAAGGGAAGCCCAAAGACGGCAACATTCGCACCCTGCATCAGCCTTGCCATATACCGCTGATTCAGTGAAAGCCTACTACGCACACTATGAAAATATCCGCCAACATCTCACCGTGGAGGATTTCTCGCGTGTGGACGCCATGATCGCCTTGCGCCTGCGGGCTACTGGTCACAGCCAACAGGACATAGCTGAAGCCGTGCGTCAGTGCGCCCCCACCATTAGAGAGAAAAGCGAGGGGCGAGATTGGCTGCGCTATGCCGAGCGCACTGCGGCGTATGCCTTCAGTGTGGCCGGGGACGTGGCCTTGGCGAAGAATGAGCGGTATGGGGAGCATTGGAGGAGGTTTGAGGGGGGAGAACGGGAAAGGGAACAGTCGCGCCTGCGAATGAACTAAGAAAGGAGGACATTGCTCCTGCGAACGAACATACTACAAATAAATATTGTAAATACACCTGATAAATAAACGGAGATTTTTATATTAAGGCTAACCGGTGTGTACAGAAAAGTCATGTGTTTTATTATTACAATTTTACTCTATATCAAGCGCGAAAATGCAATTATAAACTACTTGATGGGTATAACAATTCAGAAGAAGCAATAACTAACGATAGCATTGTCTCTCGATGCCTCGCTCCTTTCTCATCTCCATTAACGTCAGTAGTTTCTATGTAATTTGGCAATAAATATATACAGCCATTATTCTCAAAAAAAGTTTTATAGCGAAACATATTAAAATAATCATTGCCATTGTATTCATAAAATAGAAAACGAGATTGCATTATTATATCAAAAAATTTATCTTTATTTTGATAAATTAAATCAAGGCAACTTCTTATTTCTAGTGGAATATGACTTGCTATTAACTCATTCTTACTCCTGGCGCAATTATGCAACGATAAAGAGTGTGATGCCTGTTGGACTATATTCAGCATGTACAGACTGCAATCCATCTTTTTATATTCTGTATAAATTTTTTTTTGAATGACACCGCCGTTCTTAGGATCATGAGCTTTCGAAGTCCAAATTTTTTCAAGGATTTCATCTGTACTCTCATTCCAGTGTTTAGAACAAATATCAACATTTTTAGGGTCTTCGTTTCTCAGGTCATACTCACTTATATATGGTGTAGTTTTCACAACAGACTCAAAATGCCATTGTGAAATAATTCCCCCGTTGAAATTTTCTGACAAAACAATATAAAACTCAAAATAAGAGAAAAGACTTACAAAACAATATAATATTTTTCCGACACTAAATAGGTGCAACGAATGAGATGGATACTCTGAATTTACAGTAAATTTATCGAGACTTGAGTATGTTCTCTGTTTTTCAAAATACCATTTCATTTTCTCAACAAATGATTCAAATATATTTATTGGGTAATATGGTATGAATTTTGGAAATTTAAATTCTTTATTTAAAGCATCAAAAGCACAATCCAAATTATCTACTTGAACTCCGCAATGAAGTGCAAACTCAACAGCTATTTTTGTTAAGCATTTTTTATCAATATCTGTTATTTCTGTGAGACCAGACGTTACAATGCAATCAACATCAAGATTTGTTTTATACTCAACACCATCTCCAAATTTTTTCCGTAAATTTCTTTCCTCTTTTTTGTTGCAGTATACAATCCTATTTTCCTTATCATAAAACACACCAGATATACCAATTTTTCCATTTTTAATTGAGCAACTAATATCTATTCCATTCATTTGAGCAATAAATTTACCAGCAGTATTGCCATTTCTATCTTTCTTTGCATCTATCATGTTCATTAATGTTGAAAATTTTTTTGCAAGATAAACATCAAGTTCACTCCCTAGTCTCTCTCCGCATTTTTCGTGTAAAAGATGTTCACTCTGAAGCTTTCCTGCTACTCCATTTGGTATTATATGCTCACTATGCTTGTTCTCTTCCGTTATAATCTCACCACAGAGATAACATTTCATATACAAACCTATACTTCCTTGTTGTATAAATGAAAATCATTTAGCCGCAAGCCTATTGCAAGCATTAGTATTAAAACTTAAATGACTATTTACCGTATGCTCTTCCCACTCGCTCACATAGCCCGGCTCATCCTGCATACGCTTCAGCTCGCGCATGACGGCACTATAGTTTTCCCGTACCAGGGCTAATTCTCCCTGTTGCGGGAATTCTTGTCCCAAGGCAGCCTTGACCGTATCCATTTCGGCCATCTCTTGGCGGGCAGAGTTTTGATAGTTTTGATATAAAGTATCAAGACCTTTTTCGAAAAAATTGTCAAGCCGCTGAAACATACCAGACAGGCTGAATTTTTCATCAAAGCCATACACAAGATTATCGGGCTGAAAGTTCTGTTCTCCCGTGCCTTTAAGGGCCAGCCGGAAGCCGTCACCGCCCTGAGCTCGCGATGTGCGCAGCATGGAAACCTCAAAGCCTCGGTATGTACCCAAGAGGGGCCTTGCTCGCGAGTCCCGCGTGATGTCTTTTACGCCATCGCGCAGAATATTTTGAATTTGTTCACCATTCTTTTCAGTCAGCACCTTGCCGTTGTTCAGCCATTCCAAACAAATGCGCGTTTTGCCTTTTTCGGTAACAGTACGGGTATTCCCATCCCGCAGTGAACAATTGGCCGTATAAACAGCCTGCGCTTTGGCCAGGCGGCCTTCGGCAGCACCAAGCCACTTCAGCCTATCCCGCAGCCGGTGTTGCGACCGCTGATGCTGTGAATGCAGGGCTTCCAGCTTACGCAAATCGCTGGCCAGCTTCACCTGCATAAGAATGAGCGGATTGCCAGAGGCAGCAGCCTTCATATCTGCCGCATTGGCGGCTTCGGACTGCACATCGTCAATAACGCGCTGGAGTAAATCCCCCTTGCGGAATTGTTCAATGGCCGCTGCCTTGTATTCGATGGTCTGCCACATACGGGCATCGTAGGTTTGTTTTGTGGCGTAATAATAGACACCTACGGAAAATTTATCAGGGTCACGCTCATAGAGCATATTTCCCTGACGGATGATGCGCCCATTGCGTTGCTCTAGATCACTTGGCCTCCACGGAGCATCCAGATGATGCGCGGCCACCAGACGTTTTTGCACATTCATGCCCGCGCCCATCTTGGCCGTGGAACCAAGCAGGATGCGCACACGGCCTGCCTGCATATCCGAAAAGAGTTTGCCCTTGCGTATGTCCGTATTGGCGTCATGAATGAAGGCAATTTCATCGGCGGGAATGCCGCGTTCCATGAGTTTTTGGCGTATGTCGTCATACACAGAAAAACGGGAGCCAGCAGCCACGCAGGCATCCATATCCACTGATGCGGCCTGGTCATCGTCATTGGCCTCTACGGCGTCTGCGGTGTCTCCTTCCTCGTAATCAGCGGCGTGGGCTGCGTCTTCTTGCGCTGCGTCTGCGTTTGGAAAGAAATTTTCCTCCGCAAATTCCAACCCCGGCGCAGGTTGTGGCGCAATAGCTCCGCCCTTGGGTGTGGACAAATCACAGAAAACGAGCTGCGTTCCTCTGTCTGCCGCTGTGTTCTGCCAAATCTGAAAGATGCGTTCCACCGCCGCATTGCTTTTGGAACCGTCATAGTCGCCGGACTCTGGGGCTATGAGACGGTAGTCAAGGCCAGCCTTGCGGGCATCATTGGTAATTTTCAGCGGGTTATCAATGCGCGGGTCTTTGGGCAAATGTTCCATGCGCTTGATGATTTCTTCCATGTAGGCAGCCTGACCATCCGACCGCTCCACCACATGATTGAAGGGCTTACCGCCGTCCACGGGCGGGGTAAGCGGGCGCATACCTGCCTTTGCCGCCTGCTCGTCCAAATCGTTCTTCGTCACTACATCTGCAAAGGAGCGGTACATGGAAAGCAGTTCTGGCACGTTCTGGAAACTGGCAAAGCGCGACTTCAGCTTGTAATTTACCCCCGTGGCGTCCAGCTCCCAGCCATTGGTTATCTGACCAAAGGTGGAAGCCCAGGCGTCAAAATATTCAATATTCTTGGCCTTCAACTCGTCAAATTGCAAATAGCGTTGCAGCGTATAAACCTCGGCAATGGTATTACTGATGGGGGTTCCGGTCATGAAGTACACGCCACGGCCTTCATGCTGCTTTTGCAAATAGCGGCACTTGATGAACATATCCAAAGCCTTGGCTGACCCTGTAATATTGCCGAGGCCGGACACATTCATGGTGGTGGTATAGCTCAGGTTTTTGAACTCATGACTTTCGTCCACAAAGAGCGCGTCCACTCCCAGATCAGCAAAATCCACGGCACGATCCTTGGCTCCGTTTCCGGCCATGAGCTTTTCATAGCGGGTTTCCATCTTTTCCCGCTGCTTCTCGAGCTGCTTGATTGTGGCTCGCCCCCCATCATTTTGCTTGGATTCTTCAATGGCCGTAATGACTGCATCAATCTGCTCTTGCAGGATTTCTTGCTGCATATCGCGGGGCATATCAATTTTCTTGAAACTGGAATGCGCCACCACCACGGCATCCCAATCACCAGTGGCCACACGGCTGAACAGACGTTCACGGTTCTGCTTGGTGAAATCATTTTTGTCGGCAACAAGAATGTTGGCCCCAGGATAGAGCTTGTAAAACTCGTCGCGCCACTGATACAGCAGGTGATTGGGCACAACCACCATAGGCTTGTTCAAAAAGCCCATGCGCTTGGATTCCATGATGGTGGCGATGCAGGCCATCGTTTTGCCCGCACCCACCACATGGTCAAACAGGGCCGTGCCTTCCTGAATGCTGCGCCAGACGGCATCTTTTTGATGGGGCCGCAGTGCAACATCGGAAGATGCCCCCACAAGCTGAATGTGGGAGCCGTCATAGCGCGGCGGCACATGCGTATTAAAACGCTCATTGTACAATGTGGTGAGCATGGTACGCCGCTCATCATCCGTCCATACCCAATCCAGAAAAGCCTGTTTCACCTCGTCGGCTTTCTGCATGGCAGCGGCAGTAAGTTCCTGATCAACCACCATGATGGGCCGGTCATTGTCATCGTACTGGCCGCTTTCCTTCTCTACCTTGATGGGCCGATTGGTCAGCAGGGATTCCAGAATTTTGGAGGCCGGATATTCAGGAATGCCCCATACTTCCGTGTTGGCTGCGTGGTCGTATACGCTGACTTTGGCTTCCCAACGCCCCAGAATAGGGACATAGTTGATGGTTTGATAGCCATGTCCCCCGTGAATGCGCTCTTCAATGAAGTCAGAAAACACGTTGCCGGGAACCCAGGTGGAACCGAACTTAACGCCAATATCCACGGCCTCAATATCCGGCGGAATAGCCGCAGCAAGAGCCTCCACATTGGCACTGTACTGCGGGTCTTCCGCTGCCGCCGTCAGCGCGGCACGATACTTTTCGCGCACATTGCCGGTAAGATATTTGTCGCTGATTTCCCATTCCGCACTGGTTGGATTACGAAAAATTAACCCTTCATCTTGTAATTCCCTCTGAATGGCCTCCGCTGGACGGTGCAGCAAATCAGTCATGCGGGCAAAGTTCACCTTACCCGATTCGCGCAGCGAGATGACCAAGGCATCCTTAGATGTCTCGGCATTTTCCACAGCCTGCGCGGGTTTGAGTACCCGCTGTCGGAAAATTGCTGCCTTTCGCGCTGAAGCTGGCCGGAATTCCCTGCCTTGTCGCTTGGCCAGCTCTTTGGAAAGGCCCTTGTCGTATTCCAATTCCAGCGATTCCAGCAGTGAATGCTCTGGATCGTCACGCATCAAAGCACGGTTCGTTTGGGAATTGAGATGCCCGTATCGCCGCACAAAGGCATCATAATGCCCATTGAGCTGTCTGCGGGCGGCCTCTATGCGCGGCTCTTCAGCGTTATTTTTTTCAGCATTGAGCAAATCACGCAGACTGTCCCGAATCTGGATCATGGAGGTCAGCCTTTGCCGCGCCCCGTCATTTTTGACCGGCAACGCTGTATAGCTGACCTCGCCAAAGCTCCCAGCCACCTTGAAGACGATGTTGCGGCTCTGCGGTTCCACACAGTACGCGCCCATTTTCAGAGCTTGAAAATAATCGGAGGCAATAAATGTTTCATCACGCTTTTCGCTGGTCAGGTCTGCTGTCACTTCAGCTCGCGGCACATACTGCATGGGAGGGAGCACACGCAGACGTTTTTCGATTTCTTGCCCAAGATCAAAATCAGAAGATGTCGGGGCCACGCAGTTGAGCGAATCCTGAAACATACCACCGGAATAGACCATACTCCCGATGATCTGGTCGGGCATTTCTGCAAAATAGTTGTTGATGACAGCCGGACGGGTTCCGCCTTCCTTTCGGTCTTCGGCCTCCACCGTGGTGGTCTGCACCCAATTTGTATTGCGAAGGTGCGGGCCGCCATGCCTGCGGAAAAAAAGAATATCGGTAGTCACGTCCGTGAGGGCATTTTGCCGAAAGGCCGTTTCAGGCAGGCGCACGGCCCCCAGAAGATCGGCATATTCTGCAATGTGCGCCCGTGCTGTGGGGTCTGCCGCATCCATGAAAAAACGGCTGACCACAAAAGTCCCGATGCCGCCAGGGCGCAGCAGGCTCAACGATTTTGCCAGAAAATAATTGTGGATGGAAAAATTGCGCAGTTCTGGAAAATTGGGATCGTAGAGGGTTTGCTTGCCAAAGGGTGGATTGCCGACAACGAGGTCGAAGCAAGCGTCTTTGAGTTCGGCGTTCTGAAAAGCATTGTTGATATGCCATGAATGCGGATAGAGGTAGCGGCCAATAGCTGCGGTGGTAGGGTCAAGTTCCACAGCAAGAAATTGGGCATTATAGCCTTCAGGCATCAGCCCCATAAAATTGCCGATACCTGCCGAGGGTTCCAGAACACGCAAAGGCCCGCCATCGCGCAAACCCAAGGTGTTCAGCCCCTGATACATACTCCGAATGACCGTTTCAGAGGTAAAATGGGCGTCCTGCGTTGACCGGCGGGCTTTGGCATATTCGTCTGGAGCAAGCAGGCTTTGTAATTCCTGATACTCTGCGGCCCATTTTTCGTTGCGGGCGTCAAAGGCTTGGGGCAAACCACCCCAGCCGACATAGCGCACCAAGACTTTTTTCTCTTCAGGCCCGGCCACATCCACCTTGCGTTCCTGCAAATCTTTGAGCAGGCGGATAGCGGCAATATTATCGGCAAATTTGCTCTTTGCACCGCCGTGGCCGAGCCGATCTTCAGGAGTTATGCGGTAATTCTCAGGTTGGTATCTATCCCGGCGTTCTGCAAAATTTCCCAGTCGCTCATCCCCTGCCGACTCGCTTCCCAAGCTGAATCGCTGTTCAGCACGTTCGCTTCTCGTGTCTGCTGTTGGCTCAGGGTCACTAGCAATCCTAGGGTGTTCATTTCTTCCAGACGGCGCAGGTCGTCCGGCTGATTCAACGCCCACCTGTCCAAAATCAAATAAGCTGAATTGGGGAACCCCGCGTTGCGAACCTCGTGGATAGTTTCCGGTCGCAGCACGGTACGGGCTATTTCCAGCGGAGCTGTTTGTCTGTCGAGCATTGTGCGCCTCCTGTGCGTCAGCGTGTGCGTTCTCACGCCGCAGTTGTTCGATTTGATCTGCCGTCACGTCAAAATTGAACATTAACTGTCTGGGGTCATAGGTCTTTTTGCGCGAACGGGCCATGAATTTTACCTTTTATCGGCTACGGCCACACCTCCCTGATTCAAGGTCAAAGCCGCAGCGTTCAGGATACGGACGCCCCCATTGGGGTGATCATCTTCAATAAAGACAACCTTGTCGCCCTGTTCCAGCTTGAGTTCTTTACGCACCGCCACGGGGATGGTGATTTGCCCCTTGGATGTCATGGTGGCCACTTCCATTTTCATGCTTTACCCCTTTGTTGTATTCCTTACTTTCCTTTTATTCCTTACCAAATAAAAAGCAAGTAAAAAACAGGGGCAGCTAATGCTCAAAGTAATTGTTCGTTTAGTAACCCATTGGTAATGATGGAAATAATTTGTTCTATAGCGTCTTTGTCGCCTGCACGGGCTTTTTTGGCCAAATCCAGTGCCTTGGGGAGCTTGTCCGCTGTGAAGTCGCAGGCCGGAAAGCGAATACCGGCCAGAACATAGGTGGGTGTGGATGTAATGCGCCCAAACCCCGCCAGAATATCCGCGTTGACCATGTTGGCCGCTTTTGTGGTGAGTGCCTCGCCAAACGCTTCAGGGCTAATGGCCGCTTCCTGAAAGGAAAGCATAAGCGACGCCTCATAGGGCATGGGAATGCCCAGCGCAGTCTGGGGGTGTACCTTGTCCCAAAAAAGATTGGCCGCATTGCTCGAAAATTGTTTCAGTGCCTCGTAGCTCAAGGCTTTTTTGAGCGATTCACTGTACTGCCCTGAAGGCCAGTGCCGCACCACGATACACATACCGCTGTTATTCCTTTGGGCGAGGAGCGGTTCGCGAATACCGCAGTACGAGCATTCGAGGTTGACCCAATACTCCACCACATCGCCCTGAATATCCTTTACGGCTCGTCCGTCCAAACAATGCCGGTCAGCCAGCGCCTCACCGGATTTATCCGGTAGGGCCAAGTCTTTGTTCACATCAGCCCGCGCTCCGGCCTCTACAGCCACACGCTCTGACATGGGCGTTCCAGCATAGGCGGGGGAAAGCGCAGTCAATGAAAGGAGTATGAGCATTGCCATGACGAGAGGACTACGCCGCGAAATCATGTTTGACCTCCAGAGGGCTTGCTATTTTACGGGGAAGAGTTATATAAAAATTAAACTTATGGAGATGAACAATGTATACAAGCAATCTGCGCAAGGTCGGCGGTTCGGTTATGCTGGCCGTGCCTCCCGCCATTCTGGACATGGTGCAACTGCAATCAGGCTCCGCTGTCAGCCTGATGGTAGAAAGCGGACGCCTGATTGTCAGCCCAACACCTAAGAAGAAGTATTCTTTGCAGGAACTTTTGGTGCAATGCGATGCCAGT
>OGZP01000715.1_pt1 | contig 27604 bp, 20 predicted proteins | sample 1576811 | NCBI WGS metagenome assembly OGZP01 (sample SAMEA3541553, study PRJEB24748) | human gut metagenome | biome: human gut; feature: human-associated habitat; material: faeces | place: China | collected 2012
ATACAAAGGATTACCATCTCTTTTTCCATAACCATAGTTAGCCTCTACCCAGAGCAATAACAGGAAGGGAACAAAAATAACCAATATAAAAATTGAGCCATAAAGTTTGAATTTTTCTTTCATTCTAAACTTTATGACTCAGATTATTATTTATTCCACAGATACTTTATTCTTATACAAAATCCTTTGATTCCTTCAAGCCAAACGCATGAGATATTCTTATCTGATCATTACATATCAGAAAAAGCATTGGATAACGCTGCAAATTCAGCCAGCGTCAGTGCCTCTCCACGGATTGTCAGCGGTTTGCCGATAGTTGTGATCGCCGCCTCGATCTGTTCTTTGCTAAAATTAATCTCACCGGAATTTTTCAGTCCATTGACCAGTGTCTTTCTACGCTGATTGAAGGATGCACGGATAATACGAAACATCAGCTTCTCATCTTTGACATCAACCACCGGTGTCTCATGTCTTGTCAGACGGATCACTGCGGAACCGACATTTGGCCGAGGCATAAAGCAGTTCGGAGGAACATTTGCTACAATCTCCGGATTTGCATAATACTGTACCGCCAGAGACAGGGCACCATATTCTTTGGAACCGGGTCCGGTTTTCATACGGTCTGCAACTTCCTTCTGCACCATGATCGTGATGCTCTCGATAGGTACATGACTCTCGAAAAGTCCCATGATGATCGGTGTCGTAATATAATACGGAAGATTTGCCACAACCTTGATCGGTCTGCCCTGATTGTATTCATCCGCAAGTTTTGCAATGTCCAGTTTCAGCACATCTTCATTAATCACGGTTACATTTTCGTAATCTGCCAGCGTCTCGGAGAGGATCGGAATCAGGTTGCGGTCGATCTCCACTGCCACAACTTTTCCGGCTGCCTCTGCCAGATACTGCGTCATCGTTCCGATACCAGGTCCGATCTCCAGTACACAGTCATCCTTTGTGATATCTGCCGAAGCGATGATCTTGTTCAGCACATGGGCATCGATCAGAAAATTCTGCCCGAATTTCTTCTGAAAGGCAAAATCATATTTTTTAATTACTTCTATGGTTTTCTGTGGATTTGATAATTTCTCCATTTTTTCCTGCCTTTCAGTCTGTGATGCGGTACATATTTCTTGCATTTTCGTAAGTAACCTGCTCTGCCTCTTCTCTGGAAATGCCCTTTAACTCTGCGATCATGTCGAGCACATAGGAAATATAGGCAGAACAGTTGCGTTTTCCGCGAAACGGCACCGGTGCCAGATATGGGCAGTCTGTCTCCGTCAGAATCCGCTCAAGTGGAATACTCTCCACCACTTCTTTTAAAACTCTTGCATTTTTAAACGTGACAACACCGCCGACCCCGATGTAATAGCCCATCTTGATATACTCTTTTGCCATCTCTTTCGAGCCGGAAAAACAATGTATCACACCTCCGGTCGTTCCGGCGTGCTCACTTTTGATCAAATCAAACGTATCCTGTGCGGCCTCGCGGCTGTGCACTATGATCGGAAGATCTACCTCTTTTGCAAGCTCCATCTGCCGTTCAAACCATTCCTTCTGAAGCTCGTGCGACTCTTTATCCCAGTAATAATCAAGACCGATCTCGCCGACTGCGACTGTTTTTTTCATGGCACACATTTCCCTGAGCTGCTGCATCTTCGCCTCATCCAGTTCACCGACGTGATCCGGATGCACGCCGACTGCCGCATAGACATGCGGATAACGCATAGAAAGCTCCACACTGTCCTTTGCCCCCTGAAAACTTGCACCTACGTTTACAATACAACCGACACCCTGCTCTTCCAGCGTGGAGAGCAGGCGGTCTCTGTCTTTGTCAAATGCCTCATCATCATAATGAGCGTGACTGTCAAAAATCATACATTCTTTTCCTCTTAGCAGATCTCTGCTCCGGACGGCATTTTCTTTTCCGGTACCATCAGGGAAAGTTCTCCGTTCTCATCCTCTGCACACAGCAGCATACCTTCTGAAAGAACTCCGGCAAGTTTTGCAGGTTTTAAGTTTACCAGTACCATGACTTTTTTGCCGACCATCTCTTCCGGTGTATAATGTGCCTTAATTCCGGATACGATCTGTTTTACCTGGCTGCCGATCTTAACCTGGGAGCAGAGCAGTTTTTTGGATTTTTTCACTGCCTCGCAGGAAATGATCTCGCCTACCTGGAACTGCATTTTGCCGAATTCTTCAAATGTGATCTCATCTTTCGGCTCGATATCAATGCCTTTTTCCTCTTCTTTTACTTCTTCTTTTACCGGATGAAGCTCTGCAACTTTTGCCATCACTTCATTGATGTCCATACGTGCAAAGAGGATTTCCGGTTTCTCGGTTACTTTATTACCTGACGGATACAGACCAAAGGTATCCATCTGGGAAAGCTTGCGTTTCTGTGCTCCGAGCTGTGCCAGTACTTTATCAGAAGTCTCCGGCATGAAGGATTCCAGAAGTGTTGCTCCGACGCTGATGGACTCTACCAGATTGTAGAGAACCGTTGCCAGACGATCTTTTTTTGCCTCGTCTTTTGCCAGTGCCCACGGCATCGTCTCGTCGATGTATTTGTTGCAGCGTTTGAACAGTGTAAAGATCTCGGTGATCGCATCTGCCACACGCAGCTCTTCCATTTTTGCAATGACTTTGTTCGGTGTTTCCAGAACGACTTTCTTTAATTCTTCATCCACTGGCTCGTTTACGTTCTTATTTTCTACCACGCCGCCGAAATATTTATTGGACATGGAAACTGTACGGTTTACCAGGTTTCCGAGGGTATTTGCCAGGTCAGAATTCATACGCTCTACCATCAGCTCCCAGGAGATCACACCGTCGTTTTCAAATGGCATCTCATGCAGAACGAAATAACGCACGGCATCCACGCCAAAGAAATCAACCAGCTCATCGGCATACAGTACATTTCCTTTGGATTTGCTCATCTTGCCGTCGCCCTGCAGCAGCCACGGATGTCCGAATACCTGTTTCGGAAGCGGCAGATCCAGTGCCATCAGAAAGATCGGCCAGTAAATGGTATGGAAACGGATGATATCCTTACCGATCAGATGCAGATCTGCCGGCCAGTCTTTCTTGAACTGCTCGCTGCTGTTTCCGTCACAGTCATAACCGATACCGGTGATGTAGTTGGTCAGTGCATCCAGCCATACATAAACGACATGTTTCGGATCGAAATCTACCGGAATGCCCCATTTAAAGGAAGTACGGGATACGCACAGATCCTGCAGTCCCGGAAGAAGGAAGTTGTTCATCATCTCATTTTTTCTGGAAACCGGCTGGATAAATTCCGGATGGGTGTTGATATGCTCGATCAGACGGTCTGCATATTTGCTCATACGGAAGAAATAAGCTTCTTCTTTTGCAGGCTGCACTTCACGTCCGCAGTCCGGACATTTGCCGTCAACCAGCTGAGACTCGGTAAAAAAAGACTCGCAAGGTGTACAGTACATACCTTCATAATGTCCCTTGTAAATATCTCCCTTATCGTACAGTTTTTTGAAGATCTTCTGTACCTGTTTTTCGTGGTCTGCATCCGTTGTACGGATAAATTTATCGTAAGATGTGTTCATCAGATCCCAGATTCTCTTGATTTCTGTGGAAACTTCATCCACAAAAGCCTTCGGTGTCACACCTTTTTCTTCTGCTTTCAGCTCAATCTTCTGACCGTGTTCATCGGTTCCGGTCTGGAAGAACACATCATATCCCTGCTGTCTCTTAAAACGGGCAATGCTGTCTGCCAGCACGATCTCGTAAGTGTTTCCGATATGCGGTTTGCCGGATGTATAGGCAATCGCAGTTGTCATATAAAATTTCTTTTTATCCATTTCTGCCTCCTGTATAATAAGATGTTGGGAGCAAGTTTTTGCCCCCAACAGCTTTTAACGCTTATTTCTACCGTAACATACGACGGTTTTTCTGTCAAGATTTCCTGACTGTGAAGTTATGGAACGGTTATACGATTTCTTAGAAATAACCAAAGTTTTTGCTCTTTGTATTCCAATAGTAGAGTCTTCCGGATTTATTGACCTTGGAGCCGTTTTTCTTTTTGGTTTCTACATACATATAGTAAGTCTTCTTCGGGTTGATCTTTTTGCCTTTAAATTTACGGATGGTCAGCTTTGTGGTGTTCTTGCCGACCGATTTTACTTTTTTATAACCTTTTTTCGGCTTTGTGGAGATATACACATCATATCCACTTGCTCCGCCGACTTTTCCCCACTGGAAGCTCAGGCTGCCTTTTTTCACCTTGATGCTTGTCTCTTTGATACGTGCCTGGTTGAAACACTGGATCTTTGCCTTCGGTGTAGCATAAGTCTTTCCATTTACCGTCTTGAAAGCCTGAATGGTTACCGTGTAAACTTCATCTTTCATCTTATCGAAATATGCACTGTAAGCATAGCTGTTCAGTTTCTGTGTCTTGCCGACACGTCTGCCTTTGCTGTTATACAGGGTCACTTCCACCCGATCTGCAGTCTCAACTTTATCCCAGGTTACTTCCAGCTTGTTGATAAAGTACCACCAACGCTCCTGTCTGAAATTATGGACGGCTGCCGGGATTGTCTCAACCTGTCCGCTTACCGGTGAACTTGTTTTTGTTCCATTTGATGTGTAAGCTTCTACACGCACATTGTAACGCTTACCATCTTTCAGTCCTGTCAGTGTATAGGATGGTGTCTTGGATTTTCCAACCAGCTTCATATCACTGTAACTTTCTCCAAGATAAATATTATATCCTTCTGTTGTAAGTGTATTCATAGAGCTTGCATACGTCTGTTCCCAAGTGATACTTGCACTGTTTTTAGTCATGGCTGTCTGCTGAAGATTCCCCAGTGACACATAATAATATGCATTCTCTGCTGCCTGTACCTGTTTTGCTCCGATTCCTGCCACAGCTCCGACACTTCCTGCTGCCAGAATCATTGCCGTAAGAAGCATCATACTAAGTTTTTTTCCTTTTTTTATCATATTGTTCCTCCTTTTCCTTGTGTTGTGGTTTTGGGTTCTGAATTTTTTTTAAAATTAACTCAATGAGTCATACGTGATTTTTCCGTGCCTTGCACTCTCAAAATCACGAAAACATTCGAAATCCGCTCATTTTTTTACAAAAATGGCTGCTTTCTCATGTTTTTGCGGTCCCCATAGACACAAACACGTATGCAAGCATCCGTTTTGTGTCCATTTGACCCTTTGACTCATTATATCATTTTTCTGCTTTCACCGCTACTCTTTTCGGCAATGGAAGGGAAATTTTTTCCACGATCAAAAAGGAACACATCATCAGCATTGCACCGATCACAAACCGCACACCCGGATGTTCTCCAAGAATCAGGATTGAGAGAATACATCCAAATACGCTCTCAAAAGAAAGGATCACGCCGCTTGTGGAAGTTTTCACATATTTCTGTCCAAACACACTGAGCAAATACGGCACAACCGTGCAGAAGACTGCCAGATAAGCGATGCTTCCGATGTTCATGCCGGACATGGCTGCCGGATGTGGCTCCAGGATTATCGCTGCCACAAGTCCCAAAATGCCGCCCGTTCCGATCTGAAGCATATTTAACAGAAAGCCGTCCTCTTCCCTTGCAAAAATCCCGGTCACAACGATATGGATCGCATAACACACTGCCGAGAGCAGCGAGATTAGATCTCCTTTGTTGACCCCGTCAAAACTTCCAAGCAAAATAAAGCCAAGTCCTACAATACAGACAAGTGCCGCCAGAATATCCGCCCTCTGCGGCTTTTTCCCGCGGATCACCCAGTAAATAAGCGGCAGGATCGCCACATAAGATCCTATAATAAAGGAAGATTTGGAAGAGGTCGTGTACTGCAGTCCGACCGTAAAGAACAGAAATTCAAAATACAGGACAATGCCCATGATGATGCCACGCTTTAACGTGCGGATGCTCATTTTTTTCATTCTTGGGATACAGACCAGAGTCATAATGATACCCGCCAGCAGAAAACGAAAGGCCAGAAGCCAGATCGGTGAGACGTTTTCCAGCGTGTCTTTTAATACGCAAAAGGCACTGCCCCAGGTGAATGCCGCCAGGAACAGTGCGAAGATTGCAATTATTTTTTTAGATGAACTGGTTTGTTTTTTCATCGTAGTGATAATCTATGCTGTCCATTTTCTCCAGAAGTTTCTGCCGGTTCAGTCCGCGGCAGGTACACAGTGCCTCCAGTGATTCATAATAATCACGCAGCTGTGTGTTTACATAGCTCAACAATATCATCGGATCTTTTGGAATCATACTTTACTCCTTTTTGCATACTTATGGAATTCCGGAGCGTCACTTCCAATCTCTGTGCCAGCCTGACATCTCTGTCCCGTTATCACATCATTCGACTTTCATTACTTCCGCTGCCAGTTTTCCGTCTTTGAGACCGATCACGATGGTGTCTTCTGTCTGTACATTTCCAGAAAGGATCATCCTTGCTGCCAGTGTCTCCACATTTTTCTGGAGGAAACGTTTCAGAGGTCTCGCACCATAGACCGGATCATAACCACCGTCTATGATATAGCTTTTTGCTTCATCCGTCAACTCCAGCCTGATCTCCTGGTCTGCGAGTCTGCGGTTCAGATCTGCCATCATCAGATCAACGATATTGCCGATGTTTTCTTTTGTCAGCGGCTTGAACATGATGATTTCATCCAGACGGTTTAAAAACTCCGGTCTGAAATGTGCCCGCAGGTCGTTCATGACCAGATCCTGGCTCTCCTGACGGATACTTCCGTCCGGCTCAATGCCATCCAGCAGATAAGACGAACCAATGTTAGAAGTCATGATCAGAATCGTATTCTTAATGTCTACGGTTCTGCCCTGGGAATCGGTGATACGTCCGTCATCCAGTACCTGAAGCAGTACGTTAAAGACATCCGGATGTGCTTTCTCGATCTCATCAAACAGTACAACTGAGTACGGTTTTCTTCTGACTGCTTCTGTCAGCTGTCCACCTTCTTCATATCCTACATATCCTGGAGGTGCTCCTATCAGACGGGACACAGAATATTTCTCCATGTATTCACTCATATCAATACGCACCATATTCTGCTCATCGTCAAACATACTTGCTGCCAGTGCTTTTGCCAGCTCTGTCTTGCCGACGCCGGTAGGACCAAGGAAAAGGAACGAACCGATCGGCTTGGTCGGATCTTTGATACCGGCTTTGGAACGGATGATCGCATCGGTCACTTTTCTGACACCATCTTCCTGTCCAATGACACGTTTGTGCAGCTCATCATCCAAATGCAGGATCTTGGTACGCTCACCTTCGGTCAGTTTTGCGACCGGGATGCCGGTCCATCTGGAAATGATCCTTGCAATCTCTTCATCGGTTACACGGTCATGTACCAGCGACAGATCTTTGCTTTTTACCTTTTCTTCTTCAATCTCCAGCTGTTTCTGAAGTTTCGGCAGTTCGCCGTACTGCAGTTCTGCTGCTTTGTTCAGATCATAGCTTCTCTGTGCTTTTTCGATCTCTTTGTTCATATTTTCAATCTTTTCACGCAGCACGGACAGATTCTCTACAGAATGTTTTTCATTGTCCCACTGAGCTTTTTTGCCCGCAAAAGATTCTCTCTGCTCTGCCAGCTCTTTCTGCAGATTTTCCAGACGCTCCGCACTTAATTTATCGGTTTCCTTTTTCAGTGCTGCTTCCTCAATCTCCATCTGCATGATTTTTCTTCGCTGTTCATCCAGCTCCGTTGGCATGGAATCCAGCTCGGTCTTAATCAGGGCACATGCTTCATCCACCAGGTCAATGGCTTTATCCGGCAGGAAACGGTCGGAAATATAACGATGGGAAAGGGTTGCTGCTGCTACCAGTGCACTGTCTGTGATCTTTACACCATGATAAACTTCATAACGGTCTTTCAATCCACGCAGAATGGAAATCGTATCTTCCACGCTCGGTTCATCTACCATAACCGGCTGGAATCTCCGCTCCAGTGCGGCATCCTTTTCAATGTACTGACGGTACTCATCCAGTGTTGTCGCACCGATGCAGTGCAGCTCACCTCGTGCCAGCATTGGTTTTAACATATTGCCGGCATCCATCGCTCCGTCTGTCTTTCCGGCCCCGACGATCAGATGCAGCTCATCGATAAAGAGGATGATCTGACCTTCGCTCTTTTTGACCTCTTCCAGAACAGCTTTCAGTCGTTCTTCAAACTCGCCGCGGTATTTGGCACCTGCTACCAGTGCTCCCATATCCAGTGAGAAAATTTTTTTATCTTTCAGTCCTTCCGGCACATCACCTCGGACAATACGCTGTGCCAGCCCCTCTACAGCTGCCGTTTTACCAACACCAGGTTCACCTATCAGCACCGGATTGTTTTTCGTTTTTCTGGAAAGAATACGGATCACATTGCGGATTTCCGCATCTCGTCCGATCACCGGATCCAGTTTCTGATTTCTTGCTTTTTCCACCAGATCCTGGCCATATTTATTTAACGTATCATAGGTTGCCTCCGGATTGTCCGTCGTCACACGCTGATTGCCGCGTACGGTGGAAAGTGCCTGCAGGAAGCGTTCTCTTGTAATGCCAAACTCCTGGAAAAGCTTTTTGATCTCCGGACTTGGATTTTTTATCATCGACAGGAACAGATGCTCTACGGAAACATATTCATCTCCCATAGCTTTTGCCTCGTCCTCTGCCTGAACAAGTACTTTATTTAAATACTGACCGATATAAACCTGTCCGCCGGAAACCTTGGTACGTTTCTCAAGTGCAGATTCTACCGCCTCGGTAAAATACGTTTTATCAATCTCCATCTTCTCGATCATCTTGAGGATGAGACTGTCTTCCTGTTTTAACAGGGCATAAAGCAGATGCTCCTGCTCGATCTCCTGATTGCCATATTCATATGCCAGTTTCTCAAGGCTGTTCACTGCCTCGATGGACTTCTGTGTAAATTTACTGATATTCATAAAAACACCTCCTGTTTGCCAGATGTTATATATTTCTTTGTTATATTGAGAATATAACACCAATTATTAGCACTGTCAAGAGATGAGTGCTAATTATTTTGTGAAGATTTTGTGAAGCCTTGATTTTACGGACTCCACAGGGATTTTTCACTTGCTTTCGCACTCGATTTTCTTGATTTGACCACATTTTTACGACAAATCTTTGGAAAAATATATTCGTCTGATTTTCTTACCACATTTTACGACAACGACTTATGGTTTATACCACAGCAGGTACGGTTTCTGGCAGGTTCATTTTAGACATCTCGTTCTCCACGTGAGACTTCTCTGCAATATGATTGTAGACATTCATTGTGATCTGTGCATCTGAATGGCCCATCACATACTGCATAACTTTGGGATTGACATTGTTCTCACCCAATCTGGTACATCCCGTATGACGAAGAGTATGCGATGAAATGGGAGGCATCAGCTCCGGCTCTCGCTTCTCTTCTTCTGCCAGTTTGCTTTCTTTCTTATTATAGGCATTGACAATATTTTTCAGAAAGCTGTTCACTCCCGCCGGCATGATTGGACGTCCATGCTTTGTATTGAAGATGAATCCACTGCGTCCACCAATCTCCACATTACTCTGTAAACCAAGCATCAGGTTCAGCTCTCTCTGTTTACGGAACGCATCATATACCATCTGTGTCATAGGAATGTCTCTGATTCCTGCATCCGTTTTGGTTTCTGAATCATGGAAACAATATCCTTCATCACCTTCATAATACACAAGCTGTCCACCTACATGGATCTCCCGATTCTTCATATCCACATCCGACCAGGTTAAGCCGATGGTTTCACTCACTCTCAGGCAAGCCCCAAACATAACCTGCATCATTGGAAGATGAGGCTTATACACATTACTCTGTTCAACAAACTTCAGAAGTTTTTCCTGCTGTTCCAGTGTCAGTGCTTCTTTCTCCTTTGCTGGAGCCCCATAATCTCCAAGTGTTCCTGTTACCGGATTCTTGCGGATAATCCCATCTTCCACTGCCAGTTCAAAACTGGGATTCAATAAGCCATAAAGACCTTTGATCGTACTGTGTGCCAGTCCTTCATCTGACAATGCGGAAAAGAACGTCCTTACGTGAGATGTCTTAAAATCTACAACACGAATGTTTCCCAAAGTATTTCGTATCCGGTAGTCCCACATACGGATATAATTCTTTTTCGTTCTTTCCTTGATATTCTTTGTTGCCATGTATCGCTCAAACAACGTATTTACGGTCAGCTTCTTGACTGAGGCGTCTGTAATAAGCAGATCATCCATATCCTTATTGATCTTCTTTTCCATTTCTCGCAGACTCGCCAGATCAGCTGCATAAACCGAATTACGCTTTCCGGTAATTTCATCCTTGTAGCGATACTCATAACGTCCATCCGGGCGCTGGTATTCACCTGTTTTTAAATTTCTTCCTTTATTATCTTTTCTTGCCATATCAATCATTCCTTTCACTTCATTTTTCGTTATTCGGAATGATTTTTGTCCTGTCGGTATCAGTCATTTACTGTCTGATATCTGCTCACAGATTAACATAATATTTTATGATTTCCAAGGATAAATTCCTGCAAAATGCTAATTTTTATTTGCCTTTTTTACAGGAATATTTTTCCCTTTTCATTCCGAAGGAAAGTTGTTGTATTTTATCCTTTTATCTTTCATTACACTGCCATTGCATCAAGATATTTTTTTATCTTATCCACGTTATAAAGAACACGTCTTCCAACAATCACTCTTGCTTCTGCATAGTCTGCAATTTTCTTTGCAGTTACTTCTCCGCAGGATAACATTGCCATTAATCCTTCAATATCTACCGTCAGACGGTTCTCAGCCTTATACTCTGTTGTTTTTCTCATGATGCACATACCTCCTTTCCTCCGTATTCTTCTGCATCACCTCCCAGACAGCGGTTATGCCCGTTGTCAGTACATCTACTTTTTATTTGGACTTCTTACGATGATTTTTCATTCCGTTCGGCGTGTTGGCTTCCATTTGTATATGGCGGTGTCAACGTTACAATTGACCTCTATCAGAAATCTTTCTGAATACTGGCAGCTTCTTCTCAAGCATACCAGCCGTTGCCGGAGTATCTTCGGTTTCCACATACTACTCTCTGATACAGCGGTGGAATCCTGTGTTACCTTTAAGCCCCGAAAGGCACCCATACAGCTCATTTAATTTTCAAGGTTCAACAATCAAAAGTTTTTGTAGGTATACATTTTTGTACCTATTTCGATTTAATGCCATTATATCCCCAGTTACTGCTAATGTCAATAGCACTTCATGCGTTATAGGTTCTTTTTTGTACTCTTTTTTATTGATTTTCTGCTAGTTTATGTTATAATATGGACAAATAGTTATTTATTTCTTGATTTTACTATCTTCAACGGATGTTTATCAGGACTAATGCAGAGGTGACTTTATGAATTTTAATCTGAAACTAAAAAAAATCAGGACATTCCGGAAAATGACACAAAAAGAACTGTCAGAGAAAATCGGACTGACCGATCAGCATAGAATTGTACAATATGAAAAAGGTGTTCGTGTTCCAAAAAAAGATCTGGTTGATAAAATGGCTAAGACTCTTGATGTTAATCCTTATACCCTCTATGATACCGCTGGACGTGACGCTTCCGAAATGATGGAACTGCTTTTCTGGCTGGATGAATTTAATCCATCTGCCCTGCATCTGTTTCTTCCTCGGAAATTTCCTGGTGAAAAATGCAATGAAGTAGCAGACACTTCCGTTTACTACCATGACAATGATAACTGGCCTGCCCATGCTCCTGTCTGTATGTGGTTTGATTATGGGGTTCTGAATGATTTTCTGAAAGAATGGGTAGTTAGGATGGATGAACTGAAATCCGGTGTGATTACCAGAGATGAATATTTTGAATGGAAAATTAACTGGCCGCAGACTTGTGATGGATGTGGAAAATATGAGCCTAAAAAGCAATGGCTCTCTGTAAAATCAAAACTCAGTGAAACTTAGCAAAACTTAAATTCACTGCATTTTTCCTCTTTGGCAAAAGGAAAAGCACTGTAAAACCAATAATCCGACGGTTTTCAGTGCTTTTTTCATGTTTTTCCTATTAAATTTTCCTCAGACACCTATATAAGTGAAACTTAGCGAAACTTAAATTACGCCCAATATGGAATATACTTTTTATACCTTGGCGCAGTATCCGGATCCATTACTTTAATATAGCCTCCGTCAACAGCACTGGTAAGAAGTCGAGAGGCTTTCGCTTTCTCTTTTTCTCCCAATCCAAATATTTTTCGAATATCTGCGTTAGAAATCCCCTCAAAATTGACATATGCCAGACATGCTTGCATATAACAAGTACGCATCCGATCTTCTTTCGTGGTTAATTCAAACGGTACTTTCGCAAACAATATTGCTTTTGTAAATTGATTGTTTTGATTTTCAATTCTCGGAGCAAGCAGCTCATTTTTACCGGTTGCTTCAACAATCTTATCATAACCACTGCCACGCTCCTCACAAATACCACATTTGTGCATAAATCCGGCAATGTTTTCATTTCTGGATACTGGCACCGAATCTACAATTCTTTCGATTGCCACCAATGGTGCTCCGGCATTTGAAAACTCGATTCGATTTTTAAACACCTCCACCATTGGATTCGTTCCCCTTTGCTGAAGATCCTGATGTATCATAGCATTTGCCAGCAACTCACGGATAGCGATTTCTGGAAAACTGACAACAGATTTTCTCGTAGCTTCCACAATGACTTCTTCTTGCGGAATAATTGTCATAATATACTGCACGATTTCTTCATGTGAAAATGCATAACCTGCACAAAATTCCTTTTCTCTTATAGCATCCAATCTGGAATTTTCCTTGTACCAAATAACTCGAACCGATCTCCTATGCAAAGATTCGAATTTTTTCAAATCTTTTGCAATCATCAAAGCACCCATATTCGTGATATCCCATGTCCCAGCGTCATTTTTCATAATAAATTTTTCATGTTGCAGGTCTTCTAGTACCTTATCTCGATTTCTCGGAATCGGCATTTCAAGTTTGTCATAATATTTAGAATAATCCAGTAATGACACCATTTCATCCTCATTCAGATTTCCCATCGCAATTCGCAATTCATATGGTGTGGAATCAAATGTTCTCCACAATTCTCTTTCTTTATCCGGATACTCTTTTAAGTTCTTTTTATTTGTTCCAATTCTTATATATTCCCCACCAGCGAACTGTACCGGCTGTTTTTCTGCACAAGGAATCTCCATCAGCACAACCATTCCTTCATCCATCGGAACCTCAAAAAATCGGAAATTAATTCTTGGTGAAAGCATCCTGGAAAGCCATGCTTCCAATTCCTCATTTCCCTTTTTCATTTTGCGATACTGAAATTCAGTGCCTACAATTTTGTGCGTTGCATCATCCACACCCCAAACAAGATATGCTTTTGGTCGTTCGCATAATGCTGCTGAATTGCTCAAAGCAGAAATATATTCACCAATCATCTGTGGCTGTTTATTATTACATTTAAATTCTACCCACTCAGTCTCATCCGGAAGTTTTGCAAGTTCCCGGACAAGGCTTTGCAGATATTCTACTGATCGTATTGCCATAAAATCACCCTCTAACTTTGCAATTAACACTATTTTGAAAGAATATCTCGAAAATTAGCATAAACCATCTTAATAATGTCTGGTTCATTATAATATCGTGCAACTAACTCGTATATTTTTATTAAGTTGTTAAATGTGTACTTTTTTCCATCAATTTTTGTAAACGGTCCATCACTTTCAATTAATACTCTTGTTTTTGGTATCAAATACAATTTTTCTTTATTCTTTTCATTTGTTACCATGTTAGAATTAAGTGAAAAATAACATCCTATATCCACTAATTGTTGCAATTGCTCTCCGTTTCCATTAAACCAATGAATAATGCACCTACGAGGACGATATTTTTTCAAAATAGATATTGCTTCTTCCTCCGCTCTTCTAAGATGCACAGACATTAATTTATCCTTTTCTGCACACACTCTTACAATTTGCTCAAAATACATACATTGTTTATTACGCGAAATATAACTTTGTCTTGAAAAATCAAGTCCTATTTCTCCTACATAATTAGTTGTATTTACCAATTGCATAAAATCATAAAAATCCGCATCTTTCAGTGATACATCCTGTGGATGGAATCCAAGTGCAAATTTCAAATATTTTGTTTCCGGATATATGCGTTTACAGGATATATATACTCCAGGCGAATTCGTCATGCACAATGTATATTGTTTTCTTTCATTTATTCCGTCATATATTTTCTGATGCTCTTTGTAATAATCCAGATGAAAGTGTGTATCAATAAGGTGTTGAATCATAATCCCAGATACTCCTTCATTCTCTGATCTGCGGAAAAAAGTTGTACTAAATCCTCTATACTTTTCTTGTATAATGATAAAAATTTTTCAACTTCCTCTTCTGTTAATTCTCCTACGCATCTAATATATCTTTTTAATTCTTTATCCGAAGAATGTTTACAACGATAGATACTTCCAAGCACCGCTCTTAAATCTGCACTCTTCTCACTTTCTTCATATTCTATCAAAAAATCATAAGCTTCTCCCTGATAAGAATATTTTTTTATCTCATCTATGTCCAAAAGTGAACTTTTGCGTATCAAACACGGATAACAGTATCCACAGTTTACAGGATATTCTTTAGAGCCCTTTTTATTATATCTTGCTAAACAAGGATGTGAACATGAAATTGTATCTGCATAACAGCTTTTAAATGCATCTGTATCTTTAACTTGTCCTACAATCTCTCTCTTTGTATTGTACGCGAAAAAATTAGTAATAGTATTCTTTATTCCTACCTGTTCTAAGATACCATTAAATTGTCTTAAAAAATATGGGTGAGTAGTTCTTGTACTGCAAGTCCCTTTTCTTCCTCCCGTTAGTGGAATATTGAGTCCGATGAATCCATTTTCCGGAATATAAACCGGTACATTTTCTCCTAAAATACCAGCCACGCTAAGTGCTGCACATAAAAACAGTAATGACCTGCCACGAGAAGTATTTTCGCTCCCCTTTAATATTCCTTCTTTTTCACTTATAGGAGCTCTGGAATTTGCTGTAAAACTAATAAATTTAACAGATTGTTCTGGATAAAGATCCTGAAAAGTCCTGACAAATAAATTCTGTCTTTTTGCAAGTTTAGGATATTCATTATGTCCAACCAGGCAAGGAGATCCCCCTTCTTCTAATAGTCTAATTGCACCACAAAAAGAATCCAATCCTCCTGAAAACAAACATACACAATCACAATCCTGAACATTCAAATGAATCCTATTTGCATGCTCTCTATAGCTATATATTACTTCGCTTTTTCTAAATACAATATGCCAATGATCTCCCGTTAAAAATCCAAGCATTTTTTCCCATTGTAAGCCCGTATCCTTCCATTTATCATATTCCAATACCGGAATTGATACATTTATATCTCTAGTCCAACAATTTTTAAACCTTCTTCTGGATACTCTTTTGTCTAAAGCAAAAATACTCAAACCTATTATAAATAAATCCTCATATATTGCAGGAATCTGCATTTGGTCCATCCGGTACCAGCTATTCGTTATATTTGTAAATATCGTACTATATTGTTTTCGATTAATCGAAAAAACATATGCATCTTTCCATTCGCCATCTGGCTTTTTCTCTTGTTCCTTATCAACCCAAAACCGCATTTCTACTCCTCCCCATAATACTTTTCAAATACAGACAAGGCATCTCTTAATGCATCCTCCACAATTTGTGATGTTCCCATGTTAGAAAAATCAACCGATTTCAAATTATCCAAGTTCAAATCACCGTCAATACTATTTTCTATATATTCATGCATATCATTTAAAATTGCAGATGTTTGTGCAGGTGTTTTCCCTTTGGATATTTTTTCTTCATATCTAAAATCAAAATTTTCTTTTATGTATTCTTTCAACATTTCCTTCAGTAATATATCAACTGAAACATTCCCTATATCCGCAATATCTTCTATTTCCAAATTATCCATAGCCTGTGACAATGCGTCTGCTGCCATATTATCTTCTACAGATGCTCCAGAATTTGTGAATTCATGCAGTAATTCTGTCCAAACAACTTCCGACGGCTTCCCTATAAGATCCTCTCTATTATATTCACGCAAAGCATTGTCCAGCCCACCAGACGCAACTTTTTGTGCAAAGCCTAAAGTTCTTGCAGCTGCCGATTGAAAACTACCACCTGTCGACATATCTGTTTTCATTGCTGTAGCATATTTACTAGCAGCTTTCGCTTTAGAATCAAAGTCTCTATTATTTATAAAGGCCGTCACTGCTCTTTTTGCGGTTGACCAATGCGATGTTGTTGGTGCTATATATCCTTTTGATGTACCCATATTAGCTTTTCCTCTGTTCTTTTATTTCTGTAATCTGCTCGTCTGTTAACGTTCCTCTTTTTACCATGGTTTCTAATACAGTATTCATATTTCCCGTATCACTATTATACATTGTTCTTAATGCAGCCATATCACCTGCTTTAATTGGAACTGTTGATTTTCCAATTGCATCCACTATTTTTCCTTTATATGCATCAAAATTCAAAAACAAATCTCTTACAACAAAAAATTTCATTTCACCTTTTTCGATTTTTGATACAACAACCTTAAATGTATCCGCAATTTCTTCTGCTCTCAACTTTTCCATATCTTTTATAATAGCCACCATTTGACCAGATTTAGCTCGTCCAATTCTTTCCAAAATTTCTTTCGTATTTTTACTGAATCCAGACTCGTCAATACTAGATCTTTTCAAATTTTCTCTTGTCAAATAAAAATATTTTTCCAATCGATATTTTTCTAATTCAACAGGTTTGCATTCTAGCCACTTTTTTATTTGTGATGTGTTCCACGGATTCTGAGCATCAACTTTTCCCTCCATCACTTTTGTTCGAATTTCCTTAAATTCTTTATTTTCAGTATCAAATTCTTTATTCCATTCATTCAATTGTATAAACAAGTCATTATCCAACTTTTGCAACACTAATAATTTGGCTAAAATGGAAATATCAATTTCATCACCATAATAAATTTTTGCCAACTGGCGTTTGGTAATAAATGTGTTCAAAAAGCGTTTTGCCTGGCGTGGATTGCCTTTCAATGTAGATGCAACAATTTCTCTTATTTCATCAATAATTTTCGCCGTCTCATTAAAAGCTGTTTGTCCTCCATCCTGCCAATTCAATCCTAACTCACCAATCGACTTATTAATTTCTTCTAGCGTAATTACATCCCCAGAAATTGTTCTTTTTTCTTCGAATATCTTATCTATTAGATGCTTAAAACTCTCTTGTTCCAAATAGCTTTGTGTGACCAATAATAATAGATAATTTTGTATATCCTTTGCCGATAACTCCGGGATATATATTGGCAATTGAATAATTTTTTCAATGTATTCTTTGTCCAGTTCTACATCAAATCCATTCATTGGTGGATACTTTTCACGGATAGAGTACTTTATAACATTTTCATCTGCAGCAATAATAAAAGTTGTCCTGTCAACGGACAAGAATAGTTTAATTACTTCCAATATTTCAATTATTCGTTCTGGACGACATCTGTCTAAATCATCTATCATTACAACTACATTTTTAATATCGTCACTTTTCAATGCATCAGAAAATTCCTCTCTAAATTTCCTGATATTGTTTATCGTGCTTTCATCATTTGATGCATCTTCCTCTTTCCAATATTCATCTTTTAATGACTGTATGGAATTTGCTGCATTTTTGACTGTATTTCCAATTTCTTCAGCACTTCCCGTTACATTTAACAACATAGGCAATGGATTTCCTGTTGCCACGCTTGCAACTACAGGTGCAAGCGTGGATATTGCTTTTGTTCCTAACTTAAACCAGTCAACTCTTTTTATTAATTTGCCCAATTTCTTTTTAGTTTCTTCTACAGGAACTTCCTCTTTAAGTTCCTGTAATAAAGCCTCCATAATTGCAGTTTTAGCATCGTCATATGATTCAAACATCCATGCATTAATAGTTACACAAATAATTCCATCCTGACTCTTAAGTTTTTCACCTATTAACTTCAATAAGGTTGATTTTCCTGCACCCCATAATCCAAACACACCAACTGTCAATGGATTATATTGTTCATTTTTTGCAATATCGGCAATTATTCTTGCATACGGCTCATAAAATAAAATATCAATATCTGACGCATTATCTAGCCACATAAAAACCCTCCCTTGCCTTTTCATACCATCATAGTTTCTTTTTTATTTCCCATATTTAACCGGTTCTTCCGCCACCATTTGAACCTGCTCATCTCGTTCAACTTTCCGGTAATCCACAGTCTTTTTTGACCGCATTTCCCTATAAATCACCCCTGCTAACGCACTCATTACAGCATCGTACTTGCTTTTGTCCTCAAACAGTGATCCATAACTGTCCTGGGCCTCCATATAGCTTTCCATTGCTGCATTTCCAAACGCTGATGGGAAAATACTTTCCGTGAATATTCTTGGATCAGAAGTGCGAGCCGAGCTTGCCAGTTTATCATCTTCAATCAATTTATCATGTAAAGCACCCAGCATTACCCGATCACCTTCTGAAAATTGTCCTTTATACTTTTCATTAATCTTGTCCAATATTTCATCCAATGTACTTTTCTGTCTGTTCCCCTGTACTCCTTGCTTCTTGGACGGAACATACTGACCATCAATTTTATCCAGTGTTATCGCACCTTCAAATGTTTTCTGCAGCTTATAATATTCCAGTTTCAATTTTCCATCCAGATCGACTGGCTCTTCTTTTTCTTCTGGAAGCAGTCCAATCAGGTAACTCAGAAACAGGTATTCCTTATGCATATCTTCATCAAACATACGAACTACCTGTGTGATATAGCTGTACCATCGGATCAGCTTTCTTACCAGTCTTCTGAATTGATATCGTTCTTCCGGATTCTTCAAATTGTACCTGTCTGCTATCGGTTTCAACACACTCGTCATTTTTCCCATGGCAGTTGCATCTTGTTTTCCCGGATGATTCCATACGTTTATAAAAGCATTAATATCATGCTCATTATAAATCGCATAATCCAAAAGTTCTTTTTCTGTCTGGTAAATCAAATCCACATTTACTTCCTGCTCAAGGCTTGTCTCCTGATAAAATGGTTGAAATGCTTCCAGAATATCCTCTTTCTTATTTGCGAAATCCAACACAAATGTATCTACTTTTCCAGGGCAGGTGCGGTTCAAACGTGATAATGTCTGCACAGCCTTTACATTTTTCAATTTTTTGTCCACAATCATAGTATGTAGCAAAGGCTCATCAAATCCTGTCTGATATTTTTCTGCAACAACAAGGACATTAAAGTTGTCATGAAACTCTTCCTTGGTCTGTCCTTCTGATATATGACTTCCATCTTTTCTTACATTTAGTCCAGACTCTGTATATTCTTCGTCACCATCCTGCACGCTGCCGGAAAATGCCGCTAAAATATCCATATCTGCATAATGCCGTTCTTGAATATACCGTTTAATTTCATGGAAATATCGAACTGCAGCCAGTCTGGAGTCTGTAACTACCATCATCTTCCCTTTTCCTCCAATTTTATTTTTGGTCGTTTCCCGAAAAGTTTCTACAATAATTTGTGATTTCTGGCTGATATTATATGGATGCAATTTCTCATACTTTTTGATAATCTTTGTTGCTCTGCTCTCCGGAAGCTCTGGATTTTCCGGTGTATCTTTTGCTATCTTGAAACAAATACTGTATGTCATGTAGTTCTGCAGTACATCCAAAATAAATCCTTCTTCAATCGCCTGTCTCATACTATAAATATGAAATGGATGAAAACTTCCATCAGTCCATTGGCTACCAAACATCTCTAATGTCGCTGGTTTCGGAGTCGCTGTAAATGCAAAAAATGATAAGTTCGGATGCTTTCCATGTGTCAGCATTTCCTGAACAAGTTTATCATTTCTGTCAACTTCATCTTCTGCTTTCCCCTCTATTTCTGCATATTCCCGTAATGCTGCCTCTGTATCTGCTAATGCGGCCTTCAATTTCATTGCCGAACTTCCAGTCTGTGAAGAATGTGCTTCGTCAACAATGATCGCAAAGTTTCTTCCGGCCACCTTATCCACTTCCTGATAAATCACCGGAAATTTCTGCAAAGTAGTTACAATAATTCTTGCACCATTATTAATTGCATCTCTCAAATTTTTTGAATTCTTTTTATCATCAATCGTCTCTACTGCACCTATCGTATGGTCAAATCCTGAAATCGTTTCCTGTAGCTGAGCATCTAGCACAGTTCGATCTGTCACTACAATAACACTGCTGAAAACAGATATATCATTGGCATCATGCAAGGATGCCAGTCTATATGCTGTCCAGGCAATCGAATTTGATTTTCCAGATCCGGCACTGTGCTGAATCAGATAATTGTGCCCCGATCCTTCTTCCCGTACATCTGCAATTAACTTACGCACCACATCCAACTGATGATATCTTGGAAATATCAGTGTTTTCTTTTTCGTAACCTGCTCTGTGTCATCCGGCAACCGTTTCTTTTCTTCTTTGATTTGCAAATGGATAAATTTCTGAATGATATCCATCATACTATCTTTCTGAAATACATACTCCCAGAAGTACGCCGTCGGATAGCCATTCGGGTTTGCCGGATTTCCCTTTCCGCCATCCTTTCCGGCACCATTTGATCCCTGATTGAACGGTAGAAAATATGTATTTTTTCCCTCTAGCTTTGTTGTCATCCAGACTTCCAACTGATCAATGCAGAAATACCCTAAAATTCTTTTATTGAACTGAAAACAAATTTCTCTTGGATCACGATCATACATCCACTGTCGTTTTGCATGATCTACGTTCTGTCCGGTATACTGATTCTTTAATTCCAATGCAAATACCGGAATTCCATTCACAGCCAGAACCATATCCACAGAATTGTGTGTATCATTGGAATAAAACCATTGTCTATTACAGGTAATCTCATTCTCTTCGTATAAAGACATCGCCGTCTGATTCAGACCTGATTCCGGTTTAAAATAGCAGACTTTAAATGGAATTCCTCTGTGCTTGAAGCCATGGCGTAATACAGAAATGAGTCCATCCATATCACAGGCATTATTGAACGCAAGACAAAATTTCCGCTCCGGATCCACTTTGTTTTGCAGCAAAAAACGCTTCCATTCTTTCGGTTGTGTTTTCTGAATAAACCGTAGCAAAGTATCTTTGTATACACCAAGCTGCGAATCATATGCATCTTGATTGTGTGTATATCCACCTGCTGGCGACAAAAAAAATTCTTCAATATCCGATTCAAAACGTTTCTCTGTGGTAACATCTATGCTCAAATTTCCGGCACCTCCTTCTTCCCGGTGACATATTCGTAAATCAGGGATTTTTTGTAATTTTCCAGTTCACTTATAAACTGCTCTTTCTTAAAAATAACATTTTCAATACAACCACATTTTTCTTTTAAATAATCTACAATTTCATTCTGCTCATCTATACTTGGCAAAGGAATTGTGAATGCTAACACCTTACTTGAACTTGTGCATGCAAGATTCGTTGTTTTCACCGCAGTAACATCAAAATAAGTACGTCCAACAGATGAAGCCGTTAAATATTCTAAATAATGTGGATTTAACAGTTTCTCTTTTACTTTAACAGCAAAAATGTGATTCTGATGCAAACATGGTGTAATTCGTCCATCCCATACACAACCGCGTCCCAGCTTATCCCTGTCCCCTCCTTCTGTCATAAGAACTTCTCCAGCTGATAAGCTATATTTCTCTATTTCATCTTTACTTACTTGAAGAACAGCAATATCATTCGTATCTACATAACCATCCTGGACATTTGCTACTCTTAAATATGGCATTTCAACTAATTCAGTATCTTTTGAATATGTTTTTCCCAATGTAATCCCAGATCTTATACTTGCACAATGTCGTAGTTGTGTTACTTTCCATGAAGCCGGAATTTTACCTATCCACTCAATTCCGCTCTCCTTCATCGTATCATTTTCATTGATCCCTTTTGTTACAATTTGTGTAATAAATGACTGTTTTAAATTTCGATATTCCTCGATAGATACTTTAGCTTTTTCTATTGCTAAATTTATTTTCTCACATTGTTCATCTAAAAAATCTGCAATTTTATCTTGCTCGTTCTCCAACGGTACCGGAATTTTATAGTTAAACAATTCTTCAATTCCTAGTGTCCATCTATTCTCAAAAGAAACACCTTTCCCATGTGCAAACATTGCCATTGACCAGTACTGTGTTTTAAAGTAATAATCATAGAATCTTGAACTATAGCCACTTTTTGCACGAAGATTGATATAAGCTGGACTAATAACTCCTTCAACCATTGAAATACTACAATTAGCACCACTGTATAAATCCATTGGATTCAATAACAAATCCCCAAACTCTACAAGATTATAATTGTAATAGCTTTCTGCTATTTGTCCTTCATTTTTTGATAAATCACGTACTTTTACTCCTGCCCTTGCAAGCGATAAAACAACAGGATTTTCTTGATGTGCTTCTGCTTTTTTTCGAACAAATGCATTTTTTACACGTTGCACATTCCAATTTTTCGGTATCTCCCCAATCCATTCAACCCCAGAATCTTTCATCTCTCTACTCATATCATTCACCCCCAAACAAAGTATCCAAACTGCTCTGAATTTCCAGTTCCAGTTCATGCAGACGCACTGCGATTTCTTCCACTGGTTCTGGTGCCTGATATTCATAGAAATATCTTGTCATTGGAATCTCATATCCTTTTTTTGTCTTCTTCTCATCAATCCATGCTTCCGGTGCGTATGGTAATACTTCTCTCTTAAAATACTCCTTGATATCTTCTGTCAGTGGCACATTTTCTGTATCACGCAGAGATATATCTGCCACAGGCTTGCCTTTCTTTATTACAATTTCTTCATTTTCATCTCTCTGGGGTTGTTCTACGACAATCTTCTGGTATCCAAATTCCTCTGTATCGAATATTTTGCTCTGGCAATAAATACCTTCCTTATCTCCATATACAGCATCATTTTCAAATGCACCATATGCCTTTACAATCAAATCACGACACTGATCCGTAATATCATTTCTTTTTGTTCCAATACTTTTTCTTCTTGCTTCATAACAATGTGATGCATCTATCAACTGCACTTTTCCAGTTCTATGCAACGGTTTATCCTTGGAACAAATCCAGATGTAGGTACTGATGCCTGTATTCATAAACATATCGGTTCCTAATTGCACGATTGCATCCAGCCAGTCATTTTCAAGAATATATCTTCTGATTTCTGACGGTCCGCTTCCCGCATCTCCGGAAAACAGTGGCGAACCGTTCTGAATAATTGCCATTTTCCCATTTGGTGCAAGCTTTGAAAGACCATTTAATACAAACAACTGCTGACCATCTGATATTTTCGGAAGTCCCGGTGCAAATCTTCCCAGATCACCTTTCTTTGCTTCTGCTTCCACTGCTGCCTTTTCTCTTTTCCAGTCGATTCCAAAAGGCGGATTGGAAATGATATACTGGAACTGATAGCCACTAAACTGATCTTCTGACAAAGTATCACCGAACCTCATATTATTCGGATCACCACCCCGAATCATCATATCTGCTTTTGCAATCGCAAAAGTGGACGGATTGAACTCCTGACCAAAACAGGTAACGCCAATCTCTGTATTTAATTCCTGAATTCTTTCTTCCATACAGCTAAGCATCTGAGATGTTCCCATTGCCATATCATACACAGTTACATTTCCCCCCTTACTCAGATCCGCATCGGATAAAAGCAAGTCCGTCATCAAATAAATGATATCTCTACTGGTAAAATGTGCTCCTGCTTCTTCACCGAAAGACTCTGAAAATCGCTTTACCAGATCCTCAAAAATATAACCACAATCTACAGCACTGATTTTATCCGGTCCCAGGTAACCTTTCTGGGAATTGAATTCTTTGATAACCAGATATAATGTATTGCTTTCTACCATTCTGCGGATAATGTTGTCAAAATCAAACTTCGATAACACATCCTGGACATTTGCAGAAAATCCATTTAAATAATCTCTAAAATTTGCTTCGATATTTTCCGGATCAGCAAGCAATGAATCAAATGTATATTTGCTGATATTATAAAACTGATACTGAGAGGCTGTTGTCAAAAATCCATCAATAACTGCAAATTTCTTTACTTCCTCATACTTTTCAAGTACTGCTTTATGCGTCGGCAATAGGCAGTCATGAAATCTTTTTACTACTGTCATTGGTAAGATTACCAAACCATATTCATGCGGTTTGAATGGTCCTCTAAGCATATCTGCTACATTCCAGATCATCGTTGCTTTTTCTGCTATATTGGTTCCAACTACATCAAATTTATTATTCTCGTCCATTTATTTTTCCTCCGTATAAATATGTTCCAGTTCTTCTGTCGCCTTTTCCAGTTTGTATTTTAATTCTTTAATCTCACTTAGCTTCGCATAATATTGCTCTGCAATTTTTTTCTGACTTTCTAAATCCGGCAACGGAATTATCACCTTTTTTAATCCTTCCACCGGTAGATTTAACAAGGTAGCACCTACTGCGACTCTGGATAAAGCCGCCTTCCCATTTTCGCTTTCCAGATACGCTTTTAAGAAATAAGGATTTATCTTATCTTCATCCAGTTCAATAACATAGAGATTTCCATTTGCCAAAATCTTATTGCCTTCTTGTACAGACGCAATCGCCATTTTCACCGGCGATGCATTTTTGGAAATTACCAGACTTCCATTTTTTATACAATATTTTTCATATTTAGAGTCTATTCCCTTTAAATATGGAAGTTCGTCACTAATGATTCCATCCTGTAAATTTGCCAACATCAAGTACTGCATGTTCGTCGGTTCATCTGATACAATTTCATCTAAAACAGATGCTTTAATTTGTGCTCCTCTTGTTATATTCTTTATTACAGTTTCAAAAAGCACACCATTTTTTACAACTGTTTCTTGTTGAAGATATCTTGACGGATTAAGAACATATTCATTTTCCGCCACATCTTCAATAGAAACCCGTTTTGAATTTTTGTCATCGGTATTCAGCAATTCAACGATCTCAGAAACATTTTCATCACTAAGAATGTTCTGTCTCCGTCCGACCGATACCATTTCTGTTGCATCTATCATTCTTATGTTTTTATTATTTCTGCTTAACACCAGTAATGAACATGCAATTCCTGTATTTAAATATAAATTTTGCGGAAGAGCAATCACTGCTTCCACAAATCCTTGTTTTATAAATTTTTCACGAATGATTGTATTATTTCCACCATTCCAAGTAACTCCATTACTTACCGAAATAACAGCCTTACCATTTTTATTAAGGTGATTCATGACATTTATAATAAATATCCAGTCTCCTGCTGCCACCTTCTGTACTTCTGGTATCTCATCATATATTGCTTGTAATGCTTCGTTACTTCCAATGCTGTCTTTTACTTTTATTCCCCATGGATAATCACAGAATATTTTATCAAACATCAAATTATCCTTTATATTTAAAACTGATTTTTGCTCAATTTTTACCCGATCAGATATCAATTCTGTACGGATTGCTGACACTTCTTTTACATCTCGCACAATCTCTGTACCATAAAATTGTGATTCTGGACTCTTTTCTATGGCACTCACAAGAAACGAACCAATTCCGCTGCAAAAATCTGCCACCTTATCATTTGAAATCTGAAGAATCTCATTTGCCAGCTTTATGACACTCTGCGGTGTTTCACATTCTCCCATGAAACGATTCCCCTGTAATTGCCACCATAAAACAGTCGCTAAAAGTGCAGCTTCTGAATATTCTTCTGAAATTTCTATTGCAACATTCCATAAATTTCCAATATTTTCTTTTATGAAACTGACTCTTTCTTGTGAAAAAGTCAGCTCCACATATTCTTTTAACTGGTTTGTATCTATTATCTTATTTTTTAAGGATACATAGGCCACATATGCTAAACAAAACCCACCGTACATAGAAGCATTTCCAGATTCTCTTATCCTGTTTGAAATATTCCAGCTAATCTCTTCAACTTTTGAGATTTCTTTTGCTTTTAGCTCTTTAACCGAAGTCTTCAATGCTACTTCCTCCTTTGGTTATTCACAATCAATTTCCATGTTTTTACTATATCACCCGCATTATTGATTGTCAATAACCAAATTTGGTTTTTAATAACCATTGTTGATTTTTAATATATTTCATTAGCTCTACGATAATAAATCCTTATTTCCATGACAGCGATATTTATTATTCCAAATAATACCACAAGATTTATTGGCATAAATCTTCTCATCACATCGCCTGATACAATAATCATCTCTAAACTGACCACCATAAGCCGCATGGAATATTTATCCCACACTCTTCGATACTGTTCTATTTTCTTCAGAACAAACATTTCACCGGCAATTACTACTCCGACAACGATAATAATTGCCATAACTCGCAAACACCACGACCATTCTGTTGAAAAATATTCTTTCTCACCCCAAATATTTAATTCTGATGGACGGATTACCCATTCTACATACCTACACCAAACTCTTATCAGAACTTTTATACAAGCAAATAAATCGTTCTGAACCACTGTGCTTTTTATTATCTCAAATACTACAAAAACCATATATAGCATCCGCCAGAAACTTGTCTTTTCTTTCATTTCTTTTTTCAGACTTTTTATTTTCTGATCCGCCTTTTCTTTCACCGTTTCTGCATTCTCTTGTAATTTGTTATATTGGCATTGTATTGTCCTTACCTTCTTTTCTGCTTCTTCCTGTTTTTGCTGTGCCTGTTCAACCGCTTCCACCGATGACTGGTTCACTTGTATCTGTAATTTAGAGTTCCGGTCCCGAACGTCTTTTATTTCTTCTTCGAGCAACTCTTGCTCGCTCCTGCTCATCAATCCGTTTCTGTTTCTCAAATCGTCGTTGCTCTGCTGTAAAGACTGATTGAGTTTCCGCATTTCGGACAGTTCTGCTGTCATCTGCTGAATTTCGACGTTCGACTTCCGCATTTCTTCTTGCATTTCGTGATTCTCGAAGAATAGCTTCTGTTTTTCCATTTTCAGCTTGTGTGTCCTTTCCTGAAATTTCTGGATAAACTCGTTCATCTTCTGATTTCTCACCTGTAACTCGTCTCTCTCTTCCGTCACTAGCTCCAGTGACGCCGCCTGCTCCTTCACAAGCTGCTTCCACTTGTCGGTAGTATTCGGCAAGCTCTTCATCTGCTCCGTTTGTTCGTTCTGCTCCGACTCGTACCCTTTCGTAATTTCTATCAAATTCATTCTCCAATCCCTCCTTACTGATATCCAGATGAAATGTTTTTGACAAATTGCTGTCTCGCACTTTCTTCCCATCCTGATTCTGAAAAGTAATGTGCTTCCGTTTCTCTGTCCAGTTTACATTCCATCCAAACTGTTTCATTTTTTCTATAAACTTTTCTTTGCTGATACAATTTTCCAGTGCTTTTAACACTGCCATTGCACA
>OGZP01000748.1_pt1 | contig 26947 bp, 22 predicted proteins | sample 1576811 | NCBI WGS metagenome assembly OGZP01 (sample SAMEA3541553, study PRJEB24748) | human gut metagenome | biome: human gut; feature: human-associated habitat; material: faeces | place: China | collected 2012
CTAAAGATACAAAAAAGCCAACTAATTCGCAATAATTTGCCGCCCAGACGGTGTACTGCCGCAAGGGGGCTTTTAACGGAGTGGAAGAACGCAAAGAATTCCTGCGGGAGGTCTTCATGGAAGCCATTCATCTGTACGGCTCCGACAGCAGTAAGCGGATGTTTTTCATTGAGTACAATCTGGAACATCCGGAAGAATTCAACTGTTGTATCTCCGTACCTCCTGCCAGCAAGGGAGAACATGTGGTGCATCTGCCGGAGCAGAAAGCTCTCGGCATCTTCTATCACGGCTGTTACGAATCACTCCCGGATGCCCGTAGAGAACTGTCTGCCTACGCAGCTGCGCAGAATCTGTCTCTGTCAGGCACGGTACGGCATACTTATCTGGAAGGTCCTCCCCAGCATAAGGATCCGGCGAATTTTATCACTCAGGTGGCTCTTGTTTTACAATGATTCAGTCAAACAGGATTTCCTCCACCGTTACGAACTGAAAGCCTCTTTTCTGCAGAATATCCACTACTTCCAGTGCTGCGGTGACAGAAGTCTCATAATAATCATGCATCAGAATAATATCGCCGTCCCCCGCCTTCTCCACCACTTTGGACGCAATACAGTCTGCATTGTGGGAACACCAGTCCAGAGGATCGATATTCCACAGAACCGGGAACATATTCAGTTCTTTCTCAAAGCTTTTGTCCCAACTGCCGTAGGGCGGCCGGACAAAGCTTATTTTCTCCCCTGTGATTTCTTCGAGAATTTCATTGGTCTGCACCAGTTCCTCCCGAAAGGTCTCCCGGTTGCGGGAAGTGAGCTGGATGTGACTATAGGTATGGTTCCCGATCAGATGTCCTTCGTCCTGTTCTCTCCGGATAATGTCCGGGTAATTCTCCGCATTCTCTCCCGTCACGAAAAAAGTAGCTGCCACTCCCCGCTCCTTCAATCCATCCAGAAGCTGTTCCGTATACTTCGGATGCGGCCCGTCGTCAAAGGTCAGCGCGATCTTTTTCGGTTCTCCTGATGTCCCGCACACGCCGGTGTCTGTTTCTATATAGGTTCCATATGATTTCTGCTCTGCGTATCGTTCCGTTCCCACTGCCAGACACAAGATTCCCAGAAGCATGTCAAAGATCAGAATTCCCGCCAGTACTTTTTTCATTTCAAGCCATCCGTTTCACGCTTTCACAGAAAATATATGCATTCTCAAAAGTGACCATTCCTGCTGCCGCAATAAAACATGCTTGCAAAAAAGGAGACCCGAGACTCTCATCTCCCGGATCTCCTCTGTATGTTACTTTTTTATTTATACTCAGATCTTGAATACGGAAATCTCGTTCTTAAGTCCTTCCATATTCTCATCCAGTACACTTGCAGTAGTGCTCAGCTTCTCCACATGGTTCAGAAGCTTATTGGCCACATCATTGACGGTCTCGGCACTGCCTGCGGTCTCTTCAATGATATCGGAGATATTCTTCACGGCTGCCACAGCAGCGCTGCGCTCACCGTCTGCCTTCTCCGTGCTTACCACGATATCTTTCAGTCCCTCGATCAGCTGGCCCATACGCTCCTGCATCTCGCGGAATACTGCGATCACTTCTTCCACAGCTTTGGTCTGGAGTTCTACCATTGCTTTCGCCTGGCTTGCACTCTCCACGCTGTTCTGGGTCTGGGCTGTAATGTTGGCCACATTGTTGCGGATCTCGCCGGCTGCCTTTGCAGAATCATCTGCCAGCTTACGGATCTCTTCTGCTACTACAGCGAAGCCTCGTCCAGCCTCTCCCGCTCTGGCTGCCTCGATAGAAGCATTCAATGACAGCAGGTTGGTCTGCTCTGTGATCTCTGTGATCGTAGCTACGAAACTGTTGATGATCTCAGATTCCTTGCGAAGAGATTCGATACTCTCACTCACTTTCACAGTCATCTGTGTTGTCTCGCCAGCACGATCACCCAGTACCTGTACGATCTCCATTCCCTTGTTGATCATGCCTTCCGTCTCGCCTACCAGCTTCTCCACACGTTCTACCACATGGCTGACTTCCTGGATCTCATTGGAGAGGATATCGGTCTTCTCCACGCACTCCTGTGCATGTCTGGACTGTTCTTCCATACCTTCGTTGATCTCACCGATGGCACGGGTAATATCCTGTGAATACTCATGAATCAGTTCAGAAGCCTGTCCCACGTTCTGTGCAGACACTTCCAGCTCTCCGGTAGCATTGCTTACCTGATTGACCAGCTTCTTCGTATTCGTGATCATGTTGGTAGCCGAGCCTGCCAGATCCTGGAACTCATCATGTCCCTTGGCAGATACGGTAACCGTCAGATCACCCTTCGCCACATCACCGAACTTTCTGGAAATGCGTCTCATGTTATTCTCAATACCTGCAGTGATAAAGATACCTACGATCACTACGATCACACATGCCAGGATCACCAGACCGATGGTCATGTTGCGGATCTCGGTAGCCTGACTGGTCACTACTCTCATAGGTACCAGTGCACAGGTGGTAAAGCCGATATCTGCACTGTGGCTGTAAATGAAAAGATACTTCTCACCCTGGAAATCTACCTCCGCAGTACCTGCATCCGCTACTGCCTCATCCATGACAGCTGTATAATACTCCTGTCCGGAGAATACATTTCCCTCTTCCGGAAGGACACTTTCTTTTCCTTCTTCTACGTTCTCAACAACCAGTTCTCTGCCTCCGGGAGTTACAAATCCGATGATACTGCCGTCTCCGATATCGATCTCTTCCATGAAATCCGTAATAGCAGAAGGCTTGATATCGATGACAACGCAGGCATTGTTCGACTGGCTCATCATTTCGAAGGCCATAATATAATCTTTTTCGGTCTCCGTTACCTTTTCATCCAGTACAGGATGACTGTCGATCCACTGCGGGATACTTCTTCTGCCTTCCCCGCTTGCCACGTCTTCCTTGTACTCATCCAGGAAACCGTCCACACCGGATGAAAGCTTAGTGGACAGAAGGTTTACTCCCTTCTTGGGAATAATGTGCATGTGGCTGATGAACGGGTTGGAGGTCTGCACCGACAGAAGGTTGGACTTCGTAGATGTCAGGAAATTCAACTTATCCACGGGATTATCTTCGAACATTCCCAGGAAATATTTCCGCAGATCATCATCGTAAGCATATTTCAGACCCTCTGAGCGGATAAAATCACAGCTCATATTCAGATTTTCCGTGGCCATACGCATCGTCTGTAATGTGGAATCGGTGAATTTCTCGCTTAATCCTTCTGCGGATTTCTGGTATGCTGACACACCGATGATCACCATAAACACAATAGGCACCAGGAAACATACAACGATCTTGTTGCGGATGCTGAGCAGTTTCGAGCTCTTTCCACTCTTTTTCTGCTTCGGAGCCTTTTGCTTCTTCTCCGCAGATGCCTTCTTTCCCTTCACTGCTTTTTCAGGCTTCGGCTTCTTTTCGGAAGTCGTCTCTTTTTTCACCGTAAAAAGAGATTTCTTTGGTTTTTCAACATTCGTACTCATTTAATACCCTCCGGTACTTGTTATACATATTTAGAATTATAGCATAATAATTACCAGAATGGAACAACATTTTCTGTCATTTGCTACGCTTTTTGTATATTTTTAGTTAAAATTTATCTTCGTCAGAAAGGTCTCAGGGAACTTCTCTTCCTCCGCCAGATTTAGGATACGTATCTGCAATTCCTGCCGTTTTCGAAGGTCATCCCCACCATCTGGCAATGTTCCTTCCGCCGTTTGCTTTCCACCTGCTGTAAGGATCCGACTGCCCACCATGGCTGCACCGCTCAGTGCCGTATTGCCGCCGGTCACCGTGCAATCTGCCAGTTCTTCCGGAAGCAGCCCGATAGCCACAGCCGCCTTCGGATCCAGATAATAACCGAATCCTCCCGCCAGCACCACTTTCGAAATGTCCGAAAATCTTATGCCATAGCTGTCCGCCAGAATCTCAATGCCTGCGGCAATGGCTCCTTTTGCCAGCTGCACTGCACGCACGGACTCCTTCGTCACCAGCACATCGCCGATACGGACTCCTTTCGTAAAATAAGGTTCCTTCAAAAGACCCTGTCCGTCCATCAGCCCCTCTTCCAGAAGTTTTTGTAACAGTCTCACCATATCCGCGCCCCAGATGCCCCGGTTGGCTCCGCCTTCGAAGGCAGGGCCAGCCGCCGTGGCACAGGCATGTAATCTGTGCCGGTTTCCCAGTGCCATCTCCCCGTTGGTTCCAAGATCGATGAGCAGGGTGGAGGCCTCCTGTTCCAGCATTCCACTGGCCAATATTCCGGCAGTGATATCGCCGCCTACAAAGGCTGACAATCCCGGTATGATATGACAGACCACTCCTGCAATTTCTGTCTCCACTGCGCCGCTATGACTGACTGTAAAAGGTGCTTTGCCCAGTTCCTCCGGATTCCAGCCCATGAGCAGATAGGTCATGGTGGTATTTGCCGCAACGACCATCTGCAGAGTCTCCTGCGGCTGCAGCTTTTTGGAAAAACGCTGCACTCCTTTTTCCATGAGGTCACGGACTTTTTTCTGCATATCTGCCGCTTTTCCCGGATCCTTTGCTGCCTCTATCCGTGAGAGCACATCGGCACCATAGCTGACCTGGGGATTCACACTGGGAAAGCTGTCCACCACTTTACCGGTCATGTCATACAACTGCATGGCAATGGTAGTGGTACCAATATCCACAGTCATCAGCCGTTTACCGTCCGGATTTTGTAATGTTAACGGAGGAAGTTCCAGCTTTTCCGTCACCACCTGCATCCCCCGGATCACTCCTGGACATCTGCCACAACCGGTACAGATCAGGCATCTGGTTCCCTTTTTTCCTGTGGGATTGGTACTGCTCGTATTATACAAACTGATTCCTCTCTTCATCGTAATGATAGTCAATGGCTGCCAGTTTATCTGTGATCTCCTGTTCCTTCACATCCATATCATCGCAGAGTTGTTTCAGGCTTCCGTAGAAATCACGGAGTTTTAAATTTATAAAGCTTAATAACATTACGGGATCCTGTGGTATCATAACGTTTTCCTCTCTTTTCCTGTTTTTGACAGAGTTATATTGTAAACGAAAGGAGCAAAAATGACAAGTATCATCATCTTTGCTCCTGTTTTATTTTACAGATTATTGATTTTTCGATCCTTTTTCGCACTTGGCGGCCAATTGATCATTCTCCACGGTAATGACAATGGTATCGCCTTCTTCTACCTGATCTGCCAGGATCATCTTGGCTGCCAGGGTCTCCACGTACTTCTGGATATAACGCTTCAAAGGCCGTGCACCGTAGACCGGATCATAAGCATTGTCCACGATATACTGCATAGCTTCCTCCGACAGACGGATGGTCAGCTGCTTATCCTCCAGACGTCTGTTCAGATCGGCAATGATCAGATGAATGATGCCGCCGATATTGTCCTTGGTCAGAGGCTTGAACAGGATTGTCTCATCCAGACGGTTCAAAAACTCCGGACGGAAATGTGCCCGCAGATCATTCATGACTGCCGCCTCTGCTTCCGGCTTGATGGTACCGTCTTCATTGATACCGTCCAACAGATAACTTGCGCCGATGTTGGAGGTCATGATCAGAATGGTATTCTTGAAGTCCACCGTACGTCCCTGAGAATCCGTGATACGGCCGTCATCCAGTACCTGTAACAGTACATTGAATACATCGGGATGTGCCTTCTCGATCTCATCGAACAGTACCACGCTGTAAGGTTTTCTCCGGACAGCTTCGGTCAGCTGACCACCCTCTTCGTATCCTACGTATCCCGGAGGCGCACCGATCAGACGGGAGACAGAATATTTCTCCATGTATTCGCTCATATCGATACGGACCATGTTGTTCTCGTCGTCAAACAATGCTGCTGCCAGGCTCTTCGCCAGCTCCGTCTTACCCACACCGGTAGGTCCTAAGAACAGGAAAGAACCGATGGGCTTGCTGGGATCCTTGATACCGGCTTTGGAACGGATGATGGCTTCGGTGACCTTGGTCACACCTTCGTCCTGTCCTACCACACGCTTGTGCAGTTCTTCGTCCAGGTGAAGGGTCTTGTTACGCTCACTCTCGGTCAGTTTGGCTACCGGGATGCCGGTCCAGCGGGACACAATGCTCGCGATCTCCGCTTCTGTTACTTTTTCATGAATCAGGGTACGATCAGATTCCTTAATCTTTTCTTCTTCCTGTTTTAATCGTTTCTCCTTTTCGGGTAAAATACTATTTTCTATCTCACTGTATTTTGCGAAATCCTGATTACGATAAGCAATCTCTTTCTCATCTTTAATTTGGTCGATTTCTTTACGTAGTTCTGAAAGCTTATCCGCAGATGCCTTTTCATTATCCCACTGAGCTTTTTTCACAGAAAATTCTGCCTGCAATTCAGCCAGTTCCTTTTCAGATTCTTCTAGCCTACCCTTACTCAGTTTATCATCATCTTTCTTCAAGCCCTCAATTTGTCCCGTCAGCAAATTAATTCTTCTATTGAGTTCATCCATGTCAGCTGGCATTGTATCCATTTCGGTCTTCACCATTGCGCATGCTTCATCAACCAAATCAATTGCTTTATCTGGAAGAAAACGATCCGAAATATAACGCTTGGACAATATAGCCGCACTCTCCAAAGCATTATACATTATTTCAACTTTATGGAAGTTCTCAAGTTTCGGCTGTAATCCCTGTAAAATAGAAATTGTTTCTTCTACAGTTGGTTCCTCTACCATTACAGGTTGAAAACGTCTCTCCAGTGCCGGATCTTTTTCAATATATTGTCTATACTCATCCAAAGTAGTCGCACCAATACAATGCAACTCACCACGAGCCAGCATAGGCTTTAGCATATTACTTGCATCAAGCGCTCCATCTGTTTTTCCAGCACCAACAATGGTATGCAATTCATCGATAAACAAAATAATCTGTCCATCGCTATTTTTCACATCTTCCAATACAGCTTTCAGACGTTCCTCAAATTCACCTCTGTATTTTGCACCAGCTACCAGTGCTCCCATATCTAGCGCAAAAATCTTTTTATCTTTTAAGTTCTGAGGTACATCATTATTAACAATACGCTGTGCCAGTCCTTCTACCACTGCAGTTTTACCTACACCAGGTTCACCAATCAATACCGGATTATTTTTGGTCTTACGTGACAAAATACGAATCAAATGTCTAATCTCACTGTCTCGTCCGATGACAGGATCAAGCTTCTGGTTTCTCGCTTTCTCCACCAGATCCTGACCGTATTTTTCCAAAGTATCATAAGTAGCCTCCGGATTGTCACTGGTAACTCTCTGGTTGCCTCTTACGGTAGACAGAGCCTGTAAAAAACGCTCTCTTGTGATGCCGTATTCCTTCCAGATCTCGGCAATCTCCTTGTTGGGATTCCTGATCATGGCAAGGAACAGATGCTCAACGGAGACATATTCATCTCCCATCTGCTTTGCCTCATCTGATGCGCTGACCAGTACCTTGTTCAGATACTGACCGACATAAGGCTGACCACCCTGCACCTTTACTCTTTTCTCCAGAGCCTGTTTTGCACGGTTTACAAAGTGATCCTTTTGGATCTCCATCTTCTCCACAAGCTTTAAGATCAGGCTGTCATCCAACGTCAGCAGACTGTACAGCAGATGCTCCTGCTCGATCTCCTGGTTGCCATATTCCATGGCGAGCTTTTCACAGCCGTTGACGGCTTCTATGGATTTCTGTGTAAATTTATCAATATTCATAATCGTTCGCCTCCTCACATAAGGTTATACAATTTGCAACTGTTCAGAGCCATTAAATATTGCCTGAGCTTTGTTGAAAGCCTGCATTCATAAAAAGCTTTGACAATATTTATTTGGCATAGAACAGACTCACAGGCTTTCTGTTTCATCTGTTCTATTGTTACTATAACACTTATTCAAAGAAAATCAATTAAGAAATTATAAACTTTATATAGAATCTTTGGAAAATTATCTTTTTCTTCTGCATGGGTCTATACAGGAAAAAATGGCGCTCAGATACTTTTTCTGTCATAAAATCAAACAAAATGTTTCCCTTTGGGTCTATAGAGAAAAATTTACTTTCCAGATACTCATTTTCCATGATTTGAGTACCCAGACAACATTTTTTTCTGTATAGACCCATATACCGCAAAAATTCCTATAATACAGTAGTAAAAAGTACCTGCGGATCACTTTTTTCTCTATAGACCCAAAATAGCGCCGTCCGGTGTCGTGTTTGCAAAAACACGGCATCTTGGCAGCGCCATTTCTCTTTTTCCGTTATTGTAACCTACAGTAACACTTTATTTTTCGGTAACGCCCTTTACTTCATATCCTGCGTCCACCACAGCCTTGGTCAATACCTCATCTGACACATCGGAAGCCAGTTCCACGGTAGCGTTTTTCTGCTCCAGGCTCATGGTAACGGCTTTCACGCCTTCTACTGCCTCCAGTGCCTTCTGTACGGTTCCGGTGCAGTGGTTGCACATCATTCCTTCGATACTGATTACTTTTGTCATTGTGTTTGTCCTCTCTTTCTCCTGCTTTACATCTTGTCTGTTATTTTGCTCTGCGGGGGTCTTCAGTATGCACTGTTCTCCCTCCGCAGCTGCATGCGTTATCTCGATTTCCTTACGGGTTACTTCCGGTGCTTCCTTTTTCAGCGGGGTGAATCCGCTCTTAAAGCCTCTCAGCCGCAGGGCATTTCCCACGACAAAGATACTGCTTAAACTCATGGCTGCCGCGCCAAACATGGGATTCAGCCGGATCTGGAACGCCGGATACAACACACCGGCTGCCAGAGGGATGCCGATGCAGTTGTAGAAAAATGCCCAAAACAGGTTTTCCTTAATATTGCGGATCACGGCACGGCTCAGCTTCATGGCAGTCACCGCATCCCGAAGATCGTTTTTCATCAGGATAATGTCGGCACTCTCCATGGCGACATCGGTACCTGCGCCAATGGCCATACCCACATCTGCTGCCGCCAGTGCGGGGGCATCGTTGATGCCGTCACCGATCATGGCTACCTTATGGCCCTGACGTTTCAGCTCGCTGACCTTTTTCTCCTTATCCTGCGGCAGTACTTCTGCCACGACCTCAGAGATACCCAGCTTCTGTCGTACAGCTTCTGCAGTACGGTGGTTGTCTCCGGTCAGCATGATGACTTTGACACCCATTTTCTCCCAGACACGAATAGCTTCATAAGAAGTGGCCTTAACAGTATCCGCCACGCCGATGACTCCTAAGAATCTTCCTTCCTGTGCCACAAGGAGCGGTGTCATGCCTTCGTCCGCCATCCGGTTCAGACCTTCTGTGGCTTCCTCCGGCAGAGTGATATGATTCTCCTGCAGAAAGGCAAGGTTACCTACATAGAATTTTGTACCGGCAGGAATTATCACGCTACTGGCACCCGATACTGTATTTCTCGCCATCTGGTTCTGTTCCGTTGTCTTGCCGGAGCCATCTGTGGTGTCGTTCTGTTTTCCGGCATAAAATACCGCCGTAGGGCCGTCATTTTTTACTGATTCTACCGCACGGAATTCTGCTGTCAGTGTACCTTCCACGCCACGGCCGAAGGTTGCCTTGAAATCCACGATCTCGGGAATTGCCAGACCGAACTGCTCTGCCCATTCCACTACAGCTTCCGCCAGCGGATGCTCACTTTTTTTCTCAAGAGCTGCTGCGATCTGCATCATGGCATCCATCGGGAAGTCGCTCTGATAACCACCTGCTTCTTCTACCTTTAACTTACCGCTGGTGATGGTTCCGGTCTTGTCCAGTACCACAGTGTCAATCTCTTTGGCCTGCTGCAGGGCCTCACCTGTCTTGATCAGGATACCATTGCTGGCACCTACGCCGGTTCCCACCATGATAGCCACGGGTGTTGCCAGTCCCAACGCACAGGGGCAGGAAATTACCAATACGGCAATGGCTGTGGAAATGGCAAATTCCACGGTAGCACCGCTTATCAGCCACACGATCAGGGTGATCAGGGAAATGGTCATGACCGTCGGCACGAATACACCGGCCACCTTATCTGCCAGCTGTGCAATGGGAGCCTTGCTGGCACTGGCCTCTTCCACCAGACGGATGATCTGTGCCAGTGTTGTGTCATCGCCAACACGATCCGCACGACATTTTAAGAAGCCCGCCTTGTTCACGGTAGCGGAGACCACATGGTCACCTGCCTGTTTCTCCACCGGAACACTTTCACCAGTGATGGCCGCTTCATCCACACTGGAGTTGCCTTCTAACACGATACCGTCCACCGGTACCAGACTTCCGGGCTTTACCAGAAAAATATCGCCTTTCTGCAGGCTCTCCGTGGACACTTCCTTTTCCTGTCCGTCCCCGGTCACAAGAATTGCCACCTTGGGAGCCAGATTCATCAGCTTGGTGATGGCTTCACTGGTCTTTCCCTTGGAACGGCTCTCCAGATATTTTCCAACGGTGATCAGAGTCAGGATCGTACCGGAGGATTCAAAATACAGATCGTGGGCATAATGCTCTACCACTGCCATGTCACCGTAGCCTAAGCCATAGCTGATCCGGTACATGGCGAAAATGCCGTACACCAGTGCCGCGCCGGATCCCAGAGCGATCAGGCTGTCCATGTTCGGACTGCGGTGCGCCAATGTTTTGAATCCTACAGAGAAAAACTTCCGGTTCACATACAGAATCGGCAATAACAGTAAAAACTGCGTCAATGCAAAATTCATGGCATTGGCATTGCCGTGCATCGTGTTTACGATAAATGCCGGAACCGGAATTCCGAACCATTCTTTCAGCATATGGTGCATAGACACATACATTAACGGGATCAGGAATCCAATGGAGATTCCCAGACGCCATTTCATGGCTCTTGCGTCTGCATCCAGCTTCTGCTGCAGCTCCTGTTTGCCATCGGCTGTGGACTTTCCTGTACTTCCCGCATTCCCGGAAGTGCTCTGTCCGCCTGCACCTGCCACACTGCCTTCGGTCATTACCGAAGCACCGTAGCCTGCTTTCACCACAGCATCGATAATTTCCGCCGAAGTGATCTTCGTCTCGTCATAGGTCACATCCATAGTCTCCGTCAGCAGATTTACGGATGCTTTTTCCACATTTTCCAGCTTGTTTACTGCCTTTTCCACATGGGAAGAACATGCGGAACAGGACATTCCTGTAACATGATATCTTTCCTTCATAATACCCTTGCCTTTCCATGACCTGCAAAGTCTCCGGTGCTTTCAATGCACCGCAGCAGCACAAATTTACAGGTTTATCTGCGACCATTCCGCCGCTTATTTCAATTTCTTCACAAGTTCCACTGCCTCATCTACTATAGCAGTATTCCCCTTCCGGATCTCTTCCACCACACAGGTCTCCATATGTTCCTTCAGGATTGCATAGCCAAAGGCCTGTAAAGCACTCTCCACGGCAGCTACCTGTGTGAGAATATCACCGCAGTAACGGTTCTCTTCCAGCATCCGGCTGATACCGTTTAACTGTCCGCTCATACGGCTTAAACGGTTCTGTAATTGTTTTCTTTCTTTTTCGGAGCGGGGCGTTGCCTTCTGGTGACAATGACAACATTCCATACCCTTCTCTTCTAATTTCTCTTCTAATTTCTCTTCTATTTGTTCTGCCATACTTTCTCCCATTCTGAAGCCGTTTCCTGCTATTTTTTCTAAATGCCCACATATTCTTTATTGTCCTCCGATCACATAACAGCGTTCAATATATGCAGAAGGACTAATTGTTGCAGCTATGCAAAATACCCCGTAGGGGTATATCTTGTCTTTCCTACAGGATATACCCCCACAGGGTATTTGTCAAGAGGTACTTTCTAATTCCCGCCAGTTCACCTCTGACCAAAACAGATCCTTACGATCTGCATCTTCATGATTCTGTCGCCGGTTCTGGCGAGGAAGCGGAATAATCCGCTGACGGAAGGGTCTCGAAGATCATTATAGCCCAGCATATAGCCACGGCTTGTGACCTGTAATCTGCTGTCCCACGGGGAAATCTCACTTTTCGCATCCGAAACCGCGAAATACGCGCCCACATCCTGAATTTTAGCGCTCCTTAGCCATGTCTTTGCTATCATCTTAACCGCTGTCCGGTTCGCTGCGTCAAATACCAGCACACCACCGGGAAAACTGTCAGCCATTGCCTGTACCAGCGTCCTGACTTGCTCCGTCAGAAAATAATAGAATACTCCGGAGGCAAAGAATATCGCCCCGCCGGACGCGTCTATTTTGCTAAACCATTCCGTATCATTCAAATTGCAGGGAAGATTTTCCTCACGGTCCCCAGCAGGCAATAATTGACTGCGTACGGCGATAACATCCGGAAAATCCAGATTGTAAATTTTACAGCTGCCATTGTCACAGGCTCTTCCCGTACTGTCAAGTCCACAACCCAAATTGACCACCGCCGCATCAGGATGATCTGCCAGATAATTTTGTACCTCCCACGCAAGGTCATTCTGCCGCATGGCAACCTCCAGCGAACCGAAACGCTGCATCAAGCTGTGAGATTTTTTCTCCACCTGTGAAAAGTCATAGTCGATCTGGTCGATCAGGTGTACCGCCATCTCGTCCCGATATAGGTTCGGATACAACTCCGAGCATAACTTTCGGGAATAAAGGGGGATGATCAGTGTCTCCTGTACGGTGTTCTTCTCAATCTTGTATTTCATTGGTATCTCTCACTTTCGCACATTATGATCATTTCTTTTGACGTTAGTTTTCCCTAACTGTCGCATGTAGCTATATGGTTAGTTTGCGCTAACTTATGTGTCTTAGAAAAGCCGCATTACTGCGGCCTTTCGGCTGACTGTTTTTGATTTTCGTTCCTATTATACTGAACTTATTTCTGTTTTGCAAGGTAGATTTCCACCAATAGATATTTCTTGTCTTCTTCCCAGTTATAGTAGAACTGAATCAGTCCGATGCGGCTCCTGGTGCCGGTCTTCTCATTCAACGCAGAAAACATGCCGCTAGAGCAGCGCACGGGAGACAAATAAGGCTGTCGGCGATCACCGGCACCGACAAGAAAAATCCCACTGCCTTGAACGCAGTGGGATTCCCGGTTTTGCTTTTCCATAATAGAAAACAGCTAATGAAAGCATGGTCTCTCCTTATACAGACTGGAAACCGCCTTCCAGGTCTTCAATAATATCATCGATATTCTCTGTACCGATGGACAGACGAATGGTATTGCTGTAAATACCCTGTTCGTTCAGTTCTTCCTCAGACAACTGTGCATGCGTGGTGGAAGCCGGATGGATGACCAGAGACTTCACATCTGCCACGTTTGCCAGCAGGGAGAACAGCTCCAGATTGTCGCAGAACTTCTTGGCTGTCTCCTTGCCACCTTTGATTTCGAAAGTGAAAATGGAGCCGCCGCCGTTGGGAAAATATTTCTTATACAATGCCTGCTGCTCCGAATCCGTGGATACGGAAGGATGATGCACGCGCTCTACCTGCGGATGGTTGTTCAGATACTGTACCACCTTCAGTGCATTCTCCACATGACGCTCCACACGCAGAGACAGTGTCTCCAGTCCCTGTAAGAAAATAAAAGCATGAACAGGGGAAATGCAGCCGCCCATATCACGCAGGAGCATTGCACGGATAGCGGTCACAAAAGCCGAGCCCGGTGCTGCCTTGGTGAAAGTCACACCATGATAGCTGGGATTCGGAGTGCACAGATGAGGGAACTTGCCGCTGCCCTCCCAGTCAAATTTACCATTTTCCACGATCACACCGCCTAAGCTGGTGCCGTGTCCGCCGATGAATTTCGTAGCGGAATGTACTACGATATCTGCACCGTACTCAAAAGGACGTACCAGATAAGGAGTAGCAAAAGTATTGTCCACTACCAGAGGCACCTTGTGTGCATGGGCGATCTGTGCCAGACGTTCGATGTCTACCACATCCGAGTTGGGATTGCCCAGAGTCTCGATGTAGAGAGCCTTGGTGTTCTCCTGAAAACTTGCTTCGATCCTGTCATAATCGGAAGGAGCCACGAAAGTAGTGGTCACACCGTAGTCCACCAGGGTATGCGCCAACAGATTGTAGGTTCCACCGTAAATATTATTTGCAGAAACAATGTGATCTCCCTGTTTTGCCAGGTTCTGGATCGTGTAGCAGATGGCTGCCGCTCCGCTGGCTACTGCCAGAGCTGCGGTACCGCCCTCTAATGCCGCAATACGCTGCTCAAAGACACCCTGGGTAGGGTTGCCGAGACGACCGTAGATCTCACCGGGATCTTCCAGTCCGAAGCGTGCTGCTGCATGGTCGCAGTTGCGGAATACATAAGAAGATGTCTGATAAATGGGAACGGCTCTGGCACCGGTCACAGGATCGGGCTGCTCCTGTCCCACATGTAACTGTAATGTCTCGAATTTCAGATTACGCTCTGCATAGGGCTTTTTGCTCATGTTCTGCCTCATTTCTGCACTTTGATGTGCTATGTATTATTGCGTAACGATCCTGGCGGAACCGTTACAATTTCTATAAAAATATGCTAAAACACATTGCAAAATCTGTCAATGTAAAACTTTAGCGCAGCAGATATTTTTGTCCACTGCGCCTCTATTCCTCTCCAGATTGCATTATATTACTTTACTTCCCCAGCCGGTCCTTATACTTCAGCCATTTTCCCGTACGTACCCTGTTAGTGAACAAAAATGCCCGTACGACCCAGTCCATGGTCATAGCGATCCAGACGCCGATGACGCCAAGTCCCAGCCCCTGTCCCAGGATATATGCCATGCCCACACGGCAGAGCCACATGGAAGCGATCGCCACGATCATGGTAAATCTCACATCTCCCGCAGCGCGAAGTGCATTGGACTGTGCAAAGGACAACGGATGCACCAGCATACAACATACACAGCTGTAACATAACAGAAAAACAGTTATTTTCATTGTCTCCGGACTCAGATGATAGATTCCGCAGATCGGCCTTGCAAAAATAATCATGGGAATTCCCAACAGGACCATGCAGGCATACGCCGCCTTCATCATTTTTTTCAGATAATATAATGCCTGCTCTGTCTCTCCTGCACCGATGCACTGTCCGATCACAGTAATCATTGCTACACCGATGGCGTTGGCAGGGATCTGCTGAAAGCTGGCAATACTGCCTGTTACGGCATTTGCCGTCGTAGCAGCCATTCCAAAACCGGCGATCAGACTGGTGGTCAGAAGCTTACCGATCTGGAAGATACTGTTTTCCAGTCCGTTGGGAACACCGATATACAGAATCTTTCCCAAGATTTTCGTATCGACCCTCCAGTGATTGCTCACTATGATCTTGTCACTTTTTCCAAGCAGCACTATGATCATCACAGCCGACAATATTCTGGAAAACAGCGTGGACAAGGCAGCACCGGCAGCACCGATCCCTGCACCATAGATCAGGATCGCATTTCCGGCAATATTTACCAGATTTGCCACCAATGACACTTTCATGGACACCTTGGAATCTCCCACCGCACGGAACAGAGCCGCACCACCGTTATAAATTCCCAGAAAAGGAAAGGACACCGCCACAATATAAAAATAAATTCTTGCGGCATTCATGACATCCGCTTCCACATTGCCGTAAAGCAGTGCCAGCAATCCCTTGTTCCAGATCAGTGCTATCGTCATAAACAGAAGGGCCACACCCCCTACCGCTATAAACAGCTGATTGGAGGCCCGGCCTACCATTTCCTTATCTCCGTGTCCCATATATTGCGCCGCCACGACCGCACCGCCGCTGGCCATGGCCGTGAACAGACCGATCAATAACACACAGATACTGTCCACCAGGGAGATTCCGGATACCACGGCTTCTCCACAACTGGCCGCCATCACCGTGTCCGCCATTCCCATTGCGATTGCCAAAAACTGCTCTATGATCAGCGGCCACAATAATTTTTTCAGTGCATCCTGTGAAAATAACATTTTTTTCTCTTCCGTCATACCTTACATCGTTCCTTTATCATCACATTAACAACTGCCAAAATATCACATTGTCATTGCATTGTAAATAGAAATGTAATTTTATGATTCAGTAACTATTCAGCACCCCATTCGCAAAACCGCCTCTACGAGGCTTTCCTGAATAACATGCTTGCATGTTATTTGCTCATAGTGGTTACTTCGCCCTATAAATAGTTACAGCTCCTGATATACGAAATAGTCCGCAGCGACCAGGCCGCCTTCCATACCCTGCTCATTGATGGCAAACAGTCCGTCCTTGACACCGACCCAGCGGCCCGGAGTTGCTTCCACCATCTGTCCCACAGGCTGTAAATTTTCTTCTGCGGTTCCTACATAAAATGTACGGTAAATCTCCTTCTCCACCTTCATCTGGATATAAATGACATCACTGTTCCATTCGCCCAGACCGGTGCGCACTTCATCGTCCTTCGTCCAGTTGCCGGTGCGCTGCTGTAAGCTCATCTTTCCGTTTATTTTCTGCACCGCAAGTGCTGTATAACATCCGCCCAGCGATACCAGTCCTGCCACATCGCCGTCCTTCATCTGTTCCAGATGCAGACAGGTGGTAATGGAGAATTCCGGTGCCGGCCATTTCTGCAATAACAGGTTACTGATATCGCACAGCTGCGTCTTCGGGTCTGCGGCCTGGGCATGAAGAATGAGCTGGCCGTTTTCCAGATCATACCATTCCTTTTTATAATTGGCATTCCACTGCCACTGTAATCCCAAATTTTCCCCTTCGAAGAAATCACTGTCCTCCGGTGCATCGATTGGGTACGTCGCTCCTACTTCCGGCTTTTTATAGCGCAGTACCGGTTCGCCGCAGCCGTCCACCTCATTCACACCGATCACCGGCCAGTCATTCTCCCAGTGCATAGGCTGCAAATGAACGATACGTCCTGCATTGCCCACATCCTGGAAATGCAGGAACCAGTCCTGTCCGTCCGGGGTATCCACCCAGGCACCCTGGTGAGGTCCGTTGACAGGAGAATTTCCCTGATGCAGGACGATTTTCTCTTCCCAGGGACCGTAAATATTTTTCGACCGCAGTACGGTCTGCCAGCCGGGCTTCACGCCCCCTGCCGGAGCGAAGATATAGTAATAGCCGTTTCTCTTGTACAGCTTCGGTCCCTCGATGGTGGGCTGGGTCGCATGGCCATCATAGATGAACTGACCGTCATCCAGCACTCCGGAGCAGTCCGGTTCGATGGGAGACATATACAGCATGCTCTTGAAACCGATACGGCTTCTGGCGAAAGCTGTCACCATGTATGCTTTGCCGTCCTCATCCCAGAAAGGACAGGGATCGATCCAGCCCACGACCTTACGCACATAAGCCGGCTCGCTCCACTTGCCGAAAGGATCCGTGGTCTTGCACATCATGATGCCCTCGTCCGGCATGGGGATAAATACGTAATAAGTTCCCTCATGATAACGGATGGCCGGTGCCCAGGTACCACAGCCGTGTACCGGCTTGTCATAATAGTCAAAGGGAAGCTTGTCAATGATGTAATTGATGACCTTCCAGTTCACCAGATCCTTCGAATGCAGCAGAGGCACTGCAGGGGTGTTACAGAAGCTGGAAGCGATCATAAAATAATCCTCTCCCACACGAATGGCATCCGGGTCCGAATAATCGGTATACAGGATCGGGTTGGTATAGGTGCCGTCGCCCTGATCAGCGATCCACATTTTATGTATCTTGGTCTTGTCCATAATTTCTCCATTCCGCAGCCTTTGCCGCCTTTTATTTACAAATGCAGGTGTTCAACACTCATTTGATAATAGTTACCTGTTTCTGAACAATTTCAGTATAACAGATGTTCCCTTGTATCGCGTGCCATTTTCCCATTAGTTTGTGTCAAATCTTGCATTTAGCAACTATAAATGTCATAATAGTGACAAAAGTTGCAGGAGGGAATCCCATTGAGTTTCTTTTACCAGAACCGTCAGGAACAGCTTTATTTATATTTATCCAAAAACAACCCCTATGCCGTCCATCTTCACAGACAGTTGGAGTTGATCTATGTATTGAGCGGTTCCACCACCGTCACCGTGGAACAGCAAGATTTTTTACTTACCCCCGGTCAGGGTGTTCTGGTTTTTCCGAACCAGATGCATGGCCTGAAGCATGTGGAACCCGGTCAGAATCTGCTCTGTATCTTCGAGCCGGATTTCTGCCACTCTTTCCGCCAGTTTTTCCAGAACAAAAAGCCTGCCCGCAATGACTTTACCGTCTCCTCCCTGTCAGAGCACAGCCGTATTGCCCTGCAGGGACTTAAAACACTGGCCGCTGCCATGGAAAAGGATCGTCCCACACCTTCCGATGTACAAGTCTATGCGGAAGGGTATCTCACACTCCTGCTGGCAGACCTGCTGCCATCGTTGCCTCTGCAAGTGCGTAAAAACACAGATGACCTGGAATTGGAGCAAAGACTGCTTCTCTATCTGGATGCCCACTATACCGAAGAATTGTCCCTGGAAAGTCTCTCGAAAGAATTCGGTGTCAGCCGCTTTGTCCTGTCCCGGATCTTCACTGAGAAACTCCACACCACTTTTCCTGATTACGTGAACTCCCGAAGGCTGGACTATGCCAGAGATCTTCTATTGTCCACGGAGCTCTCCGTGACGCAGATTGCGCTGGATGTGGGATTCGGAAGCTCCCGCACCTTTTTCCGGGCCTTTCATTCCGCTTATCACACCACTCCCGGAGCTTACCGCAGGCAGAAAGAGTCTTCCTGATCCCTTCCCTTACGCTGTATCCACAGAAGTTCCTCTCCCGCCCGGATATAATCTTTCCAGGTACCGACGATCTGTCCCCGCTCCGGGATCTGGCACATTTCCACCGTCACCGCCGTATCCACGCCTTCCCTTGCCAGGCCCTCCTGATCAAATTCCATCAGCAGTTTTCCTTTGCGCACGATCTCGTTTTGCAGGACATTGCAATGATAATAGGCGCTGTGCAGTTCTTCCCTGTCTCTGCAGATATTCAACAGCAGTTCCAGTCCGCTGTCCGTGCGGAATCGGATCCGGTTTCCCATGGGATAGAGTTTCAATACCTTTCCTGCCGTGGGCGCATAGACCTTTCCATCCTCTGGCACGATGCTGATACAGCCAGTTCCGGCATCAGCGGTCTCTTCAGCGGTCTCTTCCATGCGCTTACGGATCTCTCCGTTCACCGGGCTGCCTATAGTGACACCTTCCCTCACCAGTTGCCTGGCTGCTGTATTTTTTCTCTCTTCCCTGTCTTCCCCTGTCTCTTCTGTTTCTTCCATTTTCCACCGGATACTCCTGCCAGACCAGAAGCCGACCAACAGTCCCAGCACTCCCGTTGCCACGATGTCATACATCTGCATGTTTCTACCTTCCTTTTTCCATGATAAGGTTCCCGCTCCTTATTCTGTCTCATTTTCGGGAAAACATGCCATTTTTTCATTCATAACTTCCAAAAGAAGTGCCGCCACGATTCCTGCCGCCATGCAGAACAGATTCCGGGATGCGGTCTCCGGAGATGTGGCAAAACTGTTCCATGGAACCGTCATCACTGTAGCTGCACTGATGATCCCGAAGATCCCGTGGGACATCCCCGCATACTGTTTTTCAAGCAGGCGGTTTACCAGCCTAGCCAGGCACACAAAAGTCACCACGCAGCCGGTCATTCCGGGAATCAACACCTCCGGCCGAAGATGACCGATCCCCTCTACGAACGGTGTATACAGCCCTAAGGGCATCAGTAGTGTAGAAAAACTCATCCCCGGAGCGATCACCGACAGAGCAAGGGCAAATCCACAGAACAGATACGCTCCGAGTCCCGGCTCCACTGCAGTCTTGGAAGTCTGCAACGAAAACAGCAAAAAAATCATTGCCGCAAACGTCACTCCGGAGACGATCCTGTTTCCTCCGGTCCTGCCCTGCTCTCCCGCTTCCCGCCACAGGGACGGCAGCATTCCGCCGATCAGCCCCACAAATACACAGACCGATTGCTCCGGATAGGTCTCCAACACATAAGAAAGCAGATTCGCCACACCTAAAAATCCCGCCGCAGAACCGATCATATACGGGAGCAATCGCGGCAGATGGGTCCGCCACTTATGTACCGGATCCGACAGCAGCTCCATGATCGGTCGATAGACTCCGAACACTACACTTAAAACGCCGCCGGATATCCCCGGGAGTACTGCTCCCAGACCGATCAGCGCCCCTTGTAATACTTTTCCCAAAAATCTAAGATCCATCGTCATTCTCCGCATCCTGTCACTCTTAAAATCATATGCTTTTTCCTTAGGAAAATAGGTCTAAAAATCAAAGATAATTATTGACATTTCGATCAGGGCAATGGTATACTCTAACCGTATTCTAAATGAAAGTCATTGATCTCACATATTTTTGTAAGACATTGCTACTTTTTCACGGATGCTTTACAAAAATATGTGATTTTTTTGTCCTACGTTTTAGAATCATCAAAAGGATCAGGCAAAGCCTGAATTATTAAAGGAGGTACCAATAATGAATAACGGTACAGTTAAGTGGTTCAATGCTCAGAAGGGTTATGGTTTCATCACCAACGATGCTAACGGCGAGGAAGTATTCGTACACTTTTCCGCAATCAACGCTGATGGTTTCAAGTCTCTGGAAGAGGGCCAGAAGGTAACTTTCGATACCGAGTGCGATCCTCAGAACAGCAGCAAGATCCGTGCTACCAACGTTACTGTTGTAGCTTAATAGCAAGACAGACCAAAAGGATCAGTCCCAAGGGACTGATCCTTTTTCATGCCTGGAATCCTCTCCACCGCTCTTCAGAAATCTCCGGTTTCGTCACAAGACATTCCGGATCCGGTGCCAGCACATGCCGTACCACCCGGAATACTTTCTGCGCATCACACAGCAGACACTTCGCATCTCCGAACATCACCACTTCCACTGCTCCACAATCCAGAAACGCCTGGTTCAATTTCACAAAATCTTCCGAGATATGGGGCTGGTCGGGATTATAGTGTTTTCTCATATATACTTTCTTTTCTCTTCCGTCCGGCAGGATCGTTGTCAATAACATGGGCTCCGCCGCCAGACGATTCGGAACATTCAGCACCTCTTCCACACTGTGGATGTAAGTATTGCGTTCATGTCCAACGCCAACCAACAGAATCTTACCACCGCAGTCTTTCAGCCGGTCGTAGGCTCCTCCCGGGGTACATGGAGTGTTACGTTCTTCCTCTCCTGCCAGATATTCGGCAGCATTTTTTCCGTACCCCGCTAAAGAATGGGTGGGATGCAGGGAGCGCACCACACCCTCTCTCTGCCGGAACAGATTGGTCAGCATTCCCACGCAGGATGGGGTATTACGATAGTCATACACCGGGTGCTGTGCATTCACATTGGCCCAGGTATGGGTCGGCAATAGCAGAAGGCCTTCCGAAAAATATTCCATCCAGGCATCCAGCACGATATCCGCACCGCCCTCCACTTCTCCGATGGCCTTCATGGAAGAATGGATCAGGATCGTCTCTTTTCCCGTAAGTCCCACATTCCGTAACTGCTGTTTCAATTCTTCTTTGGTATACATATTTTTTCCTCGCATATCGCATATAGTAAAAGGCCGGTTTCCTGGGGAGCATGGAACCGACCTTTTTATGCTGTTTTCTCTACTTTCCCGCTTCCGGTACAAAACTGTCGAAGATGAAAATATCGAAATGTTTTCTCGCTTCGTCCAGTTCCTTCTGACTCTTGATGGTCCATGCGGCTGCAGTATTATGGTACAAACCTCTGCAAAGCTTCCGGGACAGGATTTCAGGATAATGATGATTGTATGCCACAAAATCCGGCTTGGTCACGAAGTTCAGCAGCAGATTCTGCAATACAAAATATAATATCCCGACATACTCTCCTTCTTTCAGAAAAGCATCGGACAACTGGCCTCGCACCAGATCCGGATGTTTCTTCCGATACCACCACACACCCAGAGGGTTGAAGGACTCCATGCAGTACATTCCCTTGTAGGCCCGCAGCATTTTATCTGCAAGGGGACACAAAGACAGGTCGGTGCGCTCGATCTTGAACTCCACGATCAAAGGCACTTTTCCGTCTACCATCTTCAATACATCCTCAAACTTCGGAATCTTCTCCACAGAATCGCACAGGTGAAACTGCTGCAATTCCTCGTAGGTATAATCACTGATCTTGCCTTCGCCGCCGCAAACTCTTTTTAATGTAAAATCATGGAACACCACGGGGATCTTGTCCTTCGTCAGCTGAATGTCCAGTTCAATACCGAAGCCCGCATCCGCAGCCTTACGGAATGCCGCCATGGAGTTCTCCGGTGCTTCCGTTGCATTATCGTGCAGGCCTCTGTGGGCGTAGAGCCATTCTTTAAAAGGGGCCGTATCGGGCTTATGGATCATCCGGGGCATGATCATAAGGAAGTAAAGAATCGCCAGCACTACAATGACGATCAGTATGATTGCTAAAACTTTCATTCTCTATTCAACCTTCTATCTTATGTTTTGATTCACATACATCTTTTCTGCGCCCTCTTAGTCTCCGCGAAAAGCTGCTGCATCTTACTTTAATCCACTGCCCCGCAATTTTCAAGTAGCTATTTCTAAAGATTTTCTAACGATTTATTGTCTATTTTATTAATCGTCCACGTCAAAGTTCTCCAGAATGCTCTCCTTCTTCTGGGGCTTCACATCGCCGTGGCGTACCTGGGTCATGGTCAGGAATGCCATCAGGGAGAAGAACAGCGCATAGGGGAACAGAGTGTTATAGGACACCTTCTCCAGCAAAAATCCGGACAATACCGGAGTCAGGATCTGCGCCGCCATGGAAAAGGTGTAATAGGTTCCGGTGAATTTACCCACATCGCTGCCACTGCTCATGGCCACGATCATGGGATAGGAATTCACGTTGATCGCTGCCCATGCCACACCGATCAGGGCAAAGGCCACATTGACGATGGGGTGATATTCTCTGGCGAAAATAGCCGCTCCGTAGCAGGCTGCCATCAGCAAGACACCGCCCATGATGGTCTTTTTACGGCCGATCTTCGCTGAAATACTTCCGATAGGGATATAACTGAAAATGGCTGCCACGGTAGCCACCATCAGACAGTTGGCGAAGCTTCCGCCCTCCATCTTCCATACTACTTTCGTATAACGGGAAAATGCTGTGGTCACGGCATTATAAGCGGTGAACCATAAGAAGATGGATGCCAGCATGAAGTACATACTGCGCTTCACATCCTTCGGCATGTCCTTGGTGCTTTCGGTCTTTGCCGTCTGCTGTTTTTCCTCGAAAGCTTTTGCCTCTCCGGTGTCTCCCACTGCCTCGATCTCTCCGGCAGCTTCCACGCCTTCTGCCATCGCTTTTTCTTCTATGGTGTCTGCGTTTGCGGCTTCTGCCTTTTCCACTTCTTCCCGCAGCTTATTTTCCCGGATGGTGATCACGAGGATTCCCACTGCAATAGCCATGACTGCAGCAATGCTGGCAAACAGCGGCAGGTAATCTGGTGTTTCCCCTTTGCCCACCAGTACCTTGATCATGATCAGGGCATAGACACCGCCTACGGCTCCCATAAGGTTGATCACCGCATTGGCGCGGCTGCGCAGATGGTTCGGCGTCACATCCGGCATCAGTGCTACCGCCGGAGAACGGTACAGTCCCATGGACACCAGCGTGAGGAACAGCACCCCTAAAAAGAACACCTGGTTACTGAAGGACCCTCCGGTGGCCCATCTTGCCTTCTCCGCATTATCGATCATCGGCAACATCATCATGAAGATCACTGCCAGGATCGTCCCCACCACGATAAATGGCATTCTTCTGCCAAGCTTCGTATGTACCTTGTCTGACAGCGCACCGAACACCGGCAGCAGGAAGATGGCCAGCACATTGTCCAGTGCCATGACCGCTCCCGTCATCGTCTCTCCCAGGTGATAGGTGTTCTGCAGGATCAGCGGGATAATGTTGTCATACATCTGCCAGAAAGAACAGATGCTAAGAAAAGCCAGTCCGATCAGAAACGTTCTTTTGTAATTTAATTTTGTCTCCATAAGAAAACCTCCCAAGTTGATAGTTCTATTCTATCAAAGGGGAATGCTTCTCGCAATCTTCGGGGGTAAAATTGAGGTAAATTTTCTTTCCGGAACTGCTTTTGCATTGGGTGCCTGTTTCGAAGCATCAGCCACCACGAAGTGACGGAAGTCGTTCCAGCGTGGCACACTGGTTGGTCCACCGCCCGAGAAAACGCTGAAATATTACACTTTCTCCTTGAAATATGTGGGCTTTTATGTATAATGGAAGAAGTGACTTTGTAACGCATATAAATAAGAAGAGGTTTTTAGAATGATCAGTGCAAACAACGTAACTTACCGTGTGGGTAAGAAAGCATTATTCGAAGATGTCAACATCAAGTTTACCGAGGGCAACTGCTACGGACTCATCGGAGCCAACGGTGCCGGTAAATCCACCTTTTTAAAGATTCTGTCCGGTCAGCTGGACACTACCAAAGGTGATATCGTCATCACCCCCGGTCAACGTCTCTCCGTGTTGGAACAGGATCATTTCAAATACGATGACAACGTGGTTATGGATACCGTTATCATGGGTAACGAACGTCTCTTCCAGATCATGAAGGAAAAGGATGCCATCTATGCCAAGGAAGATTTCAGTGACGAGGACGGTATCCGTGCCAGCGAACTGGAAGCTGAATTCGCCGAGATGGACGGTTGGGAAGCAGAGTCCAATGCCGCCATGCTGTTAAACGGTCTGGGCATCGGTACCGAGTTCCACTACTCTCTCATGAAGGATCTGGACGGCAGCCTGAAGGTGAAGGTCCTGTTGGCCAAGGCACTGTTCGGTAATCCCGACATTCTGCTGCTGGATGAGCCGACCAACCATCTGGATCTGGATGCGATCGCATGGTTGGAAGATTTCCTGATTGATTTCGAGAATACCGTTATCGTAGTATCCCATGACCGTTACTTCCTGAACAAGGTATGTACCCAGATCGCCGACATCGACTACGGCAAGATCCAGCTGTATGCCGGTAACTACGACTTCTGGTACGAGTCCAGCCAGCTGCTGATCAAGCAGATGAAGGAAGCCAACAAGAAAAAGGAAGAAAAGATCAAGGAACTGCAGGAGTTTATCTCCCGTTTCTCCGCAAATGCTTCCAAGTCCAAGCAGGCTACTTCCAGAAAACGTGCACTGGAAAAAATTGAACTGGATGATATTAAGCCTTCCAGCAGAAAATATCCTTATATTGACTTCCGTCCCGAGCGTGAGATCGGTAACGAGGTACTGGCTGTGGAGCATCTGTCCAAGACCATCAACGGTGAAAAGGTGCTGGATGACATTTCCTTCACTCTGGGCCGTGAAGACAAGGTGGCTTTCGTAGGTAGCTGCGAGCTGGCGAAGACTACTCTGTTCCAGATCCTGGCCGGGGAAATGGAGCCGGACGAGGGAACCTACAAGTGGGGTGTTACCACTTCCCAGTCCTACTTTCCGAAGGACAATACCGCAGAGTTCGACAACGATATGACCATCGCCGACTGGCTGACCGGTTACTCTCCCGTGAAGGATGCCACTTATGTACGTGGTTTCCTGGGACGTATGCTGTTCGCCGGTGAAGACGGTGTGAAGAAGGTTCGTATTCTCTCCGGTGGTGAGAAGGTGCGCTGCCTGCTGTCCAAGATGATGATCAGCGGTGCCAACTGCCTGATCCTGGATGAGCCCACGAACCATCTGGACATGGAGTCCATCACCGCACTGAACAACGGTCTGATCAAGTTCCCCGGTGTGGCACTGTTCTCCTGCCATGACCACCAGTTCGTACAGACCACCGCCAACCGTATCATCGAGATCCTGCCAAACGGCAGCCTGGTAGACAAGATCACTACCTACGATGAGTATCTGGCAAGCGATGAAATGGCAAGAAAGCGTACTGTATTCACTGCACAGACCGAGGACGACGAGAACTAAGACAAATAAAATGGATGCCGGTAATGCCGACATCCATTTTTTGAAAGGAGCTTTACTATTATGGTAGATTTACACGTACACTCCACCTGCTCTGATGGCACTTTCACCCCGGAGGAATTAGTCGATTACGCGATGGAAAAGGGACTGCGTGCCTTCGCCCTCACAGATCATGATACCGTAAACGGATTGGACCGGGCGATCCGGTATGCGGAAGGATCCCCGGCTGACGCTCCCTCGCCTCAGGTGCCGGAAGTCATCCCCGGTATAGAACTTTCCACAGAATACCAGGGAAAAGATATCCACATGGTGGGACTTTTCATTGATTACCACCAGCCGGATTTTGCTCATTACCTGGCGGATTTCATCCATTCCCGGGAGAACCGCAACGAGAAAATGTGCGCACTACTTCGAGAACATGACATTGATATCACCTATGAAGCGCTTCTGGCAGAATTCCCCGGTGCAGTTATCACCAGGGCGCATTTTGCAAGGTATCTGCTCTCCCACGGCTATATCCAGAGCATGAAGGAAGCATTTGACCGCTATGTGGGCGACCACTGTCCCTGTTTCGTTCCGAGAGAAAAGGTGACCCCCGCTCAGGCGGTGGAGCTGATCCTCGGTGCCGGCGGCGTTCCCGTGTTGGCGCACCCGATCCTCTACCATATGAGCGACGAGCGATTGGATAACCTCGTGGCAGAATTAAAGAGCATCGGCCTCGTAGGTATCGAAGCCATCTACAGCACCTACAACACTGCTGAAGAACGCCAGATCCGGGGGCTTGCCTCCAAATACGATCTGAAGATCAGCGGCGGCTCCGACTTCCACGGTGCCAATAAGCCCAAGATCGACCTCGGCACCGGCTGGGGCAAGCTGTATGTGCCGGATGAAGTGCTGGAAAATCTGCGCCCGGGCCGGAAATAACTAGAAAGTTAGCATAGCTACGAGCCATGCAAAAATAGAGTGGAACACCTCGATGGGC
>OGZP01000757.1_pt1 | contig 26799 bp, 14 predicted proteins | sample 1576811 | NCBI WGS metagenome assembly OGZP01 (sample SAMEA3541553, study PRJEB24748) | human gut metagenome | biome: human gut; feature: human-associated habitat; material: faeces | place: China | collected 2012
ACGGATCTGGTACTTACAAAATTTCTGGGAATACTATCATTTGCTATATTGAAGGTGAAGAGTATGTACGGTATGATATTATCGAACTTAATTCAAATTCATGTACACTAAATATGAAAATTGGCAGTGAAGAATTTAAGATTAAATGTATAAAGCATTAATGAAATATACTCGGTTCTCTAAAGTTATGAGAACCGAGTATTTACAATTTATAACTAAATATTTAATGTAGTATGGCATTTTATTTTTATCTTAGCACCAAAATAATTATGGTATTTATAACCAAAAGTTATCAAGATTTATTTGGTGTAAGATCGTATATTAATGCCATTTCTAATGCCTGGCTGAACGAGTTGTCCGAGTAGAAATGGTCAAAGCCAAACCAGCTTTTCTGTACCTGTTCCGGCAGTTGGGAAAGTCCTTCGTAAATGGTAGGCCATCCGCCGAATACTTTCAATCCTTCCGGCTGACCATTTAAAAGAGCCTCTTCCAGATAGAAAAGTCCTTGATAGTTCACATCGTGATTGAATTCCATATTGACACGTGCCATTTTATCATTCAGCAGAAACCAGCCTGCCTTGGCCAGTACATAGCGGTCTTCTTCCAACAGGATGGTTCCGATGGTCAGCGATGCTTCCAGTAATACTTGTGCTGCATAGCGTGTCAGTCCGGTCTGCACACTGATTTCTTGCAGCGTGTATCCTTTCCGTTTGTCGGCCAGCAATTGGAATATTCCGAATTTCAACATCAGACGTGAAACTTGGAATACCACGGGACCGAAAGCGATCTCTTGCGCCAGTCTTTGTGCCTCTACAGCTGTCAATTGCTCTTTTGTATATCTTTTATGCATCATAATCCAGATTTGTATTTATGCCCAGAACGGGTAGTAATTGAACCATTGTTCCGGATACTGCCGGATGATTTTTTCCAGCGTTTGTGTATATTGCTCCAATAATGCTTGTTCGACCCGCTTCTCTTTGGTATGTACCACTGCCTCGGCAATAAAGAAATGGAAACGATAGTTTTTTTTCGCTTCACGCATGGCAAAATAGAATACGACAGGTACTCTCATTTTGGAAGCCAGCAGGAAAGGACCCATCGGAAATTCGGCTTCTTTTCCCATGAACGGACTGCTGAGTAATTTCTCTTTATTCAGATAGCGGTCACCTTGAAAGCAGACATATTCTTTGCGCTCCAGTGCCTCTGTAATACGGAATACATGGGTCAGATTGTCTTCATTCACGGGAATTATTTTATAATCGCGTGTGGAGGCATTCTTTTCCAGAATCTCTTTTATCCGTTCGTGTTCGGCATCAAACATGACAATATTGATTTTTTTGCCGTATTCATCGAAAAAAGGAGCACCTATTTCCCAATTACCTACATGGGCACCTATCATAATTACGCCGGTGTTTCCATTCAGTACGTTCAAAAATGCCTGATAGTTCTCGAACTCGAAATGATATTTGTCTGCCATCCCATTGCCGATGGCTACTTTGTCAATCAATATCTGCCCCAGCCGGTAGTAATTTTTCAATAACAGTCCGGCGGCTTTGGCACGTCCGTATTTCAGTCTGTTCCGTGCGTATTGCCAGGTACTGGCGGTAGCTTTCGGTGCGAAAGGTATAAAATAGAGGACGACCAATGACAGAAAGCCGTAAGCCGCAGTGATACCCAGACAGCGAATCATGTAGATGAAGAACATGTATCCGAATGTACCTCCTCTTGTTTTACCTTTCCATGTTTCGGGCATCAGTCTTCTTTTTGTATGTGCGAAATTACCAGATTATAGAAATCCTGGAAGGTTTTGATACCGGCAAAGTCTTTGGCTGTCACGGTGAAACCGAAATTCCTGTCAATCAGTACTACCATATCTACCAAATCAAGGCTATCCAATTCCAAGGTTTGCATCAAAGGGGCGTCCGGCTGAATCAATTCTACATCAATCTCAAATTCTTCGGCCAGGGTGGTTCTGATCTTTTCGATGATTTCTTCGTTGGTCATAAATTTATATATTGGTTTAAATTAATTGTTTTCTTTGAATTTGCGGATAATCAGTGAGGAATTGGTTCCTCCGAATCCGAATGAGTTGGACAAGAATGTGTCAAATTCCGTTTCTACCCTTCGGGAAGGGATATTCAGCAGGGCAGAGGCTTCATCGGGCTCCTCAAAATTGAGGTTGGGTGCGATGAAGCCGTTGTTCATCATCAAAGTGGAGTAAATGACTTCACTGGCTCCTGCCATCCACATCTCATGTCCGGTCTGTGATTTGGTGGATGTGACGTAGGGATGATGGCTCCCGAATACTTCCGCTATGGCTTTTGCCTCGTTCAAATCACCTACAGGAGTGGATGTGGCATGTGCATTGATGTATGCAATCTCTTCCAAAGGAATACCCGCATCCTTGACTGCCATCTGCAAAGAGCGTCTGGGGCCATCCACATTGGGTACGGAAATGTGATCTCCGTTGGATGAGAAGCCGTATCCTATGACTTCTGCCAGGATAGTCGCTCCGCGCTTTACGGCTGATTCATAACTTTCCAGCACCAGACTGGCGCCTCCGCCGCTAGGTACTAGTCCGTCACGGTTTTTATCGAATGGACGGGATGCTTTTTCCGGTTCGTCTTCCCGGGCGGAGAAGGCTCCCAACCCGTCGAAACTACCCACGGAATAAGGGTTCACTTCCTGTGCTCCTCCGCACAGAATGCAGTCCTGAAGTCCTGATTTGATAAGCAGATAAGCCATGCCGATGGCGTGTGAACCACTGGCACAGGCTCCCGATATAGTGAAGTTAATTCCTTTTAGATGGAAAATAACCGAAAGATTCATGGTAATGGTGGAATTCATGGACTGGAAAATAGAACCGGAACCAACCAATGCCGTATTCTTTTTCTCGCGGATAATATCTATTGCTTGAATAACCGGAGCAGCACTACTGTCATTGCCATACAGTATTCCGACTTCGTTCTCCAACAGGAACTTTTCTTCTATCCGGGCTTGCCGGAATGCTTCCAGGGTAGCCATATAGGCGTATTCTCCCTGCTCGGCAAGGCTATGGCGTTTCTTGCGGTCCAATAATTTCTTCAAATCGGGACGTTCGACAAGACCGGTTAACGCCGAGAAATAGCCCATTTCTTTGCGAGCCGGAGCGATTCCGATGCCTGACTTTCCTTGAAACAGTGACTCTTTCACTTCCTCTTGATTCCTGCCTATGCACGAATAGATGCCCATTCCTGTAATAACTACTCTTTTCATCTTTTGCTTACGTATATAATCCTCCATTGATGGAAATCACTTCTCCGGTAATGTAGGAAGCTTGCCCGGATGCCAGGAAGCCTACCAGTGCGGCTACTTCCCCGGGCTCGCCGAAGCGTCCTGCCGGGATGTGTTTTTTCCACTCGTTCTCATCAATTCCGTCTGTCATATCTGTACGGATAAATCCCGGTGCTATGGCATTTACCGTCACGTGTTTTTTGGCAACTTCCTGCGCCAACGCTTTGGTAGCGGCTATGATTCCACCTTTGGCTGCCGAATAATTTGTTTGTCCCGGCATTCCTTTGATCCCCGACAGGGAGACGATGTTGATAATACGTCCGAATCGCTTTACCAGCATATTCTTCAGCAAGGGTTGGGTGACGTTAAAGAAACCGTTCAGACTGATATCCAGTACCCGGCTCCATTCTTCCTGTTCCATCCACAGCATCAAGTTGTCACGGCGTATACCGGCATTGTTCACCAGTACCTCAATGTAAGTATCGGGATGCTGTTCCATCCATCCGTTCAGTGCGGCGTGTGTGGCTGCTGCATCTGTCACGTCAAATTTCATCAGTTCGCCATCCGAGCCTTGTTCCCGTATTTGTTGCAGGGTGGCTTCAGCTTCCGTATTGTTGCTTTGGTAGTTTATCAGTATATGATATCCCATTTCGGCCAGTTTCAGACAAATGGCTCGTCCGATTCCCCGGCTTCCTCCTGTTACTAATGCGTATTTCATTTTTCTTGAAACCTCCCTTTTTTAAGATATACCATCATGCTTTCTATCTCTTTATATTTAGGTGTATCTTCCCGGAAAACAGGGAAAAATGCTCGTATTTCTTTATATACTTGTTGTGACCGGGGGCTTATCCGGTCGGCTATATCCAGGCAATCAATGGCTTGTACAATACCCATCATCAGGATAGCCATCACCTGATAAGCATTTTCAATGACTGTTTTTGCCATCAAGGCGGAATTGGTACCCATGCTTACAATGTCCTGGTTGTCATTGTTGTTGGGGATGCTATGCACATACATCGGATTGGACAAAGTCTGACATTCTGCCGTGGTAGAGGTGGCTGTGAACTGGGAGGCCTGCAAACCATAATTCAGCCCCAGCACTCCCATATTGACAAAGGGGGGGAGAATGCCGTTGATGCGGTCGTGAAACAGGTAATTAATCTGCCGTTCGGCAAGCATCGTCAGTTTGGTGACTGCTATTTTCAACTTGTCCATTTCAAAAGATACATAATCTCCGTGGAAGTTACCACCATGATATACATTCTGTGTGTCAGGGTCCACTATCGGGTTGTCACAAACTGAATTTATTTCGTTTATCAATACTTTTTCAGCATTGAGTAATTCATCATAAACCGGCCCTAGAATTTGTGGAATGCAACGTAGCGAATAATAGGGCTGCACTTTATGGGTGAAGATCTTCTCTTCGTGCTTCCCATTATAAAGTTCATTCTCTCTTTTGCGTACACACAGGCTGCCTTTTACCCATTGGCGCATCATGCGGGCTATCTCTTGTTGTCCTTCATGCTGTTTGGCCCCGTTCAGCGGTTCAGACATGAAGTCATCGTATGAGGCGGCTATTTCATTCATCATAACAGATGCACCTACCGCCCACTGCATAAGTTGGCGTGCGTAAATCAGATTGACAATACCTATACCTGTCATGACTGAAGTGCCGTTGGTCACTGAAAGCCCTTCGCGGATGTGCATTTGAAAAGGTTGCAATCCGTTTTCCGCCAGCACAGAGGCCGTATCTCTTTTCGTGCCTTGGTAAAAGACTTCTCCTTCTCCAATCAGAGTGAGGGCGATATGGGCGAGTTGTACCAGATCACCACTGGCCCCCACACTGCCGTGTTCGGGTACGTATGGAATAATCCCCCGGTTGATAAACTCGGTAATGAGCAACGCCAGTTCTTTATGTACGCCGGATTTTCCTTGCAGAAAAGTATAGAGACGCGCTATCATGGCAGCTTTGACATAGAGTTCCGGAAGGGGTTGCCCTGCTCCGGTAGCATGGCTGCGGATGATATTATACTGTAATTGTGACAAGGATTCATTTTCAATACGGTATTGGGCCATCGGTCCAAAGCCGGTATTGATGCCATAGATGATCTTGTCGTTGGAGAATGTTTTTAGAAAATTGAAACTCTCTTCCAATTTTTGCATACATGGGTCGGAGAGTGTCAGTGGCTCTTCTTCAAACAAAATCTTATACAGGGACGCTAAAGTTATCTTATTCTCAGCTAGCATTGGATTGGTGTGATAAGCAGTTTTGTATAATTTCTGCAAAAATAGTTATTTAAAAATAAGTATTACCATCCGAAGGGAGATTTTTCAGTTTTGATGGTTATCTGAAAGGTTCACCACAGATTATACAAATAAACGCAGATGCTTCTTAAATCATTGATTGTTAGGTTGGATAATCTGTGTGAATCTGTATAGTCTGTGGTGAAAAAATATAGTACCGCTCTACGTATTCTATTTATTCAGTCTCCATGTGAAACCATCTTTGGTATCTTTCACTTCAAAGCCAAGAGCGGCTAGCTCATCACGGATTTTATCACTTGTAGCCCAGTCTTTATTGGCTTTGGCTTTCATACGTTGTTCCAGCAGCATATCTACTACTTTGCCATATGCCTCTTCACGTGCCTCGTTATTGGCGGCTTCTTCTTTTATACCCAGGATTTCATACATAAAGAGATGGAACACACTTTTCAGCTCTTCCAGATCTTCGGCGGAAAGGGTCGCTTTTTTATCAAGCACTGTGTTGATCATACGGGCGCCGTCAAACAGATGGGCGATGACAATCGGTGAGTTCAGGTCATCGTTCATGGCTGTATAGCATTTTTCACGTAAGTCTTTTACGCCTTCTATGCCGGTGGTTTGTGCGCTTGGGGTGATGCGTTCAAGACCTTTTACAGCTTCTGTCAGTCGTTCCAATCCTTTTTCGGCTGCTTGTAATGCTTCGTTACTGAAGTCCACTGTACTGCGGTAATGTGCCTGAAGGATGAAGAAACGGATGGTCATGGGGCTGTAGGCTTGTGTCAGTAACTTGTGAGTACCGTGAAAGAACTCATCCAAGTTAATAAAGTTGCCGTATGATTTTCCCATCTTCTGCCCATTAATGGTAATCATGTTGTTGTGCATCCAATAGTGAACCATGTCATCTCCTTGTGAAGCCACGCTTTGTGCGATCTCACATTCGTGGTGTGGGAAAATTAAGTCCATTCCCCCTCCATGAATATCGAAATGCTCGCCCAAATATTTTTTGCCCATTGCGGTACATTCACAATGCCAACCGGGAAAACCGTTACTCCACGGGCTTGGCCAGCGCATGATATGTTCGGGTTGTGCACATTTCCACAGAGCGAAATCGGCAGGATTACGCTTCTCGCTTTGACCGTCCAGTTCGCGGGTGGTGTTCAGCACATCGTCCAGGTTACGGCCGGACAGTTTGCCGTAATGATGGTCTTTGTTGTATTTTGCTACATCGAAATAAACGGAACCTTCACTTTCATAAGCATAGCCGTTTTTCAGAATTTCTTCTACCAGCTCTATCTGTTCAATGATATGACCTGATGCATGTGGCTCGATACTGGGTGGAAGTACATTCAAGGCTTCCATTGCCTTGTGGTAGCGATTGAGGTAATATTGTACTACTTCCATGGGTTCCAATTGTTCCAAACGGGCCTTTTTGGCGATTTTATCTTCACCTTCGTCTGCATCGTGTTCCAGATGACCGACATCGGTAATGTTACGGACATAACGTACCTTGTATCCCAGATGGGTAAGATAACGGAACAGGATATCGAACGTGATGGCGGGACGTGCGTGTCCTAAATGGGCGTCGCCATATACGGTAGGACCGCATACATACATACCTACATGAGGGGCATGCAAGGGAACGAAAAGTTCCTTTTGACGGCTTAATGTATTGTAAATGGTTAGTTTATTTTCCATAATTCATTCTATTAGAATTGCAAAGTTATAAATTAAAGTGTGTATTTGGCTAATAATTAACAAAAAATCTGATGCTGGTGTCCTCTGCTTGTCTACAAATGATGTTTGTTGGTTTAAGGAATAGAGATTTATGGTGATAAATAAAAGTAAGAATTAGGATAAAAGGTTGTCTTTGAACGTAAAAGAACAAAATAATGATTTTTTGTATGGAGATTAGGGAACCTAACTCTTTTTCCTTTTCATGAAATAGGTTTCTCTTGTATCTGTTTAATGATCTTTAATTTCTGCTATTGACTTGTAAAACAGGACCACTGCCCCATAAACATTGGTGTTGTTTTGAGGGGCAGTGGTCCTGTTTCTATATGAAGTTTGCGTGCGGGAGCGGGAATGTTATTTGGATTTCTTTCCCCAATACGTCTTGTTGTTGGCATAGCCGGCATAGACGATGGTATGGGTACGTGGATTGGCTTCCCAATCGGTTTCACGTTGCAGATAAAGTTCCACTCCGTTAACAGTCAGAATCTGTTGGCCGGCGTCATAGCTCCACATACTGCCTTTCCAGGTACCTTCGGTGATAGTGTGGTCGGCGGCGAGGGTCATTGTTGCTGAAGTTCTCTGCTCTCCATATTTGTATGTAAGGTCGATGTGTTCCCAATTGCCGGGCAATTCTTCTTCGGTGATGGCTACTTTGGGAACGGCTCCGTAACGTTCGGGCATTACGAGAGGCCAACCGTTTTTCGTCCAGCGGATGCTGCGTAGATGTCCCATCATGATGGCGTTACTGGCGTTGATGCCCGGAACATCCTTAGGCATGCGACCTTGTGAGACGTAGAACCAGTTGTCTTTGCCATCATCGAAGATAGCACAGTGGGCGATGCCTACCCAGCCGTAGCCTTTGCTGAATTTATAGGGATGGGTCACTATGGGCAGTGCATCGGCACCGGCGGTCACGTCTTTGCCGTCAATGCCTACGTAGGGACCAGTGATGCTCTTCGAACGGACTACACGGGTGTTGTAGGGCACGTCAAGGGCGTCGTAGGCCAGGAAGAGGTAGTAGTAGCCATCACGGTAAATAATTTCTGGACCTTCACTGGCTTGCCAGCGGTTACCTGTCTGGCGGGTGGCGATTAACTGACCATACTCAGCAGGTGCTTGGCCTGTAGCCCAAGGCTGGCCCAAAGTTTCGGCAGGCTTGCCTGTCTCGCCATTGAGTTTGAGAGCAGCTATGCCGCTATGCCATGAACCGTAGACCAACCAGTGTTCGCCTTCGGGCGTGATGATGTAAGAGGGGTCGATGGCATTCCATTTGTAGTAGCAATTGGCCCAGTCATTTGGCTTTATGTTGAAGTTAAGTCCTTTGTCAGAAGCATTGGTGATGACGTAGCCTTTGTCCACCCAGCCGTTGTTGTTGGCGGGGTCGTTGTTTTCCATCAGGCCGATGAAGGCGCGCTCCGACCAGGTGTTGGCACCGTTGAGTGTGCCAGGGCAGACGATGGAATAGTACATGCGATAGAGGCCGTTCTTTACCTTGCGTACTACGGGAGCCCAATAGCCGAAGTCATTAATATTAGGGTTAACTTCGGCAAGTCCCATTTCTTTGCGTATTTCATTGAGCTTAGGTACTACCCATTCGGGCAGGTTCTTCATTGTACCGCCGAGGTATTCCCAGTTGACAAGGTCTTTGGAACGACGACTGTGGAAGTGCCCGCCTGCCGTGTGGGCGTTTCCATAGGAAGCATCTGTCTGATACATGTAATAATAACCATCTTCGGCCAATACCACCGAGGGGTCGTGTACGTTGGCAAGATTCCATTGAGAGCGTTTGCTCCAGTCACTTATCGAGGTATAGTCATCGGCGTAGGTGGGGGCCACATAATTCTTGAGTTCATCGTCTAAGCTTAAGCTTTCTGTGGTGGCCGTGATCACCTCAGAATAGACATAGCGGCTGTCACAGTAGACGTATGCACGGATATAGTAAGAGGTACCGGTGGTCAAGGTTGAGAGGGTGGCGCTGAAATTCTCATCGGCATTCACCACGTGGTCTTTGATAGTCGGTGTGGAAGTTGCTGTACTGTAACAGAAGCCTTTCTTGACTATTTGGTTCAGATCACCCGTAACCGACGCGGTGACGGTCAATGAGGTGGGTGTGGTTGTAGTTACTTTCGGAGTACTTACAGTTGCATAATAGCGGTCTATATCTTCGCTGTTGTCAGAACAAGCGGCTAAAACAAGGAATATTGGTAAGAACATCCACAGGGATAATAGTTTTTTCATCTGTTGATAGTTTAAAGGCCATGCCGCTTCTTCTGGTTCCTGAGGAAAACGGCATGGTTTGTGTGATTACTGATTCGGCTTAGAAGACGAGATGTCCGCCTTCAATCGTTAAAGCGAAGTTCAAGTCGTTCATATCTACTTTGTTGATCCCTAAATAGTATTGGGCATAGGAGGTACCTGAAGTGCCTTCCATTACCGCCTGAATGTCGGTTGTACCATTGCCGCAATTGGTCACGTAGACGGTGACTTTGGCTCCGTTCATATCGGCAAGCCAAGTAGCCCAGTCGCCTTGTGTACCGTTGTGAACGAGGCTGGCATTTCCATCGTATCCTGCACCCCATCCATAGTTGTCGGCGCGTACCACTGCATATTCGGCAAGATCGGCTTTGCGGAGAACGACAGCGAAGTTGCTCCAGTTATTAGCCAGGCTGGTGTAATTGGTGAAGCTGATGGACTTAGTTTCACCGGTCGGCACGTTGAAATTGTCAGAAAAGACAGTCCACCACTCCGTTGTATTGTCTTCGGTTCCCAGAATATCTGCAGAGTTGCTGACAGTGGAAACTGTTGATTCGGCCACTTTAACTGCTACGGTAGCGGTAGCTTCATCGGCAGTAATGGTTACGGTCTGTGTACCGGCTTTGGCGACAATGGCAGAGAAACTGAGTTGTGTGTTGTCAATAATTTGGGTGCTTCCGTCGGCATAAGTAGCCGTTACTTTCAATCCTTCCGGAAGGAATGCCAGCGTACGATCCGTCATCGCTTCGGTTGCAGCCGAAGTATAATAGTAATATTGTGTATGTGTAGGTTGAGCCGTCACTTGGATGGATACAATCTTTTCCACTACTTCAAACGTAGCATTGGCTACCACCGGCAAGTTGCAATTCTCACCCTTGAAGGTCTTGTTATAGATGGCTACCAGTGTCTTCGTACCCAGTTCTTCCATATTGGGGATGGCGGTGAACTGGAGTTCTTCGGCGGTTACGGTCTTAGTCACCCCTTCTTCGAAGCTGACGACGGCAGTAATACCGACCACGGCTTCTTCGAGTGAAGTGCCGGCATTGACCTGATCGGGTACATTTTGCAGTACCATCGAGAGCGGATTCTTGTCCTCGGCAGAAGTAAGGCCACCGATAGGAATGATGTTTGATTGTAAGAAGTTGATATAAGAGCCTTCAGGTACTAGGAAACAGCGGATGTTGGTATTGCTCTTGTCTATATTCAGATTGGGTAACTTGTACGGCTGTTTGTAGGTTTTGGTTGCCGAGGCGTTCTGGATTTTGATAGAGAAGGCATTTTCACTGGTTCGGTCTACGGTGAGTGTCACTTTGCCGCCCAATTTCTGTACAGTTTCGTCCAGATTATCAACGGGTGACAGCATCAGCGTGCTGGATGTGTATTTGAAAAAAAGATGGGAACCCCATTGGGAGTTATAGGTCAAAGTATCGTTTGTAGTGTCAAAACGATAAGCACCATATTCCGTATATCCTTCTCCTCCACGGTCTGTATCGTTGGTAATGACGAGGGCGAAGTTTTTATAATAGGTATTGTCGGCGGGATTGATGTTGAGATTGAACACCCCATGCCATTTCTGCCCGTCGGGCACGACGTAATACTTGGAGAAAGCTGTCCAGAAACCGGAGGTGTAGTCTGTGTTACCGAAGGAGTAGACATCTTCCTGCATACCTTCCAGTACTTCTTCTTCCGGCTCTTTCTTTGAATCTGCTATAGAGTCCACTTTCTCGGAGATCCAGTCAGGGGCGTTTACATCATATAACTCGCCACCCTCGCAGCTTGACAATGCCATCAACCCCAAGGTGATGGAACAGCAAACGTATACTAATTTTCTGAGTATTCTCATTGTCTTAAATTTTAATAGGTTTGTTTATTTGCTTAAGTCAACAACCGGACGAACTGTCCATCCATTTTCACTGAAATAAGTAGAGTTGTCTGTGCTGAAGTTCGCGGAGTTACCACTCAAATTGGGGTTCTTGTTCAACAACTGCTGTACGATGGGCAGGAATTCGTGTCCGGGTAAGTAAGTGTCGAAAGAACTTTTCAGTTCGGGATCGGTTGCGATATCGTTGTAGTTTACAGGGTCCTTGGTTCCGATTAAAGAACGGCGTACGACGCTGTGTTCCTTGAGTTGTTGCAAACGGTCATTTTTATAGAAGAATCCCCAGCGGATAAGGTCGAATCCGCGTCCGAACTCGCACCCGAATTCCTTCGGACGCTCCACATTGGCAATCTGCTCGAAGAGTTTGTCGGCTGTAGGGAAGTCAGCCAGTTCAAGGTCGGGCAAGTCAGCACGGTTGCGCACTTCGTTAATCCAGTCGATGGCCTGTTGTGTGGGGCCGTTGACTTCGTTTTCACATTCGGCGGCGCGGAGCAGCACATCGGAGTAACGCATCAGACGCAAGTTGATTCCATCGTGCAAACCTGTAATAACCGTGCTATAGAGACCGGTACGAAGGTTTGTGAACTTGGCGATGGGCAGACCACCGTATGTGTTGTTGGTTACGATGTTGTCAGTGGCTGTAAGCTTGTTCGTATAAGCTACATTACCGAACTCGAAATCTTCCCAGTCGGATTCATAAGTACCGATGGTCCAGTACAGACGTGGGTCGAGTTTCCCGTCAGTTGTACGTTCAGCTTTGAAGAGATGGTAGAGCCACGGGGAAGCCGAGATGTCTGCCCAACCACCATAATTGCCGGGAGCGAAGTTACTCTCGATGGCCGAACCTTGGGTGGCATTCGGACTGGTGTTCACCGGAGTCCACTCGTCATCGGTTCCTTGTGATTCCAAGTCGAGGAATTGCACTTCGAAAAGGCTTTCTTTGTTGTTCTCATAGGCAGGACCTTCACGAAAGTTGTCGCCATAGTTATCCATCAGTTCATAAGTACCATATTTCTTGCCGATAATGTCTTTCAGCACAGTAAGGGCATCTTTGAATTTATGGCGTGTCATGAGCGCACGGGCATAGTAGCCGGCTGCAGCACCGCAGGTGGCACGTCCTTTTTCCCATTCACCACCTTGATCTCGTGAGGGTAACAATTCCATGGCTTCTTTGAAATCACTTTCCACTTGGTCGAGTACGGCATCGTATGTGCTGTTGCCGGTATAAAGTCCATCCAATGAAGAATAGGTAGCATAATCTGTGATGAGGGGTGGGTTCTGGTAATAACCAACCAGATTGTAGTATGACAGGCCACGCAGGAAGAGTACTTGTCCTTTGATGCGTTTCATTTTCTCGGAAAGCTGGCTGTTGTCTTCATCGCAACGGGAAATGGCAAAATTACATACATTAATGGTATAGTACCATTCGCGCCAGGGCCACCACGTGATGTCCGAGGTTACTTCCGCATTCAGGTCATCGAAAGGCAGATACCATACTTGTGATGAGTTCCATGCTTCATCACCACGACACACGTCGATGGTGTAGCCTACACGGGCGTAAGAACCTTCCATACGGATATGGTTATAGGCGGCAATAACGCTCTCTTCCAAATCATCGGCATTGAAGCCGAATGTGTTTGAGGTTTGCTGGTTGGGATTCAACAGCTCCAAATTATCATTGCAAGAAGCCAATGTGCCTAATCCCAAAATGAGAGCCAATGCATATTTATTGAGTTTCATATTGTTATGTTTTTAGTGATTAGAAAGTGAAATGAACACCACACATGAAGGTACGTGCGGTAGGATAAGAACAGAAGTTATATCCCGGTGTGAAGGTACCTCCTGCATAGTCTACATTATAACCTTTGTACCCGGTGAATGTGTGTAAATTCTGTGCTGACACATAGAGACGTACGTCGGATATGTATTTGCCAAACCATTCGTTGGGGAAGTTGTAGCCCAATTCTATATTGGCAATTTTCCAATAAGCTGCGTTCTGAATTTTGCGGTCGCTGAAGAGATCATTCCAGGCCAAGCTGGCACTGTTGGTAACATAGGTACGTGGCACGTTGGAAAGATAGGTACTGCCGTCTTCACTGAAACGGTTCGCGTCAAGCATGGCTACATCTTTGTTGCCCCAGCCGTAGCAGGAGTTCAGAGAGTTGTGGATATCATCGCTTACGTGATAGTTGAGTGCACCGAACGTAGCGATGCTCAGATCGAAACGTTTGTATTCAAAGCGGGCGTTCAAACCGAAGTTGATCTTAGGCATACCGCTGCCCAGTACTACTTGGTCATAGGCATCCACCTTTCCATCGGGCTTTCCGTCGGGACCGCTTACGTCCTTATAGAGGCAGTCACCAATCTGGGCACCTTCTTGTGTGGCATGGTTGTCCAGGTCGGCTTGTGTGCGGGCGATGCCGTCATAAACCCATCCGTAGAACTTACCGATTTCTTCACCTACGTTGGTGATGTAGGCACCGGATATATATGAATCGGTACCGAAGCCCAATGAGGTTACGCGGTTACGGATGGTGCTCAAGTTGGCTGACACTTCATATTTGAAGTCGTGGTCGCGGTTGCGGTAGGTAGTCGTAAATTCAAAACCTGAGTTATTCATCGAGGCGGCGTTCATCGTTACAGTGGTGTTGGATACACCGGCTTGCTCAGGAACTGGAACGGCATACAGCAGGTCTTCACTGGTATTCTTGTACCATTCAGCGGTGAATTCCAAACGGTTGTTGAAGAAGGCGAGGTCGATACCTACGTTGTAGCTTTTCTTCTTTTCCCAAGAAAGGTTATTGTCTACGAAAGTAGAAATGGCAGAACCGGTGATGGGTGTGTTACCAAAGCTATAAGTCATGTTGTTACGTGCCATTACAGCCTGATACATGTATTCACCGATGTTTTCGTTACCGAGTTCACCATAGCTGGCGCGTACCTTGAACATGTTGACAATGTTTCTGTTGAAGGGGAAGAAAGTTTCCTTGTCAAAACGCCATCCTAAAGATACGGAGGGGAAAGTACCCCAACGGATATTCTTGGACAAGCGGGAACTGCCGTCGCGGCGCACGGTTGCCGAGAACAGGTAACGGTCATCGTAGTTGTAGTTGATACGCCCGATGTAAGAGAGGATGGTGTGTTTGTATTCGAAGCTTTCGGCATAAGTGTTGGCGGCATTCTGAAGTTGCAGGAAGTAAGGCTCGGTGAAGTTGACGCCCCAGCCTGTCAACAGGTCGGTGTTTTCTTCTTCGTAAGTCTGGCCGGCTACCAGGTTAAAATGGTGTTTGCCGACGGTAGCATCATAAGTCAGCACGTTTTCAATCAAAGCATCGGCATAAGAACGGCTAGCCTTGGTGAGGCGTTCGTTGCTCTTGGCCAGATAGACACGATTGCTCTGTACCCATGCGGGAATCCAGGTGAAGTCCTTGCAATGGGTTTTGCTGTAAGAGAGATTGACTTTATAGTTGAGCTTGTGATTCTTGCTGTCAACGCCAATCATCTTCAGGAGATCCACATCGGCGGAAGCTGTTCCTACGAAGCGGTCCACGCGGGTGTTGCGCTTCAGCAGATTGTTGACTAGCAAGGGGTTGGAAGCCGAAATGTCACCATGTACAGTATCGTAGTAAACACCATAGCCGTAAGAGTCATAGTTGAAGTTATTGGCGATACCTACCAGATTGTCAAGTACCCAAGTAGAGTTGTCATAGGCTTTGATGGTGGGCTGCATCAGCAAAGTACCACGCAGCACATTGGTTACGTCGCCATACAGACCTTGAACGTATTCGGAAGCGTTTGACAACCCCATGTTGTCTTGATCGGAGTGAGAGTAGACAAGGCTGGTATGGAACTTGATGAATTTGGTGTCCATCGTGTTGTTGACACGTGCCGTGTAACGTTCGTAATTAGGACCGGCGCCTTCCAGTGTTCCTTTCTGGTTGTAGTAGTCTAATGAAACATTATAGGTGTTGTGGGCGCCGCCACCGGAGAGATTCACATTGTGATTCTGACGGATACCTGTTTTGAATACTTCTTTAAACCAGTTGGTATTGGTGTTGTCCTGGAAATGATATTTTCCGGTGGTACTGTCCAGCTTGTAACCGCCGGGCAGCGGAGTGTTGGAGTTGGTACATGCCTGACCGATGTATTGGCTGTATTGGTCGGCATCCATTACATCATAGACATTACTGGGGATATAGTCCATACCCACGTAGCCATTGTAGTCTACTTTCAGCGGTTGGTCTTTCTGACCGCGTTTGGTAGTGATGATGACCACACCGTTGGCGGCGCGCGAACCGTAGATGGCAGCGGCTGATGCGTCCTTTAGGATCTGGATGGTTTCAATATCGTTTGAAGAAAAATCGCGGATGGAGGTACCCATAGGAACACCATCGATAACATAAAGAGGAGAAGTGTCACCGAAAGATCCGACACCACGGATGCGGACAGTAGGGTCGGCACCGGGTTGTCCGTCAGAAGTGACTTGTACGCCTGATACTTTACCTTCGAGCATGGTGGAGATATTGGAATGGGATGTCTGTTTCAGGGCTTCCGCATCTACTACGGCTACGGAACCAGTCAAGTCGGATTTCTTCTGTGTACCATAACCGATGACAACTACCTGCTCAAGCATCTGATTGTCGGGTTGCAATTGGATGGATTCAATGATGGCGCGGTTGCGAACAGCTACTTCACGATCCTTGTAGCCTACATAGCTTATCGAAAGGATAGCGTTACCGGCAACCTCCAATTGGAAGTTTCCGTCCACATCAGTAATGGTTCCGCCTTGTCCGTCTTTGATTCTGACGGTAGCTCCTGTGAGGGGTTCACCTTGTTCATCGATAACTTGACCGCGAACCTTGATAGTCGGAGATTGCGCCACGGTAGCCATAACAGGTGTGGAATACACCATCATGCCACCCATAGCACACAGACTAAGCATTACGGAAAATAATAAATGTTTCCTCATTTTTTTAAGTATTAAATTAGTAGATTAAATTGTTGCTGATATATTGAATTGAGATGTTGGATTATTGTACAATCCAATGTTGAATACTCTAGGTAGACAAACCACAGAGTTTATAAATATGCTGGAGCTATTCTTCATAATATTTAAGATTAGGATTAAATTTTAAAAGCAGGGGTCTCTTCCGAAAGTTGAGTACCGATTGCATGACAAAAGTAAAATTTATGCCGTAAACAGGGGTGGACAAACGGTTTTATAGGGTGGACGAATGAATAATGGGAAAAAATGTATTTATTTCGCTTATAGTTTATGTCTTTTGGAGGCGGTGAGATAGGCTCAGGAGAAGGCTTTTTTATAAAAAATCATGTAGCCGGACAACCTGATGAAGGACTGTCCGGCTACATGAGGGATAAAATACAATTCTCTGAAAGGAATTATTTCACAAGTAAAAATCCTCCTTCCGCCTGCATCGTAATGCTGACTTCATCATTCTTTTTTAATGTTATCTCTTCAGCGTGAGGATTTAGTTTTTTATCGTCCTGATAAAGCATCACTTTATCTCCTTTAGTACACATGGGAAGGTTCAACTTTAATTTCAGCGGTTCTTTTTGTGCATTGATTCCGGCTATATACCATTGATCGGCATGCCGGCGTGCCAGTACTACGTATTTGCCCGGATAGCCGTCAATGAATCTTGTTTCGTCCCATGTGGTGGGAACTTGCTTCATGAAATCCAAACAAACTTGAGGGGCATCGGTCAGGTTATTAGGCGCCAACGCAAAATTCTGAATAGGATTTTGGAATAAAACGGCTGTTGCCAGTTGGAATACATCAGTGGTCTTGCGTATGCTTCCGCCGTCATTGTTGCGGTTGAGGCGTTTGTTGAGGAATGTGCCACCAAACTCCATGCAACCGATGGTGTTGCGGATAAATGGATGTAGACAGGCATTAAATGCTTCTTCATCGCAAAAATGTTGTTGGAAAATCAGGTTTTCCGATGCGAGCACGGCTTCACTTCCTACATAATTAGGATACATACGCTCCCATCCGCGAGGAAGGGTACAGCCGTGGAAAATGACCATCAGTCCATGATCATCCGCATCGCTCAGGATGGCTTCGTACAGACGCATGGTTTCCTGCTTGTCACCTCCGAAGAAATCTACTTTGATCCCTTTTACTCCTATATTATGTAGCCATTTCATTTCCTTTTTACGGATAATGGGATTGTCCATATAGTTGGTAGGACCTTGCACTATATCATTCCAGTAGCCGCTGGAACTATACCATAAAAATATATCAACCTTCTTGCTGTGTGCATAGTCTATGAAGTCTTTCATACGTTCACGGCCGATGTTGGTATCCCACCAGTTGTCTATCAATACATATTCATATCCCATGGCGGCGGCGAGGTCTACATATTTTTTCTGATCGTCGAAATTGATGCTTCCATCCTGCCAAAGTATCCAGCTCCAGGTTCCGCGTCCCATTTTGTATGTATGCTCCGTTGGGTAGAGAGGTTCCACGACATCCCATGGAATCGTTGTTTCTACAATCGGTTTCAGGTTTTCGCCTACAGTAATAGTACGCCAGGGAGTGGAACCGGGCAATGCAAGGCCGGGAGATGCCGTGCCGTTACCGTTGTTTTCTTCGGGCATGGGGAAAGCGATGGTATAAAGTCCGTCGGCAGTAGCATCGCTTAAGTGTGAGCCACAGTATTTGCTGTCTACTCCGGTTTCACTGATAAGTGCCCAGCCATTTTCTCCTACATGGAACAGACAAGGAAATGTGTAACCGTGCCCATATTGTGAACGTACATTCATAGGAGCGTCAGCCTTATATTCTTCCTCATAGCAGGGTTTGGTGCGTTTCCAACCTATCATGGCGTCACTTTGCGGGCACAGGAAAGTAGTGGTGAAGGATGGGAAGTCAAAACCTGTCGTTTCTTTTTCTATCACTATGCTTCCTGTATCGCCATATTTGGGCATTTCGTAGCGGAAAGCAATATCGTTGTTGCTTACGCGGAATATTATATTTATATTTTTCTTTTCTTTATTGGTAAAGGTGCATGTAAGTTCATTGGCTTGATAATGAATTTGTGATTGTTTGATACGGTCTTGTGTATAGGTTTTATCTATTTTATTCTCTTTTTGTCCGGTGAAAGTCATATCCCGGCTGAAGTCCCCCACATTGGCAATGAAACCTAAAGGTGAATCTTCCAGGATGGTCTTGTCCTTATAGGTGACGGAATAAACGGGGATGCCTTGTTTTACGGATACATTTACTCTTAAAAAGGAGTCGGGTCCTGTAACTGTAGCTTGTTGGGCAAAAGCTGACATTGTAGTGATGGCAAGCAGCCAAGTCATAAATTGTTTTTTCATGGGTATTAAATATGCTATTATAATGTAGGGCAAAGATAATTTATTTAGCAAGACGAGAGCGTAGAAAAACGGAGCATTTATGGTATACAATCCGTTCATTTTACGCTCTGGAATAAGTCAGTCGGTTCCATTCTCCATCATCGAACTGGGGGTTGTTCCGAAATGTTTTGTAAAGCAGCGTGTGAAGTATTTGGGATCATTGAATCCTACTTCGTATGCTATCTCAGATATATTCATATTGTGCGTCAGCCGGTTACGGATAATAAGTTCCCGCGCAAGATTCAGCCGGTAGTTACGCATGAATTGTCCGGCAGACTGTCCCGTCAGATTTTGCATTTTTTTGTTCATCAAACTTTTGCTTACCCCCATTGCTTCGATGAAATCGCTTATTTCGTAATAGGAGTTCTTATAGTTTTCTTTCACAATCTGCATCGCCTTGTCCAGGAACTTCTTGTCACTGGATTCTTTTTCGATATTCAGTGCATCCACGTCCATACTGTATGAGAACTTTTGTTGGAAACGTTTGCGGTTTTCCAGTATATTGGATATCCGGGCCAGCAGCAAAGTGTCATCAAATGGTTTTAAAAGGTACTCGTCTACACCTATACGGAAACTTTCAATGCGCGATTCGTTGGATGTTTTGGCTGTGAGCATCAGGAAGGGGATATGTGAGATGGCGAAATTGGATTTTACCCGGCGGGACAGTTCCATGCCATCCATGACAGGCATCATCAGGTCGCTAACAATAAAATCCACGTTTTGGGATTGGAGCACAGTCAATGCTTCTTCACCTTGGGATGCTTCAAGTACGTTATAATATTCGGTCAGAATGGAACGGATATAGTCGCGCATATCTTTGTTGTCTTCTACTACCAGAATCGTCAGTTTTCCATTGGTGGCAGGTTGCAATGTCATCGGAGAGTCGACCGGTTCTTTAACTTGCTCTGTTGGTGTGGGCAGACTGTCCGCATCGGCATATTGCAAAGGAAGTAAAATACGGAAAGAACATCCTTTGCTCTGATTATTCTTGGCACAAATTGAACCTCCATGCAACTGGACAATTCGTTTGCATAGATAGAGACCGATTCCAGTCCCGCTTTGTCCGTTGATAGAGGAATGCGTCTTATTTTGTGATTGGTAGAAGCGGTTGAATACTTTGTCTATCTCTTCTTCGGGAAGTCCTGGTCCTGTATCCCGAATACAGATGAATAACTTTTCCTGCTCTTCCTGGCGGAGGGGGGTGGCATAGATGGTAATTTGTCCTCCTTTGGGGGTAAATTTCAAAGCATTTCCTATTAAATTGACAATCACTTTATGCATGGCATCCTCATCGTACATTATTTCACATGAAGGAAGGCGGAAGCGACGTTCGATGGTTATTCCTCTTTCGGAAGCATATGCGTCGAAGGGTACTAGTAGTTCATTGAGTAATTTGGCAAAATTGCCCGGGTTGCGGACAATTTCCATTTTCCCTGATTCTACTTTGCGGAAGTCCATTAATTGGTTGACCAGTGAGAGCAGGTATTTTGAGTTGCGCTCCACAAAATGTAATTGTTCAATGACTTGAGGATTGTAGCTTAGTTTCAATGCTCTTTCTATAGGTCCTACGATTAATGTCAACGGAGTACGGAATTCATGGGTGATATTGGTGAAGAAGGCGAGTTTGTCAACCGTCAATTCCTGCACCTTTTTTGACATTTGGATCAGTTGCCCTTTTTGTTTGGTTATTTTTTCGTTTTGCTGTTTTAATAGTTGGTTTTGACGATAGAGCTCGCTTGCCTGAGTGGAAAGCAGTTTTTTCTGTTCTTCCAGTTCACGGGTACGTTCCTCTACTTTGATGTGGAGTATTTCTTGTTGTTCTTTTAACGAACGAAGCCTCCATGATAATACCTTATATATAAGGAAAGATAGAAGAACCAATATGGACAGAATGAACCAGATGGTTTTATAGAAATAAGGTGATACGGCAATGTGGAGTTCTGCCATTTCTTCCAGCCATTGTTTGCCGTCGGGTGCATAACGCAGTTCGAAAGTATAGTTGCCGGGACGCAGATTGGTATAGGCGGCTTGTCGTCTGTTGGCCGGTACTTTTATCCATTTGTCGTCAAATCCTTTCAAGCGGTAATAATAATTGGCAAATGTCGATGCATCATAATCCAATGCGGCAAATTCAATATAGAGAGATTTGTCGCGTTCGTGTAACTGTAAGGTACCGTTTGTGTACAATCGCTCTTTATTTGCCACACGGACATGGGTAAACGCCAAGGGAACAGCTTCCTTCGGGTTTATATCTATGACCGGCTTGACCACAGACAGTCCTTTGGTACTTCCTATATATAAATCTCCATTGGCGGCACGGCATATTGCGTTCCAATAGAACTGGTTGGATAATAGCCCGTCTTTCCGGGTATAGTTGAAGAAGCTGTTGTTGTTAGGATTGAAGCGGGAGAGTCCGTTGGTGGTGGTAATCCAAAGATACCCTTCTTTATCTTCCGATATGCAGCGGACACTGTTGTTTATCAGTCCGTCTTCGGTGGTGAAGGAGCGGAAGGTATATTCTCCGTTTTCTGTTGGTGAGGATTTGTAGAAACCATATCCGTTGCTGCCTATCCAAAGGGTTCCGTCTTTAGACTGGGTGATGTAGGTTACCCTTTCCTTTAACTTTGACTCCGGTTCGTCTAGCTTGATCCTCCAGAGTTGATAAATCAGTCTAGGGGTTTTCAAACTGCTTAAATCTATTCGGCAAAGTCCTTCTGTAAGTCCCAGCCACAGGTGGTTATCCTTATCTATGTAGTATCCTGTACAACCTTCAATTCCACCTAGGTTCATGCCCTTGAATGGTTCGGTGAGCGTTTGTGTTTTCAAATCGTAAACATAGATATTGATACTGGTTCCTACCCAGATGGCATTATTCAAGTGGTCATAGCAGATACTTCCGGCCCATCCCCATGAGAAGTCTCCGCATTCGGGTATTTCTATGTGGTGAAATTGTTTGTTCTGCGGATTTTTCATATCTATCCATCCTATGCCTCCTCCCCAAGTTCCCATCCAAAGTCTTCCATCGTTATCGCTGGTAAAGCAACTGACGGTATTATGGCTTAGGTGGGCGGGTGCATCGGTAGTATAGTGCTCAAAAGTGTTGCTGCCGGGAGCCCGCCGGTTCAAACCTCCTTCTACGGTTCCTACCCATAAAACACCCGACGGGTCTTCATAAATGGCATTGACGGGATTTTGGGAAAGACTTCCGGGAATGGCGGGAGTATGATAATAGTTTTGTACGAACAGCATCCGGCGGCTCATCTTGTTCAGACCTCCCACTTCGGTGCCTACCCAGATAATATCACCATCGGTCAGCAGACAGTTTACGAAGTCACAGTTTAATGTGTTTTGTACGATTTCTCCTTCTCCGGTATCTTTATTTATCCGCTCAAAATTGTCTGTCAACGCATTATAAAGGTTTATACCTTTTAGGGTGGCAACCAGCATGGTATGTTCTCCTGTTTCTGCTATGTCTGTGATAAAGTTTTGGGAAAGCGAACTATTGTCATTCGGATCATACATATAATGCTTCATCAGTTCCGTATCCATATTGTATCGGAAAAGGCCTTGTGCGCTGCCAATCCAAATTTCATTTTCTTTCCGGCAGATTACTTGTATGGACACACCGGGTAATTGAAGGGCAGATGAAATGAATGTGGGTTCCTGTACTTCCATAGCCGATTCTTTGATGCGGTAGATACCGTCTTTGTAGTTTATCCAGAGATAGTCTTCTACTTCACAAATAGTCCGGATGGATTCTCCTGCCGGTACTTCGCATGTTTTAATAATTTGTTTTATATCTCCTTGTTTGTCAAAGGTAATTTTGAATAAATTGTTTTCCGAACAAACCCAAATATTTCCCGCTTTGCTATGGAGAATAAGATGAGAGGGGCGGTTACACAGTGAAATAAGTTTGTCTTTCATATCAGTGACTTGTACTGTCTGCATGGTTTGTATATCCAGTATGTCAATACCCATTTCACTGACAGCCCAAATACGCTTGAAGTTATCCTCACACAGTTTGTTTATAAAGTTACTTCGTAGCTTGATACGGGTGTTTCCCATATGGAAGGCGGTGAATTCATAACCGTCATAACGGGCGATTCCTTCCCCGCGGGTAGCGATCCATAAAAAGCCCTGACTGTCTTTCAATATATCATCCACAAAGTTGTGAGGCAGTCCTTCATCCATCGTAATGGCAGTGAAATTATAACGTTCGGACCATTTTCCGGCTGTTCCTTCAGCTTGCATATACAGACTAGATAAAAAGATGAACAGAGCGAATAGAAAACAATGTTTTTTCATAGTGTGTTGTTCATTAATGACGTAAGAATATACCGTTACTTATACAAAGATATACCTTTTCGTTTTTCCTCAAAAACAAATAAATCATTTTTATCCCTCTGCTGCACAAATGTCCACCCTTTAAGCGATATTGTCCACCTGGCGAGCTTTTGATTGCAGTTATATTTGCATTAATAATAATTAGTCAATGTGACAGTTGGCTGCGTTATATGCCGCATGTCATTGGCAAATTAGTACATTAGCAAATGGTCACATAATAAAAAAATACTATGAAACAGCAATTTTTCCCTCAAAGATTATTCATGGACATGAAAAGGTTAATAATAAATAGGTTGGTCGGTTTAGGCCTGTTGGCCGTAGGGGTATTGGCATCATGCAGTGTACCTACGGCTTTCGTGCCTGTCCCTTCTCCCAATCCTTGGGCTGATGATTATACCGCTCTTTCATCTATGGAGAATTACAAGCAGTGGGGAACATATAATGTACACGACCCGGCTTGTAAAAAAATAGGAGATACTTATTATCTGTATTCTACCGATGCTATTTTTGCTGAGAACCGGAAAGAGGCGAAAGAGAAGAATGTGCCTCTGGGTTTTGTCCAGGTACGCAAATCAAAAGACTTGGTACATTGGGATTTTGTGGGCTGGGCTTTTCCCGAGATTCCTGCTCCGGCTATAGAATGGGTTCATAGTCAGGCGGAGGGAAAAGGGGCGACTAATATCTGGGCTCCTTATCTGATGCCTTATCAGGGTATTTATCGTTTGTATTATTGTGTTTCGGCATTCGGCAGGAATACATCCTATATCGGTATGGCTGAGTCGGATTCTCCTGAAGGTCCCTGGATACAGAAAGGGTGTGTGGTTAAGACAGGAGAAGGGGATGCGATGAATGCCATAGACCCTTCTGTGGTTGAGGATCCGGAAACCGGAAAGTGGTGGATGCACTATGGCTCTTATTTCGGTGGTCTGTACTGTGTGGAACTGAATCCCGAAACAGGAATGACTGTGCAGCCGGAGGATCATGGGCACTTGATAGCACGCCGGGCCAATTACCGGAAAGATAACTTGGAAGCGCCGGAAATCATGTATCAACCCCAACTTGGCAAATATTATCTGTTTACATCCTACGATCCGCTGATGACTACCTATAATGTACGTGTCGCTTATTCCGGTTCTCCCGAAGGACCTTTTGTGGATTTCTACGGAGAGGATATAAAAGATACAACGAATAATGTTCCTATATTGACAGCTCCTTACCGCTTCGAAAATCATCCGGGATGGGCGGGAACGGCTCATTGCGGTCTTATTGATGCCGGTGACGGCCGTTATTTTATGGTCCATCAGGGACGGCTTTCCCCCCAGAACCAGTTGATGGATTTGCATGTGCGCGAAGTGTTCTTTACGGTGAATGGATGGCCTGTGGTTTCTCCCGAACGCTATGCAGGTACTGCTCCACGTTCTTTCACTAAAGAAGATTTGGTAGGTGAGTGGGAAATTATCCGTATTCAGGAACCGCCTTTGAAACGTAGTCTGGAAGCTGGACAAATATTGTGGGGTGAAGGGGACTTGCGAAATGGGGAGCAGGCGTTATCTGCCCGTGTTGTTTTGGAAGCAGATGGCAGTGTTGGAGATGCAACTTGGGATTTTAATGTTAAAAAACAACTTCTTAATATAAAAACAGCCACAGAAGATATTAACAATTTGATTATCTTTGCCGGACACGATTGGGAAAATGAAACAGAAACCATTCTTTTTACCGGCCTGGATGCTCAAGGGCATTCTGTGTGGGGAAAGAGAATTGACTAATAAAAATCAATAATATTACTATCATGAAATTACACAGAACTCTATTCACAGCATGGGTATTTGCTGCCGGAGTAGCGCTACATGCACAGAATGCGCACAACATGGTCGTGCAGACCAATAAATTAGGTGCGGAAATACAACCAACCATGTATGGTTTGTTCTTTGAGGACATTAATTATGGGGCGGACGGAGGTTTGTATGCCGAACTGATAAAGAACCGTTCATTTGAATTCCCGCAACGTTTTATGGGTTGGAATATTTTCGGCAATGTGACCTTGATGGACGACGGGCCGTTCGAGCGAAATCCGCATTACGTCCGTCTGGGTAATTCCGGACACAGGGAAAAGCACACAGGAATTGAAAACGAAGGTTTCTTCGGCATAGGTGTCAAGGAAGGGGCTGAGTATCGCTTTTCCGTATGGGCACGTGGTGAGAACCAGAAACTTCGTATTGAATTGATCAAAAATGATACGATGGAGGAACGTCAGGCTTTTGAGTCAAAAGAACTGATAGTGAATTCGAAGGATTGGAAACAATATGAGGTGATATTGAAATCGCCGAGAACGGAGCCCAAGGCTCATCTTCGTATTTTCCTTGAAAGTGTGGGAACGGTGGATCTGGAACATGTTTCTCTTTTCCCTGTGGATACTTGGAAAGAGCGTAAGAACGGTCTTCGTAAAGACTTGGTGCAGGCTTTATATGATATCAAACCCGGTGTTTTCCGTTTTCCCGGCGGCTGTATTGTAGAAGGTACGGATGAGGCTACCCGTTACGAATGGAAAAAAACAGTAGGTGCGGTAGAGAATCGCCCGTTGAATGAAAACCGCTGGCATTATACGTTCAAGCATCGTTTCTTCCCTGATTATTTCCAGACCTACGGACTGGGCTTCTTTGAATATTTCCAGTTGTCGGAGGATATAGGCGCCGAACCGCTGCCTATTCTGAACTGCGGATTGATATGTCAGTATCAGAATGACCCCGACCAGCAGGTCAGCCTGTCAAAGCTTGATTCGTATATACAGGATGCATTAGACCTGATTGAGTTTGCTAATGGCGATGTCACAAGTACTTGGGGAAAAGTTCGTGCGGATATGGGACACCCTGCTCCCTTTAACTTGAAATTCTTGGGCATTGGTAACGAACAATGGGGACCGGAATATCCGGAACGTCTGAAACAGTTTGTCGAGGTGCTTCGTAAGGCTCATCCTGAAATCAAGATTGTTGGTAGTTCGGGACCTCAGTCTGAAGGTAAAGACTTTGATTACTTATGGCCGGAAATGAAAAATCTGAAAGTGGATTTGGTGGATGAGCATTTCTATCGTCCCGAAAGCTGGTTCCTGGCACAAGGCAACCGTTATGACAATTACGACCGCAAAGGACCGAAGGTCTTTGCTGGAGAATATGCCTGCCATGGCAAAGGCAAGAAATGGAACCATTTTAACGCTGCTTTAATGGAAGCTGCGTTCATGACCGGACTGGAACGGAATGCTGATGTGGTGCACATGGCTACTTATGCGCCTTTGTTTGCCCATGTGGAAGGATGGCAATGGCGTCCGGATTTGATCTGGTTTGACAATTTGAACTCGGTTCGTACTTGTAGTTACTATGTGCAGCAGCTTTATGCTCATAACAAAGGTACTCATGTGTTGCCCCTGACTATGGATAAAAAAGCTGTGAGTGGTCAGGAAGGACAGGATGGTCTGTTTGCCAGTGCCGTATGGGATAAGGATGAAAAGGCTTATATCGTGAAAATTGCCAATACTTCGGAGCAGACACAGCCAGTATCATTGACTTTCAACGGGTTGAAGAAGAGTGATAAACTTGTGGAAGGTAAATGCATCACACTCCAGTCTGCCGATTTGGATAAAGATAACACGGTAGAGCATCCGAATGTCATCACTCCGAAAG
>OGZP01000761.1_pt1 | contig 26764 bp, 18 predicted proteins | sample 1576811 | NCBI WGS metagenome assembly OGZP01 (sample SAMEA3541553, study PRJEB24748) | human gut metagenome | biome: human gut; feature: human-associated habitat; material: faeces | place: China | collected 2012
GACTTCACGGCGCATGGCGGTTCGCTCAGCGAGACGAATGCCGCAAAGATTGTGAAGGTGCAGCAGCTTGCCCTGAAGAACGGTGCTCCCGTCATTGCCCTCAACGATTCGGGCGGCGCACGCATCCAGGAAGGTGTGAACAGCTTGGCAGGCTATGCCTCCATCTTCTATCAGAACACCATTGCGTCGGGTGTCATTCCGCAGATATCTGCCATTCTGGGTCCGTGTGCCGGTGGGGCATGCTACTCTCCGGCGCTTACCGACTTTATCTTCATGGTAAAGGAGCAGAGCCACATGTTTATCACCGGTCCGGACGTGGTAAAGACCGTGACCCACGAGGAGGTGGACAAGGAGGAACTGGGCGGTGCCTATACGCATAGCAGCAAGAGCGGCGTTACCCACTTCATGTGCAATACGGAGGAGGAGACACTGATGAGCATCCGCGAGCTGCTGAGCTTCCTGCCGTCCAACAATATGGAAGATGCTCCCTTCACTCCCTGTTCCGACGATATCCATCGCCGGGTAGAGACGCTTCAGACCGTCATTCCCGAAGACCCGAACATGCCTTATGACATCAAGGATATTATAGAACCGGTGCTGGACAACCAGTACTTCTTCGAAGTGATGCCTCACTTTGCCAAGAACGTCGTTATCGGTTTCGGTCGTCTGAACGGGCGTTCGGTAGGTATCGTGGCAAACCAGCCTGCCTATTTGGCGGGTGTGCTCGATATTGATGCCAGCGACAAGGCGGCACGTTTCATTCGTTTCTGCGACTGCTTCAACATCCCGCTGATAACCTTCGAAGATGTTCCCGGCTTCTTGCCCGGAACGATGCAGGAGCACAACGGCATCATCCGCCACGGCGCCAAGATTGTCTATGCCTATGCCGAGGCCACCGTGCCCAAGATAACGCTGATTACCCGCAAGGCATACGGCGGCGCCTACATCGTGATGTCCAGCAAGCCGACGGGTGCCGACGTGAACCTGGCTTATCCGCAGGCGGAAATCGCCGTGATGGGTGCCGAGGGTGCGGTGAACATCCTCTACCGTAAGTCCTCTGCCGAAGAGAAGCAGGAGATTATCAAGGAGTATGAAGACAAGTTCTCCAACCCTTACCGCGCTGCCGAGCGTGGCCTCATAGACGAGGTCATCATGCCGCGCGATACCCGCTACAAGCTGGTGCAGGCATTGGAGATGGCGCACAACAAGAATCAGAGCAATCCACCGAAAAAGCACGGCAACATGCCTTTATAATAGTAGTTATTTTTTATGTGTGAAATGCGTATCCCCGGAGAAGTGATTTCTGTGGGGATACACTTTTTAAATAGAGAATTAAGAATTAAACAATAAGGCTGAAAAGTAAAAACTAAAGATAGAAACTATGGAACTATTAAGAAACCTCTTTGAGGGTTATCCCAATCTTTGGGGCGGAGGAGTGGCACACTCTGTCCTGATTCTGTCCCTGGTCATCACCTTCGGTATCATGCTGGGCAAGTTGAAGGTGGCAGGCATCTCGCTGGGTGTCACCTGGATTTTGTTTGTGGGCATTGTCTTCGGACATTTCGACATGAACCTCGACGAACATCTGCTGCACTTCCTGAAGGAGTTCGGCTTGATACTGTTTGTCTATTCCATCGGTCTGCAAGTGGGACCGGGATTCTTCTCCGCTTTCAAGAAGGGCGGACTTACGCTGAACATGGTAGCAATGCTTTCCGTCTTCCTCAGCGTGGTTATCACCATTGTGTTGCACTTTGCCACCGGAATTCCCATTACTACGATGGTGGGTATCTTGTCCGGAGCCGTGACCAATACCCCCGGTCTGGGTGCTGCCCAGCAGGCAAACAGTGACCTCAACGGGGTGGATGCTCCGGAAATCGCACTCGGATATGCCGTTGCCTATCCGCTGGGTGTGGTGGGCTGCATCTTGGCGCTGCTTGCCTTGAAGTTCTTCATGCGGATTAACACCAAAAAAGAAGAGGAGGATGCCGAGCACGGGCTGGGCCATCTGCAGGAGCTGACCGTGCGTCCCATATCGGTAGAGATACGCAATGAGGCAATAGACGGCAAGCGGATCAGAGATGTGAAACCATTGTTGAACCGTGCGTTTGTCATCTCCCGCATCCGGCACACCGGCAGTCAGAAAACAGAACTGGCGAATGCCGATACGGTGCTACACATGCAGGATGAAATTCTGTTCATTGCCAACCCGAAAGATGTGGAGGCCATTGTTGCCTTCTTCGGAAGAAAAATTTCGGTGGAGTGGGAACGGGAGGACAAGAACTTGATTTCACGCCGCATCCTCATCACCAAGCCGGAACTGAACGGCAAGTCTCTGTCTCAGCTCAAGATACGTAACAACTTCGGTGCCTGCATCACCCGTATCAACCGTTCGGGCGTGGATCTGGTGGCAACTCCCCACTTGCAGTTGCAGATGGGAGACCGTGTGACGATTGTAGGCAGTGAGCTTGCCGTGAGCCATGCGGAGAAGGTATTGGGTAACTCGCTGAAGCGTCTCAACCATCCCAACTTGATTCCTATCTTCCTGGGTATTGCCCTGGGATGTATCTTGGGCAGTCTGCCGTTCATGTTCCCCGGCATTCCCCAACCCGTGAAACTGGGACTGGCCGGTGGACCGTTGGTGGTTTCCATCCTCATCAGCCGTTTCGGGCCTCAATATAAGCTGATAACCTACACGACGATGAGTGCCAATCTGATGATACGCGAAATCGGTATCGCCTTGTTCCTGGCCTGCGTGGGGTTGGGTGCAGGAAAGGGATTCATCGATACCATTATCTACGAAGGCGGCTATGTGTGGATTGGCTATGGGGCCATCATCACGGTCGTTCCGTTGCTGGTGACAGGATTCATGGGGCGCTATTTCTGGAAGCTGAACTACTATACGCTGATAGGTGTGCTGTCCGGAGCTAACACCAATCCACCTGCATTGGCCTATTCCTCGGACTTGACATCCTGCGATGCCCCTGCGGTGGGATATGCCACGGTCTATCCGCTGGCTATGTTCCTGCGGGTGCTGACGGCTCAGTTGCTGATACTGGCACTGGCGTAGTTTCACCATAGATAATCTATGGTACATAGGTTGATTTGATAACAAGTAATGTAAAGAGAGCTAACAAGTAATGTTAGGCTGCTTTACATTACTTGTTATTTTTGTTTGTAGTATTCCTCCGCTTGTGCCAGTGTCTCCGGTTTGCCGATGTCGAACCAGCGGAATCCTTGCAGCGGATAGCCTTGTATGTGCACCTTTGTGCAGGCGGACAAGTAGAAAGGAATGATGGAGAACTTGCCGTCCCACTGCCCATCGTCCATCAGGCGGAAGAGGGAGGGGGAGATGACATGGATTCCTCCGAAGGCGAGTTCCCGGTACTTCGTTTCCCGGTAGTCGAAGCCTGCCGGTTTCACCTCTCCGGTGGACTTGTTTATCCAGCCGTGCAGGTGGTAGTCGTCGTCAAAAAGGAGATAGCGGGAAGTCTTGCGCTCGCTCACAAGCAGGGTAGACTCCGCATCGCTCTCCAGATGGTGGCGATAGAGACCTGCAAGGTCAATATCCGTCAGAATATCCGCGTTGTGCGCCAGAAAAGGTTCTTGTCCGTCCAGAAAGGGGCGTGCCTTTTTGATGCCTCCTCCGGTGTCGAGCAGCATGCCGCGTTCGTCGCTGATGTGAATCTCCGTGCCGAAGTTGTCGTGGGCACGGAGGAAGTCGATAATCTGCTCCCCGAAGTGGTGGATATTGACCGTTATCTCGTTGAATCCTGCTTCCTTCAACCGCAGTATCACCCGTTCCAGCATGGGCTTTCCTGCTACGGGAACGAGGGCCTTGGGCATGTGGTCCGTCAAGGGGCGCAACCGGGTGCCCAGGCCGGCGGCGAAAATCATGGCTTTCATATTGGCATATTCTCACATTAGCACATTAAACTTTGGCCTTAAACGTCTGTTCAATATTCTGTTCTCTATGTATCAGGTTCACTTGCACGCCGAACTTCTTGTGCAGATGTTCCGCCAGGTGTTGTGCCGAATATACGGAGCGGTGCTGTCCGCCGGTGCAGCCGAAGCAGACAGACAGATTGGTGAAGCCGCGTTCCATGTAGCGCTTCACGGAAGCGTCGACAAGGGCGTAGGCATGCTCCAGGAATACGGCTATCTCGCCGTCGTCTTCCAGGAAGCGGATAACGGGTTCGTCCAGTCCCGTGAAGGGTTTGTAACGCTCGTACTTGCCGGGGTTGTTCACAGCGCGGCAGTCAAAGACGAAACCTCCTCCGTTGCCCGTGGAATCTTCGGGGATACCTTTTTTGTAGGCAAAGCTGGTGACTTTCACCACGAGGCGACGCTTTTGCAGGTCGTCTGTAAACTGTTTCAGCTCGGTAAGTTCGCGCAGAATCCGGCAGAGGTAGGGATATTCTGGATAAGGTTCTTGGAGCAGTTGGCGAAGGTTCTCGATGGCGAAGGGGACACTTTGTATGAAGTGGGGCTTCTTCTCGAAGTAACCGCGGAAACCATAGGCACCCAGCACCTGCATGGTGCGGAACAATACGAAGTGGCGAAGCTGGGCATAGAAATAAGCCTCGTCCACGGGCTGGTACTTGCGCAGGGCGTCGATGTATTCCTTCAGCAACTCTTGGCGCAGGCTGTCGGGATAGTTTGCTTTGGCCTGCCACAAGAAGGAGGCAACGTCGTAGTAGACCGGACCTTTGCGTCCGCCCTGGAAGTCGATGAGCCACGGCTCGTTGTCCTTTATCATAACGTTACGGCTCTGGAAGTCGCGGTACATGAAGGTGGCGGAGCTGCTACGGAGCAACACGTCTGCCATCTTCTGGAAGTCGTCTTCCAGCCGGTCTTCCTGGAAGTCCATTCCCGTAGCCTTGAGGAAGCAGTATTTAAAGTAGTTCAAGTCCCACAGAATGCTGCGGCTATTGAACTCTGCCTGCGGGTAGCAGTAGGAGAAGTCCATGCCGTCGGCTCCGGCAAACTGTACGGCGGGCAGCAGACGGATGGTCTTGCGCAGCAACTGTTTCTCTTCCTCACCGAATACGCTGGTCTTGCGGCCTTTCTCGATGGCATTGAATAGGAGCGAGTCGCCCAGGTCTTCTTGCAGATAATAGATATCATCTTCGGAACGGATGAACACTTGCGGTACGGGCAGTCCTTTCTGGCGGAAATGTTCTGCCATGTAGAGGAAGGCGCGGTTCTCCTCCACAGACTCTCCGCTGACGCCGATAAGTGTAGGACTTCCGATGAGGCGGAAGTAACGGCGGTTGGAGCCGGAGGAGGGGAGTTCGTCAATCTGTTCCGGTTCGTGTCCGGTATGTGCGATGTAGAGTTTCTTAAGTTCTTCGGTTATCATGGTGGTATGTTTTATTTTTGCAGCTAAGATAAAACTTTTGTCGGAGATATGCTTACCTTTGCAGGAGGAAAATATTTAATTTGATAGCTTCATAATGGATTCCATTCCTCAGTTTCTCATAGCCGCCCCTACATCGGGCAGTGGAAAGACCACCGTCAGTCGTGGACTGATGGCATTGTTTGTGAAGAAAGGTCTGAAGGTGCAGCCTTTCAAGTGCGGTCCCGATTATATAGATACTAAGTATCACGAGGCGGTATGCGGCCGTCCTTCCATCAATCTGGATACTTTCATGGCATCTCCGGAGCATGTCCGCAGTCTGTATGCACGCTATTCGGCAGATGCTGATGTTGCCGTGGTCGAGGGGATGATGGGGATGTACGACGGGTACGACCGCGACCGGGGCTCGTCGGCAGAAGTGGCACGGCTCTTGGGTATTCCTGTGGTGCTGGTGGTCGATGCCAAGTCGGCTGCCTATTCCATGGCTCCTTTGTTGTCGGGGTTCATCAATTTCCGTCCGGATATACGTATTGCGGGAGTTATCTTCAATCGTGTCGGCTCACCCCACCACTACCGGATGCTGCAGGAGGTCTGTGAAGACTTGAACGTGACTTGTCTGGGCTATCTGCCCAAGCAGAAGGAACTGGAGCAGGAGTCACGCCATCTGGGGCTGGATTTCAGCCGTTCTAAGGAGACGGAGGGGCTGGACATGCTGGCAGGCTTGCTGGAGGAACATGTGGACTGGGAACTGCTGCTCTCGACAATCGGGCTTCCATTGCCTGCGGCGGCTGTGGAGGAGAAGTCGGTACTATCAGAGCCGGGGAAGCTACATATCTCGGTAGCGCGCAACGAAGAGTCCTTTTCCTTCCTCTATGCGGAGCATCTGGATATTCTGCGCCGTATGGGCACGGTCACTTTCTTCAATCCGGAGCAAGACCGGGCTATTCCGCAAGAGACGGATTTGCTCTATCTGCCCGGCGGCTATCCCGAGAACCGTCTGGAGGAACTTGCCGGGGCAAGGCTTGCCAGGGAGTCTATCCGCAGCTATATAGAGGCCGGTGGCAGGACGCTGGCAGAATGCGGGGGGATGATATATCTTTCGCAGTCCGTTCTTTCTGATGGGGATACGGACGGGGGAAGTATTAATACCGATGGAAGAAGCACCGGGAACAGTGTAAGCAATGTCGGAAATGAGATGGTGGGAGTATTACCTTTCAGCATCACGAACGAGCGTAAACGCAGGAAACTGACATTGGGATACCGTCGGTTCGACTATAACGGATGGCGGCTTAAAGGACACGAATTCCATTATACGCAGCTTGCTGTGCCCGAAGCTGGTGGAAAAGAAAGTGGTGCGTACAGTCTTACTCCCTCGATAGTGCAGGTTTTCAATGCCAGAGGAGAGAAGGTCGCTACTCCCATTTTTCGTTATAAGAACCTGATTGCCAGCTATACACATCTGTATTGGGGCGAGATGGATGTGATGTCTTTGTTCGGTGGAGCCTAATCTTGTAAAACATCTTTTGAATCTGCTGGACTTTCCTTCTTTTTCCTTTCATGTTTTGCTTGAAAAGTCCCGGTATTTCTGCATATTTATATTCCAAATTTGTTTGTATCTTTGCGATAGAGAAAAGGTCTACGGGCTGTGAGGGAGTCCCCTTTACAATCCGGGCTATAGTAGCTGATTTTGAAGAGTTATCCCATGCAGGAAAGTCCTCTACACGTACCTCTGTAAAGGATGAACATCTTAAAATGGAGTTTGTCGATGGTGATTCGATTGGTGTTTTTGCCATAAAGGACGGTGCTATAATGGATGATATTGATAATGCCAAATTGGTTTACAATAGGTCAAGCGGCAGTTGGAATCCGGTGGGAAATGGTACACTTTATTGGTATGATGGAGTGAGTTATGTCGCATACTATCCATATAGGAGGAATATCACAATAGATGTCTCAAAGGGTATGGACGGAGCTATTGCCTCACTGACCGGGAATGAAAAACTGCAACCTTCGAAAGACCAGTCCACAACAGAAAAGCATATTGTCAGCGACTTGTTGATTGCCACCGGCGTACCTGCTATTGACAATTCTTCCGGAATAATCTTGAGCTTGCAGTTTCAACACCAGTTTGCATTGCTTGTGTTGCAACCGCAAGTATACGTAGGTTGTTTTGCTCCTGAAAAGGCAGGCTTTGTTTACCATATGGAATCGAGGGTTTTAGGAACAGACTCGGTAGCTATTAATGTGAGTCTGAATGGTATTACTCCATATCAGATAGATTCTTTGAAATATTGTGCCATTGTTCCGCCACAAGCAAATGCACGGGTTACCGGAAACTATACGACTACCAATGGAAGAGATGATACGAATATAAAGATAAATTATTCGGGCAGCTCCATCACTCTTGTTTCTGGAAAATGCTATACTCTGAAAGTTATCAGTCCCGTACCCGGTAAAGGAAGTATAGAAAGAAAGCTTTATCCCGGGGATTTTATCTTTCAGAACGAAATCGATAGAAGAATAGAGGTACATCCAGGAAATGGAATGTTGGAAGAAGATGGGAAAATCTATGATTATAAAAATGCTATCGGAATGGTAATTACTTGCGATCCGAAAAGGATGACAGACAAGAAGTGCAATGAAAAGGGATGGAATCATGCCTATGTGATGATGTTGGATAGTTTGAAAGAAGGGAATTGGGGACCGGTGGATTTAATCGAAGTGGGTATTGACACAATATCAATAGCTGATGTAAAGTCAAAGCATGATTTTAGTAGAATCAAGAATAACATGAATGGCTACTCTGAAACTTTACAGATGCTGGCAAATCATGAGGGTGATGCATCTTTTGTAAGCGACTGTCGTGCTTTTTATCTGGTGAAAACTTACAATAACAGCAATAAGGTACCGGATGGGATTGAACGCAGTCCGTGGTTTCTGCCAAGTATAGGGCAATGGTTTGATATGTTGGTGAATATTTGTGGAAGATCTCCGGAAAACTTCCAACACAATACCGGTAATGGTTTACAAGATGAAAAGTGGGGACAGGAAACGTTAGATAAATTAGAAGGACAGTTATCCAAAGTTGGTAAATCGTTACCGCAGTTTAACGTGAACTACAGACTTGGTTTCAGTTGCAGTTCTCAATATGATAAAGATAGAAGCTGGATGCTTCTCTGGCATATTGATGATCCCTTATATAAGTGGGAAAGGGTTTGCTTACAAGGATATAATAAGACTTCTGCATGGCATGTCCGGCCGTTTTTTGCATTTTAATCATTCCTTGATTAAAAATAGTCCTAATCTAAGTTTGAATTCATTATGAAAAAGTCCGGATAGCGCATTGATATTTTATGTAATTTCGTTTGTGTTCTCGAAATAGTGGAGTATCTTTGTTTTCATTTAAATATATTATGATTATGAAACTGAATACTTATCGCTTGTCTTCTTTGGAAGACCCTACTGATGAACAACTGCATGCTTTGATGGAACAAGTGGCTGTTGCGGCCCGTGAAAGTTCTCGCAAGGCAAAAAGAGAATTGGAGCGGAGAATGCAAGAGGTGAGAGAAAAATTGAAAGCATATAGAGCTAAAAATGTAAGTGATATATCCATGTGATGAACGAAAAAAATCCGACACTTTGTATAGTAGCTGGTCCGAATGGTTCGGGTAAAACTTCTACGACAGTGCAACTGCTTCATAATGAATGGGCAGAAAATAGCCTTTACATTAATCCTGATAATATAGCGCAAGAACAATATGGTGATTGGAATTCTCCCGTTGCAGTATTGAAGGCAGCAGAATTGGCGACTAAAATGCGTTATGAGTGTTTAAGGAAAAGGCAAGATTTTGTATTTGAAACAGTCTTTTCCTCAGACGAAAAACTTGCATTTGTTGAAGAAGCAAAAAAAGCAGGATTTTTTATTCGCATTTTTTTTGTCTGTACAAATAATCCTGAGATAAATGTACGGCGTATTACACAGCGCTATTTGAATGGAGGGCATGAAGTTCCCATTTCCAAAATTATTTCCCGTTATTATAAATCGTTATTGAATATAGGCAAAGCAATATCCTTGGTTGATAGGGTATATGTCTACGATAATTCAATAGAAAATCAAATTCCTCGATTATTGTTCCGCACTGTAAACGGGACCCTCTTCAAACAATATGTAGAGGAAATCCCGCAGTGGGCACAGTTCCTTATCAAATAGAGAATGAAAAGAGTCTATACCAAAACTGGAGACAAAGGAACAACAGGTATTCATGGTGGCATGCGCGTGCCGAAAGACGATATCCGTATCGAGGCAAACGGATGTCTTGATGAATTGAATGCCGTGATTGGTATCGTGCGCTCCATGCTGGCGGCAAAAGATGCCTGGCAGGAGTTGCTGCATGCTGTCCAGCGGGAACTGATGGTGGTGATGAGCCATGTGGCCACTCCCTCGGGAGTGGTGAACCCTAATCCGCTTTCTGCCGCAGAGCTCACGCTGCGCTGTGAGCAGGAGATGGATGCCATGACCGTCCTGCTGACGGACAACGGCTACTTCCTTTTGCCTGGTGGCACTCCCATATCAGCCCAACTGCAGTTTGCCCGTACCGTGGCCCGCCGTGCCGAACGCCGTTTGTGGACACTCCATCGCCAAGACCCCGTGAACGAGGATATTCTGCGCTTCATCAACCGCCTTTCGGACTTGTTCTTCGTCATGGCCCGCATGGAGATGCAGCGGCAGGACTGGCCGGAGGAGAAATGGCAAGAGTTTGCCTACAAAAGGAAAAGACAGTAAGCACTTATCGCTAACCGCCGGGAAGCTGTTTTCAGCATAGGGGTTCTATTTGCTGTCCGAGCCTTAAATCATACAGACATGCCCGTACTTCCGCTTCGCTGCCGATATGCTTTCCTGCATCGTCGGACAGCTTCACGCATTCGCGCCATTCCTGGTTGACGTTCATCTTGCATTGCGTCAGTTTCATTACGATGTTGGAGGGCTTGAATCCGGTATCATTCGTCAGATTGGTGCCGATGCCGAAGGAGCAGCGGATTTTGCCCCTGCAATGCTCCTGGATGTCGAGTGCCTTGCCAAAATCGAGCGCATTGCTGAAGACGATGGTTTTAGTGGTAGGGTCGATACCCAGTTCGCGGTAGCGGGCAACGAGCTTGTCGGTGAAATCGAATTCATCGCCGGAGTCGCAGCGTACACCGTCGAATAGTTTGGCCTGCTTGCGGCTCAGGTTACTTAAGAAAATGCCGGAGGTATAGGTATCGGACAGTGCGATGCCCAAGTCACCGTCGTACACGTTCACCCAGTTTTCCAAGGCCATGTAGTTGGCGTGTTTGTAGCCGAACTGTGCGCCGTGGAACATGAACCATTCATGCGGATGCGTCCCCATAGGCTTCATGCCGTATTTCATGGCGAAGTGGCAGTTGGAAGTCCCGGTACAGTATTCGGCGGTTTCCTTCAGACGGTCTATGACTTTGTCCTGTACCTCGAACGAGAAGCGTCTCCGGGTGCCGAACTCCGAAAAATATAGCTGGTGTCGGTTGGAGAGTGCCACCTTTTCGGACAGTTTGCAGAGTATGCCGTCCATGTCGGCCACGTTTCCCAAAGAACGGTTCTTTATTTCGGATACGATGGAAAGCAGGGGGACTTCGTAAAGGGTGGCCTTGTACAGATAGTCCGTGATTTCAATGTTCAAGTGCCGGTCCTCGTCCAGATGGATGCTTACCTTCTCCGGCTGGAAGCGGAAGGAGGAGAGCCACTCCCAATAGACCCTCGGCAGGAAACGGCAGTGGCGGGTCATGTATTCCAGCTCTTCGGCAGTAAGTACGGTCTGTGCCAGGCTGTCCACCGCCTTTTGCAGTTCCTTCAGAAACGTGTCCGTATAGGCGGTGTCGTCTCTGTCCTTGAAGCTGAAAGTGCCCATGGCATAGGGAAACAATTTGATGTAGGCATACGAGGTGGTGAATTTGTAAAGGTCTGTATCGAGTATGGTATGAATCATGGCAAAATATTCTTTAGTTATGATGTTCGATTTTGGGGATGAAGATAGTGAAAATTTCTTATTTGACCAGCCTCTATCTGTTAACAACGGCATATTCCTATTAAACCATGTTATAAATAAGACCGTTATGAGCTGAAATTTTGGAGAATTCGGAGGAGTCCGTATATTTGCAATGTGTTTTTCATAGTATTAGATTTAAGGTTAACAAAAGATTGGCTGTCTGGGATAGATAGCCTTTTTTTATGCCTTCACTTTTCCTTTTCCGTAGAGGTGGCGTGTAGTGCAGAGCGCCAAAGTTCCATAGACCAATACTTGTATCCACATCGTCAACATCTGCGGCCATACGTCGGCCAGCGTTCCACCCATTGAATTCAGTTTTACAAAAGCAAGTACGGCAGGACCTGCCGGAAACAGATAGTGGGCTGTCTGCCAATACCACGGCATCAGCTCCAGCGGATAGGACACGCCCGAAAGGAAGATATAGCCCACAGAGAAGAAGGCTATCATCAGCAACGGCGCTTCGGAGTCTGTAAACCAGCGGGAGACGGCCAGGGCAAGGAAACTCGTGCCCAGCAGGAAGGGTATCATCATTGTGACGATGTCTCCTCCGCTGCCGATGTGTGGGATGCTGAACAGGTGCGGCAACAGTCCCAGCAGGAATAGGGAAAACACCACGTAGAGCATGAAGTATACGAAGGTCCTGCCTCCGACAATCCGTAATGTATCCTTCAATGAGTCGGCACGCATCAGCCGTATTCCTTTTCTTCGGGCTTCCGCTTCCTCGCCCGTCAGCATGGCAATCACCATCAGCATCGTCTGGAAGATGATGACAATTAGGACGGCGGGAATCAGATAGGAACCGTAGCCCTCTGTATAGTTGTAGAGCGCCGTGCCGGACACGCTGACGGGAGCGGACGAAGCCACTGCCAGCAGTCCTTGCGGAGGTAGGAATACGGTGCCCTCCATGCGGTGGGCATCGTTCACGGCAAGCATGACGCGCGCACTGGATTCTTGCAGTCCTTTGAAGTTGAGGAAAGCGTCCGTGGCGGCATAGAGTACGAAGACCGAAGTCTCGCCCCGTGCCACACGTGCCTCGAAGTCGGCAGGCAGGTAAAGGATGCCTGCCACGTCGCCCTGCTTCATCCATTGGCGGGCTTCGAGGATGTTGGGTGTCTGGCCGTAGACGGCGGTCTGGGGAGTGGCGTCGAGCAGTCGGATGTATTCGCGGCTGAGGGCGGAGTGGGAGAGGTCTACCACTGCGACGGGAGCCTTGCGCACCAGGTTGGGGGCGTACATGTAGTTGTAGAGCAGTCCGTAGAGGAAGATACCGCCTGCCAGCACGAGCAGGATGGCGGGATTGGTGGCGATGGCATGCCACTCGTGGCGGATGACGGAAGCTGTTGACAATGCGGTAGGTGGGCAAGGTGATGGGGAGGCGGAGATTGCTTCTTCCCTTATCTCTTTTTTTATCCACCATTTCAGCAATGGCAGTATCAGCAGTGCTGCCAATAGGAAGATGAAGAGTGTAGCTACCGACTGCCAGAAGTAGGCAAATCCTGCATCGAAGTAAATCATGGCTTGTGCCGCCTCCGTGAAGTGCCGCACGGGGAAGAGGTAGGAGGCCGCATGCACGGGCGCATACATGGCTGTAACGGGAAACGTGACTCCGGACAGCGTAGCCCCCAACGACCCCACCATGGATACTACACTGATGATATAGGCAATCTTGGGAAAGACAGAATAGATAAAGACCGCCAATGCCTGGGTAGCGATGATGAAGAGCACGGTCACTGCATTCATCAGCCACAGACTGCCAGCGAAGGGGATATGTAGCGGGCCGAACAGTACATAGTTTGCCAGGATACCGATGGACGAGAAGATGAGGGTATAGGGCAGCAGTTTCCCTGCTACGGCAGTGAGGATATTGCCCCGTGCCGTCTCCAGCCATTCGCCGGTGCTGCCGAATTTCAGTTCGCTGCCTATGGAGTAGACGGTGGTGAGCAGGATGAGTATCTGGAACAGTACGAAAAAGAAAGGCTGGCTCAGGTAGATGGAGTAGTCCATGTCCGGGTTGTAGAGGGGATGGGTACTGGCTTCTACGGGGAGCAGAAAGGTCTGTATCTGTTCTCCGCTGACTCCCAGAGCTTCGGCCTGCATCACGATGGGCGAGAGCGCCACGGGGGCAAGCGTATTCTCGAACGCCGCCATCAGCTCGCTACCTACCGAAAGAAGGGCATAGTGGTAATAATAGGTGAGCGTTGCGCCGGTTCCCGTCACCGCCTTCTGTTCGAAGCGGGGCGGGATGACGAGGTAGCCGTATATGTCCTTCTGTTGCAATGCCCGGCGGGCGTCGGCTTCGTCGGTGAAGTGCTCCGTCACACGGAAGGTGGGGGCGGCAGAGATGCGTCGGGAGATATTGCGCGAAGTGGCAGTGTTGTCCAGGTCGACGATACCCACGGGAATGTTCTCCATCTGTCCGTTTCCAAAGATGGTGGCCATGAAGAACAGACAGAGTAAGGGTAGCACGACGCAGACGCCGAGGTATAGACGGCGGGAGGTCATGCGGTGCCATTCGCGACGGATAACCATGCGGAGCGCTTTCATAGCGTAGCCAAATTCTTTATCTTTCATTTTTCATTCTTCATTTTTAAAAGTACGGACATCCCCGGTCTCAATCCCTCTACCTGCTGTGTGGGACGTGCGTGTATCTCGAACGTCTGCATGTCATAGCTGCCCGTCTGTTTGGTGGATTTCCAGGTGGCGAAGCTGCCCAGCGGACTGATGTAATAGATGCGGAATTCAATGTCCTTGCCGTCGATGGCGGGGACATCGGCACGGAAAGTGCCTCCCATCTTGAACTGCGGCATCAGGTCCTCGCGTATGTTCAGTACCACGTGTGCATCGTCCATCACGACAAGGCTCATGATGGGAGTGCCGGGGGCCACCAGCTCTCCGCGTTTGGGGAAGATGGTGGCTATCTGGCCGTCTTCGGGGGCAGTCAGGCGAGAGTCGACGAGGAGGGAGGAGACTTCATCGACGGTGCTTCGCGCCGCTTCCACCAGGCTGCGGGCCGAGGCGCGGTCCTCGCTCTGCGCTCCGTCTACGGCCATCTGGTATTGCTCGTAGGCGGCACGTTCGGCGGCTTGGGCGGCTTTGTACATGGCTTCCACCTCGTCACGCCGCTGGGAGGTGACGACACTGTCCTTATAAAGCGTTACAATGCGCTGGTAAGTGGTCTTGGCGAGGGCAAGGTCGCTCTGCGTCTTGTTCCAGAGTTGCCGGGCGGTGGCCACAATCTGGCGGCGGGTACCGGCGTCTATCTTCTTGTTCTGCTCCTGGGCCACCTGCTCCAGGGCATTCACCTGGCGGTATTTGGCTTCGATGGTGGGGCTGTTGATGACGACAAGCGTATCGCCTGCCTTCACCCAGTCGCCCTCTTGTACGAGGAAGGAGTCCACACGTCCGGGCAGCTTCCCGCTGATACGTATTTCCGTTGCTTCCACTTGTCCTTGCAGGACCAGGGGCTGCCGGCTCATGAGTAATATGCCGGCAAGCGAAATGATGACCGTTGCGGCCAGGATAATGACGAATGCAATGCTGATGCTTTTATTATTGATTTTCATAAAGGGTAGGTTTTAATAAGTTGTCTCGAAATATTTCTCGAACCGTTCCGGCGTTCCGCAGATAGCCAGCAGGTTCATCAGTGCCACATCATATTCGTAGTAGGCTGCCAGACGCGCCACGCGGACGGTTGCCAGCATCGTTTCCGCATCTACGACCTCGGTACTGGTTGCCATGCCTTCGGCAAAGGATTTCTTGCGGATTCGCACCAGCTCTTCGCTCAGCTCGATGGTGGTATTCAGGGCGCGTACGTTGTCTTGTGCCTTTTGCAGTTGGGTGTAGAGCTTGTCGATGCCTACGCTCAGGTCTTCTTTGGCTTTTTCTTGTCCCAGGGCAAGGGTCTGCTGGGCTATCTTCGACTGGCGGATGCGCTTCTCACGCGCCAGTCCGTCGAACAGGTTCCAGGTGAAGCCCACACCTACGATGGTGCGGGGGACAAGATTGCTTTGTATGCCGTGGGCATAGAGGGTCTGCTTGCCGAATACGGCGATGTCCGGCAGGTAGCCGCTCTGGTCGATGCGGAGCTGCTGGCGGGCAATCTGTGACTGCAGTTGCAGTTGGTTCACGGTGTAGTTCTCCACCCGCATGGCTTGCAGGAACTCCTCTTTGGCGGGCAGTTGGTCGTTGATGAAAAGCTCCGAGGTAGGATGGATGCTGCATGTGTCTTGCAGGTTGAGCAGGGTACGCAGGGCACTTTGCACGACGGAGGCCTCCTTCCGGGCAGCCTCCAGTGAACGGGCAGCTTCATCCATATTCACTTGGGCAAAGAGCCGGCCTGCCTTGTCTATCATGCCGGCAGCTTCCAGTTTAAGGGCATTCTGGTAATGGCGTTGCAGGCTGTTGTAAGTCTCCTGCCGCACGCGTACTACCTCTTGCGCAAGTTTCAGCCCGAAGTAGCTTTCTGCCAGCAGGGTGCGTTGCGTGGCATCGGTCTGTCCCCGGTTTTCGCGGGCGATGTCTATCATGGTGTTGCCTATCTTCGAGGCCCGGATGCGCTTGCCGCCGGAGAATACGACCCATTCGGCAGTCAGGCCGACGGAAGTCAGGTTGCGTGGAGCCAGTGGAAAGGCAAGGGTATGGGAGCCTATCTGGTCGAGTATGCTGCTGATGAATTGGTCGTCCGGCACGATGTTGTGCACAAAGTCCTTTGCCGGGTCGGTGAACTGGGAAAGGGGCTGTTTTACCTCTATCTTTTCGGAAAGATGCACGAACGTACCGGCACCTTGCAGGGAGGGGTACCAGAGGGCATTCAGTTTGTCACGTTCCGCACGGGCGGCTTCAATTCCCTTGTCGGCTATTTTCAGGCTGCGGTTGCCGTTTTGCATCTGCCTCAGGGCATCACCGAAGCTAAGGGGAAGGGAGGTTTGTGCGGCCACTCCACCGATGGCAAGCAGCACGCAGGCAGCAGCCGGAAAAAATCTCCGGCATAATAGATTATTCATAAGTTCGTTCGGTTTAGGGGTTCTTGTTTCTCTAAACAAGAGGAGGTGGGAATTGTTCAGTAGTCATCTTTTTGAATAGAACGTTACAAATATAACGAATAGTTTCCGAAGATATGGCTTATGAATGGGAGAGATATTCGGATTTGCACTATCTTTGCATTCGCTAAAATGGAATTTATGGAGAAACTTCATCCGATTATGTTTGCCGGGACGGGCAGTGATGTGGGAAAGAGCATCATTGCTGCCGCCTTCTGCCGCATCTTCAAGCAGGACGGCTATCAGCCCGCACCGTTCAAGGCACAAAATATGGCGCTCAATTCATTTGCCACTCCCGAAGGGCTGGAGATAGGCCGTGCCCAGGCTGTGCAAGCAGAAGCCGCCGGAGTGCCTTGCCACACGGACATGAATCCGCTACTGCTGAAACCACAGTCGGACCATACCTCGCAGGTTGTCCTCAACGGGCGTCCTATCGGCAACCGCAATGCTTATGATTATTTCCGCAAGGAAGGACGCGACGAGCTGCGCCGGGAGGTTTGTGCTGCCTACGACCGCCTTGCCGCTCGCTATAATCCCGTTGTGCTGGAAGGCGCGGGAAGCATCTCCGAAATCAATCTGCGGGATACCGACCTTGTCAATCTGCCGATGGCCCTGCATGCCGGAGCCGATGTAATCCTTGTGGGGGACATTGACCGTGGCGGTGTGTTTGCCAGTGTCTATGGTTCGCTGATGTTGCTTCGTCCCCATGAGCGGGAACGCATTAAAGGAATTCTTATCAACAAGTTCCGGGGGGATATACGTCTCTTCGAGTCGGGCATTACGATGCTGGAGGAGCTTTGCGGCATTCCCGTTGTCGGGGTGGTGCCTTACTACCGTGATATCTACATTGAAGAAGAAGACTCCGTGGCGCTTGCCGCAAAGTCTGTCCGTGCCGAGAAGGGAAAGGTGAACATCGCCGTCATTCTGCTGCGCCACCTCAGTAACTTTACCGATTTTAATGTCCTGGAACGTGACCCGCGCGTACATCTCTTCTATACCAACAATGTGGATGAGCTGGCAAAGGCCGACGTCATCTTGCTGCCCGGCTCCAAGAGCACGCTTGATGACCTTTACGAATTGCGCCGTAACGGTGTGGCAGCTGCCATCATCCGTGCCCACCGTGAAGGTGCCACCGTGATGGGTATCTGCGGCGGCTATCAGATGATGGGGCAGGAGGTGCTCGACCCTGAGCATGTGGAGGGGGACATTGAACGCCTGCCCGGACTGGGGCTGTTGCCCATCAGTACCCGCATGTCGGGAGAGAAGGTGACCCGCCAGGTGAAGTTTGGTCTGTGCAATCCCCATTCTCCATCTTCCACTCTCCATTCTCCATTCATGCAGGGCTATGAAATCCATATGGGAGTGACCACCCCTGTGGAAGGTACTCCCGATTCTCCCTTGAATCTTCTGGAGAACGGCTCTACCGATGGTTACTACGTGGACTCTACCTGCATGGGGACCTATATTCATGGCATTCTCGACAATCCGGAATTCATAGATTTCCTGCTTGCGCCTTTTGGAGACAAACTGTCCGGGAATGCCGGCGCTTTCGATTACCATACATTCAAAGAAGAACAATACGATAGGCTTGCCGAGCACGTGCGCCGCCACGTCAACCTGCCGCTTATCTACCAAATATTGACAAAGAACCATGATTGAAGGACACGGAGACGATTCCTATAAATACAGCCGTCCCATTACGGCCAATTTCAGCTCGAACGTTTACAGCAGGGTGGACCTCTCTGCCTTGAAGGCGCATCTGTGTGCCCGGATTGACGGCATCGGCAACTATCCCGAACCGGAGCCTTACACGCTTGAGGCCTGCCTTGCCCGCCGCCACCGTCTTCCTGCCGAGGCAGTGTGCGTGACGAACGGAGCTACCGAAGCCATCTATCTTACCGCACAGACTTTCCGCGGGACAAACACCGCCATTGTGCAGCCCACTTTCAGTGAATATGCCGATGCCTGCCGCATGCACGGCCATCGGGTCACTTCCCTCTACCGGCTTCCTGCGGAGAGCGAGGGGTATCGCTTGCCGGAAGAGGTGCGCATGCTGTGGCTGTGCAATCCCAATAACCCTACCGGAACGGTTGTGGAGAAGGAATATCTGGCAACACTTATCAGTCATAATCCGCAGGTCTGTTTCGTCATCGACCAGTCCTACGAGTTTTTCACCTTGCGTCCGCTTTTCTCTGCTGCCGAGGCGGCGGAGTTTCCCAACGTCTTGCTGCTGCACTCCATGACCAAGCGTTATGCCGTTCCCGGTCTGCGACTGGGATATGTCACCGGTGCTCCCCACCTGCTGCATCGCCTGCGTACCAACCGTATGCCCTGGTCGGTCAACCAGCTTGCCATTGAGGCGGGGCTCCATCTGCTGGAACATGATGTTCCCAATCCGCTGGATGTGGCGTCTTACTTGCAAGAGGCTGCCCGCCTGCGCAGTGCGCTCGAGGCATTGGGAGGACTGGAGGTATGGGCCACCGAAACCCATTTCATGCTGGTGTGCCTCCGTATGGGTAGGGCTTCCGCCTTGAAAGACTATCTGGCAGGGGAGCATGGCATCTTGATTCGGGACGCCTCCAACTTCGACGGACTGAATGAACACTTCTTCCGTATAGCCGCCCAGAGCCGGGAGGAGAATGACAGGCTTGTAAAAGCAATAGGACAATGGCTTGAGGAGGAATAACCGATGGAAGAAGATGTACTTATACTTTTGGGTGTCGCCTTCAACTTGAACCTGCCGCTTCTCACTGCCTGGCTGCTCGACCATTGGCTGGGCGACCCGGCGTGGCTACCCCATCCGGTGGTGGCTTTCGGCAAAGCCATTTCTTTCTGTGAGCACCGGTTGAACCGGGGCGATTCGCGTTTCCTGAAAGGAGCGCTTATGACGGTGCTCCTCGTGGCAGGTATGTATTTCGTCACGCTTCTGCTACTCCGCTTGGCTGCACTCTTTTCTCCGGGCATGCTGCTGACGGTGCAGATACTGCTGATATTCTATTGCTTGGCGGGCACTACGCTGGTTCGCGAGGTGCGCATGGTATTCAAGGCGGTAGACCGTTCTTTGGAGGAAGGCCGAAAACAAGTGGCGCGCATCGTAGGCCGTGATACGTCTGCGCTCTCGGCGCAGGAGGTACGAACTGCTGCATTGGAGACTTTGGCAGAGAATTTGAGTGACGGGGTAGTTGCCCCCTTGTTCTGGTATCTGCTGTTGGGAGTTCCGGGCATGCTTGCCTATAAGATGGTGAACACGCTGGATTCCATGGTCGGCTACAAGAACGAGCGCTATCGTCGGTTCGGCTGTTTCGCCGCCCGTCTGGATGATGTTGCCAATTATATTCCTGCTCGTCTGACAGCCTTTCTGATGGTGCTGGTTTCCGGTCGTCTTTCCTTGTTTGCTTTTGTGGGCAGATATGGCAGCCAGCATGCCAGTCCCAATTCCGGTTATCCGGAAGCCGCCCTTGCCGGTATTCTGGACTGCCGTTTCGGAGGTCCGCACAACTATTTCGGCGAGGAGGTATGGAAACCTTATATCGGTTCTAATGAACGGCCTCTGAAGTCGGAAGATATGCGTGTGGCTGTCCGCATCAACCGGCGTGTGGAGTGGTGGATGGTGGTTGCCGTAATAGTGACATCGACCTTGGCTTCCTTTTGTTTTTAAAATGTTGTTATTTTAACTGATTCTTTGTCCGTTCCAAAAAGATATAATATCTTTGCAAGACCGCGTTGCATTAAAAATGTAACTTTTAAAGCAGACAAAGTCTTATAAATGAGGATAAAGCAACTATATATATTCCTTTTCTTTATTTGGTTCGGGAGCACAATAATTGCATCGACAACAGATAAAGCGGATTCTTGGACTAAGGAAAAGGAAAGTATAGTCCATGAGGTCATCTCCACTTTTCACAACAGCCTCGGTTTCGACTATCTGACCCGGGAGGAGTGTGACTCGCTGAATGCCGACGGCCTTTTGTCCCAATTGGATGAATCCCAGCGCTATTACACCTATTTCGAACTGGAAAGGATACTTATAAAATCCTCCCTTTTCCGTGGAGAAATCCGTATGGCCATTGCCCAGAGCGACCAGATGTACTCCAAAGCCCGCGCGCTTGCCTACCCCTTCGGCAATGCCCTGGCGCTGAATGCCATGGGAGAGGTGTACAGCTATACCGGCAGGCTTCGGGAAGCCGGTGCCGCTTACGAAGAGTCTTTGAGACTGCTGGATGGGATGGACGGGGAGGATGTGCATATCCGCATGCTACTGGTGGAACTGATAGATTATAACCTGCGCATACGGAATGTAAACGGTGCCTCGCGTTATCTTGCACGTCTGAACCTCTATCCGGAAGACCGGCTTTCTCCGCTGGAGCTGGCCATGCGCCACATCTCCAATGCTTCCTGCCAATTATTCAAGGGTGACTTGAAGGCCGCCAGCCATCATCTGGCACAGATAGGCCAGCTTGAAGCGCAACTGATTCCGGAGATACGGCAATACCTTCTGATTATAGATGCCCGTTATCTGGTGGCCACCGGAGAGCATGAGGCAGCCTTGACCGCCTACAATGATTTCCTTCAAACCGAATATGCCCGGATAAACCATAACATCTACAAGGAAGCTCTGCTCGAAAAAGCGGATTTACTGGTGAAGATGGGAAACAAGGAAGAAGCCTACGGACAGTACGACAAGGTCTTTTCGTATATCAAGACTTCGTTCGAGAAGAACTATCCCAAGGAGATAGACCGGCTCTGTACCCGTTTCCAGGCCGACCAACTGGCCTACCAGAACGAACGCGACCGCATTGTATCCATGCGTTTCTATCTGGCAGGCATCATTGTGTCCGTACTGTTTCTGATATTCCTCCTGGTGCTGGGCTGGAAGAAGATATTCCGTTTGAAGCATTCCCAAATGCGGCAGGAGGCGATGAAGGAGAAAGCGGTGCAAGCCATACAACGGAAGAATATGTTTCTTTCGAACATGAGCCATGAGGTACGTACGCCGCTGAATGCCATTGTCGGATTCTCGGCGGTACTGACGGATGAGGACGAGTCGTTCGATGACGAATCGCGCCGGGAGTTCTCCGAAATTATCAAGGTGAATTCCTTTCAGTTGCTGAAACTTATCAATGACATTCTGGATTTCTCGGATTTCGAGAATGACAATATAACCTTCAACATCCGCACGCATGATGCCGTGAAGTTGTGTAATGAGGTCGTGGAGACCGTGATGGCCTCGCGCAAGCTGGAGGTTGAAATGCGTTTTGACACGGATTTGTCTGTCCTGATGCTGGATACGGACGATGCGCGTCTCCGCCAAGTCTTGATAAACCTGCTGGTGAATGCTGCCAAGTTTACGGAACAAGGCTCCATCGTGCTGGAACTGAAGATGGCCGATGCCGATACGGCACTTTTCTCCGTGACGGATACCGGATGCGGCATTCCACCGGAGAAGCAGCACTTGATTTTTGAACGCTTTGAAAAGCTGAATGATTTTGTGCAGGGAAGCGGACTGGGCCTTTCCATCTGCCAACTGATTGTGAAATATATGAACGGCAAGCTGTGGGTGGACAGTGGGTACACCCGTGGCGCGCGTTTCTGTTTTACGCATCCTTTGAAGTATAATCCCGCATTACACGGAGGAACGGCGCAATGAAACGAATACTGATTCTCATCCACGTTTTGTTTTGCGGATATATCTGTCCGCTGCTGGCAGAAGACACAGGGGCTGCCCGGTATCAGGACAGCATCCTGAAGGTTGCCGATGCCCTGCCGGCCACCCTTGTCCGGCTGACGTATCTCCGTGACATGGCCTACAAGCACCAGTATGCTCCCTATAACATGACTTTTTCCACCCGTCTGTACGAGGAGGCGCGGCGGCAGAAGAACGCTTTCTATGAGAATATGGGCGCTTACTATCTGGCGGCATGTTATGACAAGAAACACGACCCGGACAGTCTGTCGTATTGGGTGGATGTGCTGAAGGATTTTGTCTCCCAGGTAGGCACTTACGATTATTATCTGGAGCAGAAGGCTGCCATCAGCCGCGCCCTGGCTTCCAAGAGACAGATAGAGAAAGCGGTGTATGTGGCTAAGGAGACGTTGGAGGAATCAAAACTCCGCCATAGCAATAACGGAATGATAGCGGCGTATAACAGCTTGGGATGTGCCTACGGAGTGTCCAGCCGCCCGAATGAGGCACTGGACTCTTTCTTGGAGGCTTACCGGAATTTCTCTCCCCAGACAAAGGCCAGCCTGAAGGTGGATATACTGTCGCGTATTGCCCAGGTATACGGCAATGGCGGTAAAGACAGCCTGAAGCTGCCCTATTTGCATGAAATGGACACGACGTTGCAGGCGGTCATTTCCAAAGAACCCGAGACACGGAAGAACTGGAGCAATTTCGAGATTGACTGCGAAGTGAAGTATATCCTGCACTACATGAACCAGAAGAACTTTACAGTGGCGCACGAGCATATCGAGAAAGTAAAGAAACTGCTTGAGCCGCATGTAGATCCCGTCTTCTGGCTGAATGTCCAGTTGATACAGCTTCAATATTATGCCAAGACCGATGAGTATGACAAAAGCATCGCATTGATAGACGAGGTGACCCCTACGGTACTGAACAACTACGTCTCCACCTTTGCCACTTTGATAAACTACAAGGCGAGTACGCAATATGACAAGGGGGACATTGACGGGGCCATCGAGACCCGGCGCTACCTCATACGCAAGCAGGATTCGCTGAACAATGCCTTCTCGGCCAACCAGTTGAAGCAGGTGAAGGAGATTTACCACATTGACGAGCTGCTGTTGGAGAAGCAGAAGATTCAGGACATGAATTACCGTATAGGATTTATACTCCTGGGCGTCTGTCTGCTGCTGATGCTGCTTTTCTATCTGTATACGCGCTATGTCTCCGGAAAGATTGCTGTCGTAGAGAAGAAGACGGCTGAAGCCGCTTTGCAGGCAGAGACGGACAACATCGCGAAGGAACGTCTGAAATCGGAAATCAGCCATGATATACGTACTCCGCTGAATGTGGTGGTGGGCTTTGCCGAATTGCTGACCGGGAAGGAGGAGCTGGATAAGGAGACTAAGAGGGAATACGGGCAGATGATTCAGACCAATGCGGAAAGTCTGCTGAATTATGTCAACAGCATTCTGGAGTTGTCCCGCTTGGAGTCCGGCAAGATTCAGTATGAGGACGAGGAGTGTGACATTATTCAGTTGTGCAGTGAGGTGCTGGATAAAGTGAACGGTCGTGGGGAGAGCACTGTGTCTGTCAGCCTGCAGACCGATTTCAAGGAACAGCTTGCAAGGACGGACCGGAGGTGGTTCGATACATTGCTTGTCAGCATGCTGACTCCGTCAGAGAATGACACTGCCCGTTATGAGGCGATTATCCGCATCAGACGGGACCGCACTAGGTCGGCCCTCTATTTCGACGTGGTCAACGCCCCGTTTGCAAAGGTACATTTTGAGAATAAAACGAGCTTGATTCGCCATGAAATCAATGCCCATTTTATTCATTATTTTGGAGGTATCTACAAGGTGCAAACCGAAGCGGAGGAAGGCCCTACTATTTCGTTCACTATTCCTTGTCGAGATTGATGCGGACGATGCCGCCGTAGGGCGTCAATGCGTCGAAGGCTTCTTCGGCTTTGAGGATTCCGGCATAGAGTTGCGCGCAGATTAATACGCCTCCGTGTGCGAAGATGGCAACGCGTGTATAGGGCTTCTTCTTTAATTCGTCCAAAAACTGGCTGACACGCCGGTATTGCATGGTAAAAGATTCTCCACCGGTAGCTGCCACGTTCATGTAGTCGGCATACCATTCCTGCAGGCGTGGGTCTTCATTCTGCTCGAACGGCTTCATCTCCCAGTCGCCAAAATTGATTTCCATAATCCGTTTGTCCCGTTCTGCATCGGGATAGCCGCAATAGGTGGCGAGGCGCACGCAGCGGGTTAGGGGACTGGTGTAGACGTGGTCGAACGGAAGGTATGCCTTCAAGTTTTCTGCCGTCACGGCGGCTTCCGTTTCAAACGTGGGTTTCAGGGGAACATCGGTCTGACCGTAGCACATCCCCGGAGGAACATCTACCGAAGTGTGTCGAATGAGTATTACTTCCATCTTTAATTTTCAGTTGTTAATTTATAATTAGAATAAGGCTTCCCAAGTAGAAGGACAGTTCGCATAGCAGGAAAGTGGCCCCGCAGCAGTCACCCGTATATCCTTGTAGGCGCCGCTTCATCAATCGGTAGAGCAGGAAGAAGGTGAGCAGTGGGAAGAGGGTGGCAATCCACAGTTTTATAGGCAGCAGCAGTACGAAAGGAAGCAGACCGCAAAGAAATCCGGCCAGTAACTCGTGCCAGCTCATGCGGTTGTAGACGGTCTTGCTTTTGCTGTCTTCCTCTTTCCGGGCATAGGGCAGGTAGTTGACAATCTGGGAGGCACAGAACTTGGACCAGCAGTCACCGCTGAGCACAAGGATGCAGAGAAGTCCCAGTGGCAGGTGATGAAGTTGGAACAACAGCAGGAAATAGCATATCAATCCGATGACACCGTAGCTTCCGATGTGGGAATCCTTCATGATGGCAAGAGTCCGTTCTCGGGTGGTGCCGCCGCCGAAGCCGTCGAAAAAGTCCGCCAGTCCGTCTTCGTGCAGGCAACCGGTGACAAGCAGGCGTGCGATGAGGGCAAGAATCCATGCCAATGACACCGGCATAATCTGTCCGGCAAGCCACAGCACTGCCGCCATCACGCCTCCCGTCAGCCAGCCTACAAGCGGCCAATAGGGAACCACATGCTTGAAACACTCTGCCGGTACTTCCTTGATTTTCCAGAAGGGCAGTCGGGTGAGCATTATGAATGCAGCCAAGACATTGTTCATGTTAAAAGTATTTGGTGATGGAGGCATGTGCAAAGTTATCCATTTCATTGAGCATCCGCACGGCCGAGTCGACAATGGGATATGCACAGATGGCCCCCGTTCCTTCTCCCAAACGCAGCCCCAGATTCAGCAACGGACGGGCATGCAGGGCGTCGAGTACCAGTTTGTGGCCCGACTCGTCTCCGCAGTGTCCGAAGATGGCGTAATCCGTCACTTCCGGGTAGAGCCTGGCGGCGGCAAGCAGGCAGTTGGTCATGATGAATCCGTCAACAAGGATAATCATCCTCAGCTCGGCAGCTTGCAGCATGGCGCCTATGGCCATTACCATTTCCAGTCCACCAAAGTAGCGGATGATGTCCCGGGGAGAGCCGTCGCCTTTGTAATTCTCCATAGACTGTTTCAGCACTTCGTATTTGTGGCGGATGCCCGCGCTGTCGAGTCCGCTGCCTGCGCCGACACATTGTTCCAGAGGAATACCGGTAAAGCAGGTCATCCACAAGGAGGATGAAGAGGTGTTTCCGATACCCATTTCACCGAAGCTGAGGACATTGCTGCCTTCTTCATGGCATTGGCGCACCACCTCGGCACCCCGTTCCAGGCACATCTCCATTTCCTCTTCCGTCATGGCTGCCTCGTGCAGATAACTCCGGGTACTTTTGCGCACTTTCATATTGATGATGCCTTTCTCGTAGGGGAGGTCGTAGTCTACTCCTGCATCTACTATTTTCAGGGTAAAGCCGTGCTGCCGGCAGAGGAAATTGACACCTGCCCCTCCATGAAGGAAGTTGCTGATTTGCTGCCAGGTGATTTCCTTTGGAGACAGACTGACCCCTTCTTCTACAATGCCGTGGTCGGCGGCGAAGATAATGTTTTGCGGATGTTTCAAGGTGGGGGATAATGTCTGTTGTATGAGTCCGATTTGGAGTGCCAGTTCTTCTAAAATGCCCAATGAACCTTTGGGTTTGGTCAGGTTGTTGATTTTGTCAATCAATGCGGGACGGATTGACTCGTCCGGACGGGTGATATGAAATGTTTTCATCAGTCTGTTGAATTTTAATTGTTTGTTGTTTTATGAATGAGTGTTTTTTACGGTAAGTGGGATGCCGGATACCATCAGTATCACTTCGTCGGCACGGGCGGCTACATATTGGTTCATCCAGCCTTGCATGTCCGTGAACTTTCGTTGCAGTTCGTTCTCGGAAGTTCCTCCCATACCTATTTCATTGGTTACAAAGATGAAGGTTGCGTCTTGTGCCGTGAAGCGGTCGAACTCTGCCTTTACTGCGGCAAGTGCCCGGTCGGTATCTGAATGCAGGTCGAAGAAAAAGTTGGTACACCATAAGGTGATGCAGTCTATCAGGACGACCCGCCCCTCCAGCCGGTGGCGGCTGAGTTCTTTCTCCTCTTCGATGTTTGTCCATTCCG
>OGZP01000771.1_pt1 | contig 26555 bp, 31 predicted proteins | sample 1576811 | NCBI WGS metagenome assembly OGZP01 (sample SAMEA3541553, study PRJEB24748) | human gut metagenome | biome: human gut; feature: human-associated habitat; material: faeces | place: China | collected 2012
TTTTGCGTTCTGTTGCTGCCATTGTGAAGGCCTCCTGTTTTGTGCTGTGTTTTGTGTGGGCGGTTTTGTGTACCCATGAGCGCCCGCCCCATGTGGGGCGGCTGGGCTTGCACCAGCGGCGGCGGGTGCCGTCGGCCTTGCGGGTTGTGTGGGTCAGTCGGAGATACAAAGCATATAGCCGCGCTTGGCGCAGATGATCGAAAGCCGGTTAAACTCCATGTAGCGGCGGAGGGCGTCAGGGTTGCGGGTGTCGGCCAGTTCTGCCCGGTGGCGCTGCATATAGCGGCGCTGCGTGGCAAGCTCTTTTTGTGCTTGACGGTCAGACAGACGGAAAAGCGTGTAAGTGGTCATAGTGTGCGGCCTCCTGTTTTGTGTTTTGTGTGGGCGATCTTGTACCCATGAGCGCCCGCCCCGTGTGAGGGCGGCTGGGCTTGCACCAGCGGCGGCGGGTGCCGTCGGTCTTGCGGGTTGCGTGGGTTAGAACATGGAAATTTGCTCACATTCTGCGGCGGGCTGTGCCGGGGCGGAAGCTGCGGCGGCCTGCTGCGCTGCCTTGCGGGCCTTGCGTTCGTCGGCCAGCTTTTTGTTATAGGCGGCGATCTCCTCCGGGGTCTTGGCCTTGGGGGCGTCGTCCTGCCCGGCGGGCTTGACCTGTTCGCGGGTGAACAAGTGCGCCTTGGCCATGTAATAATGCGGGTCGGGGGCGTCGGCGTCGGGGCCGTTCTGCCCGGCCTTGGCGGCCTCTGCGCGGGCGGCCTTGGTGGCCTTGCCGGGGCGGTCGGTGTACTTCCACAGATCGCAGGTGATGGCGGCGTGTTCGCCACACTTGACGGAGTAGCCCGCCTTTTTCCACTCTGCAAAGGTGTGAATGGGCAAGCAGCCCTTGGCGGCCACGATGGCCTGCGCCTCCGCCTTGGTGTAAATGCCGTGTGCGATTGCCTGATTGATGATGATCTCGTTGTTAGTCATGGTGAAAACCTCCAAAATATTTTTTATTAGATCGGCCCGGCGGGCTTGCAGCGGGCCGGATGTTTTGATAAAATGGGGGTAGCCGCTGACAGGAGCGGCCACCCTTGCGAGGGGTGAAAAGGGTTCAGCGCTTTTGCCGGGGCTGAACCCCTTTTTTATTTCCCTGCGCTTGCGGTGGGCGGTGTCGTGCCTGCAATGTATTTCAGGCAGTCAAGCACCTGCGCCGGTGTCATGCCTTGCGCCCGGAGCCAATCGGCCAGCCGGTCAAGCTCTTTTGCTGTCGTGTCGTTCATGGTGTCCTTTCTCCTCCTGTCCGGGTATTCAGCTTGCGGCGTTCGGCTGTGTGCCGTGTCGCTTGCTGTGTCTGCATTGTAGCGTGTTCACACGCCATTGTCAAGCGTGTTCACACGCTTTCTGCGTTTTGCACAAAACTGTACACACGCTTTTGTGCAAATTGCGTGTTCACACGCCGCCGAAAGTGTGATATATTATATTTATTAAATTACAAGCATAGGGGGATATAATGGCTATAACAGAGAAAAAAGCAATATCAGATAAGCGACACCACGAGAAATTAGACAGGATAGTTATACAGCCCTACAAAGCAGAGGGCGAACAGATCAGGCAGGCCGCCGCCGGAGCCGGGCAGAGTTTACAGGGGTATATATTGCAAGCCCTGCGCGAACGCATGGAGCGCGACGGACTGCCCATCAACCAGCCCGCCGCCGATGAAGAAGAAAAATAAAACAGATCAGCACAAAAGCCCTTGCAAGCTCACCGCCTGCAAGGGCTTTTCTTTTTCCCACTATCCACACCAGCAGCCCACCAGCCAGCAGGCCGCCCACCACCAGCAGCACCGGGCGGCAGCTCACCAGCCAACACCACACCACCGCCACACCAGCACAAGCCCCAACACCGACAGCCAGCACACCGCCCACACCCAAACACACAACACCCGGCGGAACACCAGCGGCCAGCACCGCCGCCCGGCAGGCCGCCGCGCCGACGATCACCAGCGGAACGCCCGCCCGCGCCGCCTGCGCAGTTACTAAACGCCCGCGCACTATACCGCCCGCGCGGTAATTACTAAACGCGCCTGTACGCACCCGCGCCCGCCCGTGCGCGGTAGGTACTGCGCGCGCGTACATTTAGCTTTGCGGGTTCGAGAGCGCAAAAGTTGGGTAGGTATGAGGGCGTTTTTTCACTTCCCCTTGGGCCGGGCGGAAAAAGTAGAGGGGGGTCAAAAAAATAAAATTGGGCAGAAATGAGGGCCGGGGCGCGGGCTTGGTGGCAGGCACGGGAGAGCCGGAGGCGGCGCAGGAGAGGGAAAGCCGGGGGCGGTGCAGGAACGGGAGAGCCGGGGCGGTGCTGCCCGGCGCGGCGCGGTGGAGGGCAAAAAAATAAAGGCAAGCACATTTTTGTGCAAGCCTTTTTCAATCCTGCATATCGCCGGTGAGCCATTCAATGGTTACGCCGAGAACGCGGGCAAATATGACAAGTTCATAATCGGTTACAAAGCGCAAGCCGGTTTCTATGCGGCTGATCGCCTCGCGCCCTATGCCAAGACCGGCCACTTGGAGTTTGGCGGCAAGTGCGTCTTGCGAGAGGCGCTGTGCGGTGCGGGCTTGGTGGATTCTATCGCCGGAGATATTGGCCTTGTCCTAGTATGTATAAATCTTCAAACCTTTTCACCTCGCTTTACTTGACAATAGCATTTTTTACGCTTAATCTTGTAATAAAGATATACAAAACATAAAAAAGCATAGAAAAAAGTAAAAATGATTTACAGATAAAGCGGAGGCCGGACAACATGAAACATGAACGCAGACAAAACAGCGGGCGGCAATGGCGGGTTGCATTGGTGGCGGCGGTGCTGGGCTTGGCACTGGCCGGGTGCAGTGCGAGTGCAGCCAGCAGCCACGAACACGAATGGGAGGCGGCGACCTGTGAAACGCCGCGTGTGTGCAAGACCTGCGGGGAAACCGACGGTGAACCGCTGGGTCATACTTGGCAGGAGGCCACCTGCCTTGCCCCAAAGACTTGTACTGTGTGCGGGAAAACGGAGGGGCGGAAATCGGAAGATCATGTGTGGGGTGAGGCCACCTGCACGGAGCGGGAAAAGTGTGTGCTTTGCGGCAGGGAAAATTTGTACAGTGAACCGCTGGGGCATGACTGGATTGCACCGACATTGGAGGAACCCTATACCTGCGCCCGGTGCGGTGAACAGCAGGGAGAGCCGCTGCAACTAAGCTCGTTTAACCGGGGCTGCTATAACAAGTGGAAAGAAAACCCGACAAAAGAGCAGTATGTTGGCATGAGCGGCTATGTTGCAGTTACACACTGTTCCTATGTGTACTCGACGAAAGACAGCCCATATGAAAACAACTGGCTTGCAGCGCCGTGGTACGCAACGACCTACGAAAAAGACAAGCAGTTTTTCAACCCGGTTGGAATGGTGGAGCATAAAACGCCGGTTACTGTAATTGGGCAGGAATTAACGGACGGAGAATACGGAAAAGATTTTAGCGGGTATCTGTTGGTGGAACAGACAGACAACGGCGAGCAGTTTTATATTTCCGTGGTGGACTTTGTAACAGAACCGTATTGGGAAACCACGAGTGCAACAGAGGTGGGCTATACAAACCCGTGCCTTGCTGTGTACCACCAGTGCAGCGACTACTACCCGGTAGACCGTGACGGGAAAAAATACGACGCGGCGGACGGTGAAGTGGTAATGATATTCGGCGCTACAAACTGGGGCGGCATAGACAGAGAAACAAACCAAGTAGATGTTCTTGGAGCGAATGGCCGGGGGTTCTTCAACGCGGAGGATTTGACGGTGTTTTACTAAGCACCGGGCACAGAAAAATATTTTTTGAAAGTTAGCAACTTTGACAGGTTTTGTGTGGTATATTAGTAGCATGAAAATATAAAGGCTCGTGGCGGGAACGCTGCGGGCCTTTTGTTTTGGGCCTGCCCGGCGGGGCGGGCTTTACTTTTTGGAGGTGTGAAATGCCAAAGCGGAGCGAGAAGCGCGACACCGCCAAGGCTGAATATATCGCCAAGAAGAAAAAGGGCGAGGAAGTAAGCCTGCGGGCGCTGGCCGGGGAGTTGGGTGTGAGTTACCAAACCCTGCGCAACTGGAAAGCGGCGGACAAGTGGGAAGAAGCGTTACCCAAGAAAAAGCGCGGCGGGCAGCCGGGCAACCAAAACAGCAAGGGCAAGCGCAATGCAGCGGGCAGCCACGACGGTGCGCCGCCCGGCAATAAGAACGCAGAGAAAGACGGAGCGTACAGCACCGTCTTTTTTGATATGCTTTCTGCCGAAGAATTGAAGATCACCGAGAGTGTGCCGCTGGGCGGGCGTGAGGCGCTGGAACATGAAATGAAGATTTTGAAGTTCCGCGAACACAAGATACTGGCAAAAATTGCCGAGTATGAGAGCCAGCCGGAGGACGCGCTGTTTGTGAGCAGCCTTTTGGATATGCGCACCCCCGGCGGGCGGGGCAAGGACAAAAAAGACGGTGCCACCCAAACCATGGGTATGTACAGCAAGGACAGCGCCTTTAGCCGGGTGCTGAAATTGCAGGAAGCGCTATACAAGGTGCAGGGCCGCATTGCCAAGATTGCGGACAGCCTGCGGGCCTTGGAGGAGAGCGACAGGCGCATGGCGCTGGAAAAGCAGCGGCTTGAAATTTTGCGCATGAGAGCCACCGGCGCGGTGGATGTGCCAGACCCCGACGGGACGGCGACAGATGATCTTGACGCGCCTTTGGAGGAGGACACGGAGGAATGACACTGTACACCAGCAAGGTTATTGCCCAGTGGTTATGCCTGACCGAACGCCGGGTGCGGCAGTTACGCGACGAGGGCGTGATTGTGGAGGCAAGACCGGGGCTGTATGATCTGCAACCCACCGTGGCCCGGTACATCAAGTATTTGGGCGGAGCGGGAAAAGAAAGTCTGAACACCGAGCGCATGAAGCTGACCGCCGAAAAGCGGAAAGCGGCGGAAATGGACAACGACCTGCGCCGGGGCGATTTGCACAGTACGCAGGATATTGAGAAAGGCATACAGACCATGTGCCTGAATATCCGCAGCCGGTTTTTGGCTATGCCTGCCAAACTATCGCCTACGCTGGCGGCTATGGACGGAAACCAAGCCGCTATTTTTGACGAAATGAAAAAGGCTATCGACGAAACGCTGGAAGAATTGAGCGACTACCGCGTGGCCTTTGCTGTGGAGGACACCGCCGATGAAAGGACGGAAGAAAAATAAAGACCCCCGCGCGGGGTGTGTGTGGAGAATTTGGACAGGCGACGAAAGAGGTCTGTGCTTTTTCCCGGATTGCAGGCGAAAGGAGTACGACAGACTGTGGGGTAGCAAAAAAGCAAAAGCTGCTGGAAATACCGCAGGCGACAATGGAAATGCTGGCGCGGTGTGTGGCAACGCTGAAACCGCCCCCGGAGCTGACACTATCCCAATGGGCTGACCGCTACCGTATGTTGAGCGCGGAGAGCAGCGCCGAGCCGGGGCGGTGGCACACCGACAAGGCACCGTACCAGCGGGAGATCATGGACGCCATAGGCGATGCGCACATACGGCGGGTAGTTATCATGTGCGCGGCGCAGTTGGGCAAGACCGAGCTGCTGCTGAACATCCTTGGCTATTTTATGGCCTATGCTCCTGCGCCCATCTTGGTTATGCAGCCGACCTTGGACATGGGGCAGACATTCAGCAAAGACCGCTTGGCCCCGATGATACGCGACACGCCGGTGCTGCGCGGGCTGGTGGATGTGAAAAGCCGATACGCCGGGAACACGATCTTGAAAAAGAATTTCCCCGGCGGGCATATCACCATAGTGGGCGCGAACAGCGCCACCGGCCTTGCCAGCCGCCCTATTAAAGTGCTGCTGGCCGACGAGGTAGACCGCTACCCCGGCAGCGCCGGAACCGAGGGCGACCCGTTGAGCCTTGCCCAAAAGCGCCAAACAACATTTTGGGATAAGAAAACGGTTATGGTATCGACCCCGGTTATCAAGGGGCACAGCCGCATTGAAACCGAGTACAACCAATCCACCCGCGAGGAATGGAATGTGCCGTGCCCGGAGTGCGGGCATTATCAGCCCTTTGTGTGGGCAAACCTGATCTTTGACCCGGACGACCTGCGAAAAGAGATCGTTTACAAATGCGAACGCTGCGGGTGCGTGGCGAACGAATACCGCTGGAAACAGCAGAGCCAGCAGGGCCGCTTTGTGGCGGAAAACCCCGGCGCAGAAACGCGGGGGTTCCACCTGAACACGCTTGCCTCCACCTTTTGCGGATGGAAAGAGATCGTGCAGAAATTCATAGTGGCGAAAGAACAGCTTGGCCAAGGAAACCCGGAGGGCATGAAGGTTTGGGTAAATACCGAACTGGGTGAAACTTGGGAGGAACGGGGCGAACAGGTGGAGGACACCGAACTGTTCAACCGCCGCGAGATTTACGACGCGGTTGTGCCCGAAGAAGTGCTTGTGCTTACCGCCGGTGTGGATGTGCAGGATGACCGTTTTGAGGTTGAGATCGTGGGCTGGGGCGTTGGCAAGGAAAGCTGGGGAATCCGATACCAAAAGATTTACGGCGATATGCTGAAAGAACAGGTATGGGAGGACTTGGACGCCTTTTTGCAGACCGTGTGGTGCAAAAAGGACGGAACCGCGCTGCGCATTATAAGCTGCTGCATTGACAGCGGCGGCCACCACACCGACCAAGTGTACCGCTTTACCAAGGAGCGGTACGAGCGCGGCGTGTGGGCGATCAAGGGCAAGGGCGGTGCCGAGGTGCCGTACATCCGCAACCCCACCACCAACAACCGTGTGAAAACGCCGCTGTTCATCATCGGTGTGGACGCGGGCAAGGCGCTGTTATACCAGCGGTTGCGGCATAGCACCAAGGGGCCGAACTACTGCCACTTCCCCGCGAACGAGGAGGCCGGGTACGATGAAACCTACTTTAAGGGCCTAACCAGTGAGAAGATGGTGGTGCGGTTCCGCAAGGGGCGCAGCGTTACCGTGTGGGAGCTGAAAGACAGCAAGTACAAGCGCAACGAGCCGCTTGACCTGCGCAACTATGCCACTGCCGCTTTGGAAATTGCCAACCCCGTGCTGGCAAAGCCGGAGCCGGGCATGGCGCAAAGAACCCGGCGGGCAGGCCGCCGCCGCATTACAGGAGGTATTTAATGGCTATTTTTTCAAAAGAAATGTGCCAGCAGAAATTGAATACATGGCTTGCGGCGGAGGAAAGTGTAGCCACCGGGCAAAGCTATCAGATCGGCACAAGAATGTTGACGCGGGCAGACCTGAAACAAATCCGCGAGGAAATGGAATACTGGGCACAAAAATTATCCGAGGCGGAGGCCGAGGAAAAGAGCGGCGGACGCAACCGCCTGTACCACTTTGTTGCCCGTGATGTGTGAGGGAGGGCGACACCGTGAATGTATTTGACAGAGCCGTGGCCGCCGTGGCCCCGGTACACGCCGCCAAGCGGGCAGCCGCCCGCGCCGCACTGAAAATTATTGACAGCGGGTACGGCAACTACGGGGCGAACCTGACCAAGAAATCTATGCGCGGGTGGGAGTTTTACGGCGGCAGCGCCAAGGAAGATATTGAGGACAATATCGACATACTGCGCCAGCGCAGCCGCGACGCCTACATGGGAATCCCCACGGCCAGCGCCGCGCTGAAAACCATGCGCACGAATGTGATTGCAGGCGGACTTATGCCTGCGCCGCAGATCGACGCGGAGTTTCTGGGGCTGACCCCGGAGGACGCCGAAAAACTGCAAGCGCAGATCGTGCGAGAGTTTGCCCTTTGGGCGGACACGCCGGTGTGCGACGCTGACCGGGTGGACAACTTTTACAAACTGCAACAGCTAACCTTTTTGAGTTATGCCATGAATGGTGATGCCATTGTGCTGCTGCCCACCAAGGAGCAGACCGGGCAGCCGTACAGCCTGCGGGTGAGGCTGGTGGAGGCTGACCGAGTTTGCAGCCCGGACGGCTTTGACCGGCTGGTGCCCTGCACGGTGCAGGGCCATGATGTGCATTGCATTGTGCAGGGCGTGGAAACAGACGCCGACGGCATGGTGATAGCCTACTGGGTATGTGACCGCCACCCGCTGGCAAGCAACGCCTACACCAGCGGCGGGCCGCACTGGACGCGGGTTGAAGCCTACACCAAGACCACCGGGCGGCGGAATGTACTCCATGTGATGAACCGGGAGCGGGCCGGACAGCGGCGCGGTGTGCCTATGCTGGCCCCGGTGCTGGAAGCCCTGAAACAGTTGGGCCGCTACACGGACGCCGAAATCACGGCAGCGGTGCTTAGTGCCATGTTTACCGTGTTTGTGAAGCAGAGCGTGGCAAGCGATGCCCGCCCGTTTGGTGAAATGCTGCCGCCGGATATGCTGATTGACGCGCAAGACCAAAGCAGCATTGAACTTGGCCCCGGCGCTATTTTGAGCTTGAACCCCGGCGAGGATGTGCAGTTTGCAGACCCCAAGCACCCGAACACCGGGTATGACGCCTTTACCAATGCGCTGATACGGCAGATCGGCGCGGCGCTGGAAATCCCGCCGGAGGTACTGTTCAAACAGTTTACGACGAGTTACAGCGCGGCGCGTGGTGCGCTGAACGAGTTTTGGCGCAGTTGCAGTATGCAGCGTGATTGGTTCACCGATGATTTTTGCCAGCCGATCTACGAGGAATGGTTTGCCGAGGCAGTGGCGCGGGGCCGCATTGCGGCACCGGGCTTTTTTGCTGACCCGGCAATCCGCAAGGCATACACCGCCTGCGTGTGGAACGGCCCGGCCCGTACCAACCTGAATCCCGTGCAGGAGGTGGACGCCGCTGTGAAGCGTGTGGACGCCGGATTCAGCACGGCGCAGGAGGAAACCGCCACCATGACCGGCGGCGACTACAGCCGCAATATCCGCCAGCGCGTGATCGAAGCCAAGCGCAAGCGGGAGGTTGACGAGATCACAAACCCGCAGGCCAAGCCGCCCGGCGGGCAACAGGAGGAATGACCATGCCTAAGAAGTTTTGGCAGTTTAGAAACCAAGCGGCAGGCAGCGCGGAACTGCTGCTGTACGGCGATATTTCGGACAGCAGTTGGTGGGGCGACGAAGTGACCCCCAAGACCTTTGCCGACGAGCTGAACGCACTGGGGGCGCTGACGAGCTTGACAGTGCGTATCAATTCCGGCGGCGGTGATGTGTTTGCTGCACAGACCATTGGCAATTTGCTGGAACAGCACACCGCGCAGGTAACGGCCCGCATTGACGGGCTGTGTGCCAGCGCCGCCACGATCATTGCCTGCCACTGCGACAAGGTGGTGGCAGCCAATGACAGCACCTACATGATACACCCGGTACGGATGGGCATTTTTGATTTTGCCGACGCCGTGACCCTGCAGCAGTACATTGGTGCGCTGAATACCATACGCGAAAATATCCTGAACCTGTACACCAAAAAGACGGGCCGGGAAAAGGATGAAGTGGCCGCGTGGATGGATGCTACAAGCTGGTGGACAGGCGAGGAGGCTAAGACCAACGGCTTTGTGGACGAGCTGGTGGACGACGGAGAGAAAACCGTTGTGGAGAACCGGGGCGGCCTGCTGTTTGTGAACAGCGTAAACATGAACCTGCCTTTTAATAAGGCACCTAAATTTGTACAGAACAGCGTGGCAGCAGCCCCCGCCGCCAGCGGTTTTGTAAATACACCGACCCCGGCGGAACAGCCGGGAGACAACAGCCATAAGGAGGACACGAACATGGCAAACGAGATCAAGACCGTGGACGAGCTGCGCGGCGCTTACCCCGCGCTGGTTGACCAGATCGAACAGGCGGCGGCGCTGCGGGCTACCAATGCGGAGCGGCAGCGTATCCGCGACATCGAAGAAATGGCCCTGCCCGGCAGTGAGCAGATCACCAACGAGGCCAAGTACGATAAGCCCATGAGCGCCAGCGACTACGCCAAGGCCGCCATGAAGAACGCCAAGGAGCAGGGCGCGGCTTGGCTGAACACCATGCAGCAGGGCGCAAACGCCAGCGGCGTGAACAGCGTGGGCAGTGCCCCCGCCCCAACCGGCGGTGAGAAGCCCGACGAGTTCATGGACGCAATCAAGGGCCTTGGCAAGAAGCAGTAAGGGAGGATAAGACTATGAGCATGGATTTGGCGAAAAAGACCTATTCCACCACGCCAGACTATTTTATTGCGGGCACCACGGTGGGCATTGTGACCGCCGCCAAGGAGGCCGACGAGGCCGTGACCGCGCACAACCTTGTGCTGCTGGCTGACGACAAGGTGAAGCCCCTTGCCGCCGTGGACGGCACCCACGCGCTGAATGTGACCGGCCTGTACGGCATTGCCGCCGAGGACGCCGCCAAGGGCGAGGACGCGGTGATCTACCTGACGGGTGAGTTTTTCGCGGATGGGCTGGCCCTGCCTGACGGCGTTACCGCCGCCGACATTGAAGCGGCCCTGCGCAACATCGGTATCTTTTTGAAGTAAGGAGGAGCAACCAACATGGCAAACGAAGTAAATATTTATACCCCGCGCTACCTTGCGGAGGTAGTGAGACAGGCACCGCCTGTGCATACCTTTTTCCGTGACACTTTCTTTACCAATGTGAAGAACTTTACCACGGAGCGCGTGGACATTGACCTTGTGAAAGGTGATCGCCGCATGGCGGCCTTTGTCCACCCGCGCATTGGCGGCAAGGTGCTGAAAGCCAGCGGCTACAAGACCGAGAACTACGCACCCCCGCTGGTGAACCCCTATGATGTTTCCACCGCTGACCGCTACATGACCCGTATGCCCGGCGAAGATCTGTACAGCGGCATGACCCCCGCACAGCGCAGCGCACAGCAGTTGATGGAGGAGTACAGCCGCCTGAACGACGCCACCACCCGCCGTGAGGAGTGGATGGCCGTGCAGGCCATTGTGACCGGGCAGATTCCCATTGTTGGCGAGGGCGTGAATGAGATTATCGACTTTGGCTTTACCAATACCGAAACCCTGACCAGCACCGCCCAGTGGGGCAAGAGCGCCGCCAAGATCACCGACAACTTGGAGGACTGGGCCGACAAGGTGCTGACCAACGGCTTTGCCAATGTGGACATGGCGATCATGGGCAAAACCGCGCTGCGCAATTTTTTGGCGGACGAGAAGATCAGCAAAATGCTGGACAACCGCCGCGTGGAAATGGGCCTTATCCACCCGCGCGACCTGCCCAACGGTGTGAAGTATGTGGGCCACCTGAACAGCCCCAACATCGACATTTACACCTACGCCGAGGTGTACTTGGACGATTGGACGAACCCCGAAGCCCCGGAAACCAAGCCCCTTGTGCCGGAGAACAAGGTCGTGCTGATCGCCAGCCACCCCGACTACATGATGGCCTACGGTGCCTGCACCTACATTGAGGACAGCACCCAGCAGTGGGTTACGGCACAGACCAACCGCCTGCTGCGCAGCTTTATCAAGCACCAGCCTGACCGCCGTATGCTGGAATTGCAGGCCCACCCGCTGCCCATTCCCGACAAGGTGGATAGCTGGTTTGTTGCCACCGTTTGCTGATATGTACCCCCTGCCCGGTGACGGGCGGGGGCTTTTTACTGTGGAGGCGAGAGCGTGGCACTGTTTGAGTTAAAGCAGGACACCGGGAGCGGGGCGGCAGCACCGTGGGCACCGCCCACATTCAAGGACTGCGTGGCGGCGGATATTGACGCGGCCTTTTTTGAGGAGAACGAACACGCAGACCGCCACACCGTTGACGGTAAAGATGTGCTGATCGTCTTAGAGGACGACGATTTGCGCGAGCATTCGGCGCACTGGGAGGCCGGGGCAAAGCAGAACTTTGATACCGGCCTATACACGGCGCACACCATCCTGTATATCCGGGTGGAGGACTACGGGCCGAAGCCGAAGATTGGCAAGCAGTTGGTGCTTGACAAGGGAACCAAGAGCCAGCGTACTTTTACTATCAACCTTTGCCAAGAGGAAAGCGGCGTGTACCGCATGACGATGGAAAGGACACGGCAGTGAGCAATGTAACTTACAGCGCCGGAAACCTGACCATTACCGTTGCGGGGCTGGACACGGTAGAGCAGGCGCTTGGCGACTTGAAGCGCAAGACCCCGGCGGCGGCCAAGGTGGCGATCAACGCCACGGCCCGGCAGGCGCGAAAGCTGATGGTTGCCAAAGCAAAGACCCGTTATGCCGTGAACGCCGCAGGCAGACGGCACCTGAAAGACCTTGTGCAGCGCAAGAAAGCCAGCAACAGCAGCTTGCTGGCGGAGCTGCACATAGCCAAAATGCGCAACGACCTTGGCTATTTTAAGACCAGCCCAGCGGTGCCGACGCACTTTACCGGCATGGACTTTAAGGACGGGCCGAGCGTTTGGAAAGCCAAGGTATTAAAATCCAGCGGCATGAAAACGCTGCCCGGCGCGGGCGGCATGAGCAAGGGCTTTTTGGTGAAGTTCAGCAGCGGCCATGTGGGTATGGTGCAGCGGCGCATTGGTTCCAAGTCGAGCCATACGCGCACCGCCAAGGGGTACAAGCGCTGGACGAACGCCAAGGGCAATGTGGAAAAGCTGGTGACGATGGGCAGCCCCAGCGCCACCGCCATGCACCACACCATTTGGCCGGAGGTTGAGCCGAGCGTGGAAGAATACCTGCAAGAACGGTTGCAGGCACAGGTTGAGCGAGTATTGGCGAGAGCCGGAAAGAAGTGAGCCACCATGAGAAATCACCCAACAACGGCAGCGAGGGCGGACATTGGCCGCACCCCGCAGCTTTGCCAAGACGCGCTGATCGAAATGCTGAAAGAACTGTTTGCGGGTAAGCTGTTTTGCGGCCAAGAGGGGCGCAAGGCACTGAAAATCTACAAGCAGGACTTGCCCATACCGCAGAGTGATGATGCCGATGTGGACACAGACAAGGCCGAGGCACCCTACATTGTGGTGCGGATGACCGGCGGACAGATTGAGGACGACGACAGCCCGCAGACCGTGGACTTTAGCCTGATCGTGTGCGCCTATGACACCGGCCTTGACCGTGAGGGCTGGCAGGATGTGGCGAACATCAAAGAGGACATTATCCAGCGAGTATGCAAGGCTCCCTACTTTGGCGGCGCGTTTACCGTTTTGAAGCCGATCACTTGGGCCTTGCAGGAGGACGACACGCACCCCTATTACTTTGGAGTGTGTACCCTGACCTGCACGGCACCTGCCATGACGCAGGATGAACAGTTAAAGGAGTACCTATGACTAAGAAACAGGAGCAGGCCGCCGAGGCGGCCACCACCCCGGAGATCACCGGGGAAACCGAAGCCAAGACCGAGCGCAAGACCCCGTGCGTTTACTGCGGGCCGAGTGTGCGCGGCGTGGCACGGCAGTACACCGTGTACGCCAGCGGCAACACCCCGGCGGCGCTGGACGAATTTGTGAAGCAGCACCCGGCGGCCAAGAACCTGCTTGTGCCGGTGGAGCGCTTTGCGCAGACGCGCAAGGCGCTGGAAACCGCTGGCACGGCGGAAAGCATTTTGTACAACAAGATCAAAAACGAACTGTAAGGAGGAACAACCGATATGGCTACATACAAACATGGCGTATATACCAGCGAACAGGCCACCAGTATGACCGCCCCCGTGACCGGCACCGCCGGTTTGCAGGTGGTTGTGGGCACCGCGCCTGTGAATATGCTGGAACACCCGGAGCAGGCCGTGAATACACCGCTGCTGGTGTACAACTACAAGGAGGCTGTGGCCGCCGTTGGCTACCATGACGACTTTGCCGCGTATACCCTGTGTGAGAGTATCAGCGCGGCGTTCAGCGTGGTTGGCACCGGCCCGCTGGTGCTTATCAATGTGCTTGACCCTGCCAAGCATACGGAGGACATTGCCGAAACTACCGTGCAGGTGAACAGCGGCGTTGCCGTGCTGGATGCGGTAGGTGTGCTGCTGGACAAACTGACCGTGAAAAGCGGCAGCACTGCCCTGACCCGTGACACCGACTACACGGCCAGTTTTAACAACGATGGCACCCTGAACATTGTGCCGCTGGCGGGCGGAAAGGCAGCCAGTGCCACCACCCTGACCGTGACCGGCAAGAAACTTGACCCCAGCAAGGTTAAGGCCGCCGACATTGTGGGCGGCGTAGACGCAGCCACGGGCAAGGAAACTGGCCTTGAAGTGGTGCGGCAGATTTACCCCAAACTGTCCATGACGCCGGGGATTCTGCTGGCACCGCGCTTTAGCATGGACGCCACCGTGGCCGCTGCTTTGCAGGCCAAGACCAAGGAGATCAACGGCGTGTTCAAGGCTGTGTGCATTGTGGACATTGACAGCACCGAGAGCGGTGCTACCAAATATACCGATGTGAAGCAGCGCAAGGAAGCGCAGGCCGTGAGCGACGCGAACGCTTACGCTGTGTGGCCCTGCGCCAAGGTGGGCGAAGTGGTTTACAGCGGCAGCGCCATTGCCGCCGCCCTGACTGCCTACACTGACGCGGTGAACGCCGACACCCCGAATGTAAGCCCGTCCAACAAGACGCTGGCGATCAGCGCCGCCTGCCTTGCTGACGGCACCGAGGTTGTGCTTGACCAAGAACAGGCCAACACCGTGAACGGCTTTGGCGTTGCCACTTTCCTGAACATGAGCGGTTTCCGCCTGTGGGGCAACAACACCGCTGCATACCCCGGCACCACCGACCCGAAAGACAGATGGTTCAGTGTACGGCGCTTCCTTTCTTGGGCAGCGAACAGTTTTATCCTGACCTACTTTTCCAAGGTGGACAGCCCCGCCAACAAGCGGCTGATCGAGGCTATTGTGGACAGCGAGAATGTGCGCGGCAACGGCTTTGTGGCCCGTGGTGTGTGCGCCCGCTATGAGGTGATCTACGACGAGGCGGAGAACACCACCGCCGATCTGCTGGACGGCAAGATCACTTTCCATCAGTACATCACCCCCTACACCCCGGCGGAGGACATCGAGGATGTTATCGAGTTTGACCCGGACGCACTGACCACGGCTTTGAGCTGATAAAGGAGGTACAGAGCTATGATTAGCAATAACTATATCCCGGAAAAAATCAACGACGCGAACGCCTACCTTGACGGTACGCGGATGATCGGCGTTGCCGCCAGCGTTGACCTGCCGGAAGTGAACATGAAAACCGGCACCGTGGAGGGCTTTGGCGTTGGCGGCGAGATCGATTCCCCCACCATTGGACAGTGGGAGAGCTTTGAACAGGAGGTGCAGTTTAACACGCTGTATTCCAGCGCGGTTGATATGCTGAACCCCCTGACCGTGGTAAACCTGACTTTCCGCGCGGCGCAGCAGGTGTACGACAAGACCGGCGGCTATGACTTTAAGGGCCTGCGCGTGGTCGAGATGGGCCGCGTGAAGAAGTTCAAGCCCGGCAAGATCGAGAAAAGCGAGGGCATGGAGGCCACCGTTACGCTGGAACTGACCTATATTATGATCGAGGTTGACGGTGAGCAGCTTATCGAGATCGACAAGCTGAACGGCGTTTACAAGGTCAAGGGCGTGGATATGCTGGCAAAGGTGCGCAGCCTGATCTAACCCGGACAAACCCAAGAGCATGAACCCGCCCCCGGAATGAGCCGGAGGCGGGTATGCTTTTATTTTTGAGAAACACTGACACACTGAAAAGGAGCTGTACATTATGGCAGAAGAAAAGAATATGACCGTGGCAATCGAGGAGAAAACCGAGACGGCGGCACCCAAGACCGAAAACCAGTACCTTTTGAAGCTGAACCACCCTTATGTTTTTGAGGGCAAGGAGTATGCGGAGATCGACCTTGCCGGGCTGGACAAGCTGACCGTGCAGGACGCGATCAACGCGCAGCGGCAGCTTTTCAACGAGCGGGAGCCTGCCGCCATGCTGCTGTGCGAAACCACCACCGCCTTTGTGCGCATTTTGGCTGCCAAGGCCACCGGCCTGCCGATTGAGTTTTTCAAGTTGGCACCGCGCAGCGTTTCCCGCAGAATCTACGGCATGGTGATGGGGTACATGAATGTGGACAGCAACACCGAGAACCACATTATGCGGCTGGGAAAGCCCTACTACTTTGAGGGCAAGCAGTACACGGAGATTGACCTGAACGGCGTTGCCGACCTGAACAGCCTGAACGAGAGCGCGGCGGAAAACCGCCTGACCCGCGCGGGCTTTATGGTGACGGACACCAGCTACAACTACCTGTACGCCTGTATCCTTGCCGGAATGGCAACGGGCTTGCCGGAGGAGTTCTTTACCGGGCTGCCGCTGTACGAAGTGCTGAAAATTAAAAACGCCGTGAACGACGCGGGTTTTTTCGAGTAAAGGGCGGTGCGAAAGCATTACGCAAGGCCGCCATACGCCTTGCCGCTGTGACGCGGACAGGCGTTGATTTTTACCTGAATTTGCCGACCCGTGAGTTCGCCAAGCTGAACGACGAGGTGGCGGAGGAATGGCGACGAGCAAAACGTTAGAGCTTAGTATCAAGATTGCGGGCCGGATGGACAAAAGCCTGACGGCGGCAATCAACGGTACACAAAGCAAAATTGGCAGTTTAACCAAGAGCATAAGCAACATTGGCACCGTCGGCCTTGCCACTATGGGCGCGGTTGCCACAGCCGCAGCGGTGGGCATTGCGGACTGCACCAAGGAGGCACAGGCGCTTGAAAGCGCTATGGCCCCCGTGGTGCGCTATGTGGACGGCTTGGCGGACGCCAGCGGTGCGGTGAGTGACGCGATTGCCGACAACGGCAAGACCTTTAAGCAGAACTACGGCGCACTGAAAACCTACATTCAAGACCTTAGTACCGAGATACCGCGAACCACCGACCAGCTAACGGCCATGAGCGCCGCGCTGGGACAATCGGGCATTGGGGTAGACAAGCAGCTAACAACGGGGTATCTGCGTGATACTGCTGTGAGCGCAACGGCAATGGACTTGGACGACCAAACCGCCGGTAACTATGTGGCAAAGTGGGAGGCCAGCTTCAATTTTGACCACAAACAGGTTATGGAGTTGATGGATCAGATCAACTACCTTGGCGCACACAACGCGACGACGGCGGCGGAAATTGCACTGAGCGTGAACAGCGCGGCGTCGATGGGCCAGATTGCAGGCGTTGACCCGGCGGCTACTGCCGCCATGGCAACGGCCATGCAGGCTACCGGCGTTTCCACTGACCGGGTAGGCACGAGCATTTCCCGCATTTACACCAATTTGAGCAAGGGCAGCAACGCTACCAAGGCCCAAAAGGAAATGTGGGAGGAGCTGGGCTTTACTGCCGAGGGCATAGCCAAGAGTATGCAGACCGACGGCGTGGGCACCCTGCGGGAAGTTTTTACCGCCTTGCAGGATATGCCGGGCGAACGCAAGGTTGCTGCACTTAGCACCCTGTTTGGGCAGTGGGCCATTGAGGGCGGCGCAAAGATCACCAACAATTTAGGCGCTTACGAAAAGGCGCTTGAAATGGTGAGCGACCCAAGCCTGTACACCGGAAGTATGGAGCGGGAGTTTATTATTCAGGCCAGCACCAGCGAAAGCATTGACACGATGGTGAAAAACTCCGTGACAGCGCTAAAGCAGGACATTGGCACGGAGTTTTTGCCCGTGAAGAAAACCTTGTCGCTGGCTGTGATCGACCTCATGAACGGTGTGCGTAAGGATATGCCGCAGCTGCAAACGCTGGCCGGAACGCTGGCTGACCTGTTGAGCGCCGGTATTTCCAAGCTGGGCGACGCACTGCAAGCAGCCCTGCCCTATGTGCAAAAGGCGCTGGACTATGTAGCAGACAACGGGCCGCAGGTGGCCGGAATCCTTGGCGGGATGGCCGGAACCTTTGCGGCCATGAAGTTTGCGCCGCTGGCCGGGAATCTTTTGGAGGGAGCCGGGAGCCTGCTGTTTGGTGAGAGCGGCGGGCTTGGCGTGGCGGCGGGCGGCAGCGAGAGAAGCGGCGGCCTGCTGGGCGCGGTGGGCAGTTTGTTCACCGGCGGACAGAAGTTTGCAGGCAATGCCGTTGGCACAATCAGCAATGTGGCCGAGGCCGCAGGCGTTGGCGCGACAATGGCAAACTCCAACATGACACGGACGCAGTGGGGAGCCGTTACCAGCAACGGGAGCGGCAGCTTTATGCAGCGGTTGGAGAACAGCGCCATTGGTGCTTACTTTGGCATTAAAAACCGCGGAACGCTGACTAACCAAAAGGGCACCGACTACAAGTTTATGCAGGGCCTTATGGGCGTGGCCGGGCAGATCACCGACGCAAAGCAAGGCGGCGGACTGCTGGGTATGGCAAAGAACGCTGTGACGAGCAGCCCCATAGGGCAGTATTTTAGCGGAATCCGCGCGGCAGCCGGGAATGTGGCGAATACCACCATCGGCAGCAAGATTGTGGGTTTCGGCAAGGGCACCATTGGTGTGAGCAAAGAAATCCTTGCGGGCATTGCGGGGCCGGAGGGCTTGGGTCTGACAAACCTTGTGAGCGGTGCCAAGGGGCTTGCACAGAACGGTGCTGGCTGGGTGGCCGGAAAAGCCGGGAATGTAATCTCCACCGTAGCGAACAGCGGCGTGGGGCAGGCAATCGGCGGCGCGGCTGGCAAGGTTGGCGGCGTGGCAAAGGGCGTGGTGAGCGTTGGCTCTAACGCCTTGGGTGCGCTGGGCAACTTTGCCGGAGCGGGGGCTGGACTGCTGGGCAGCGTTTGGGGGCCGGTGGCAGGAGGCTTTGGCAGCCTGTTTGCCGGGGCAGCCCCGGTAATTGCTGCGATCAGCGGCATTATTGCCGTGGTAAGCATTTTGGGCGACCACTTGGAGGACATACGCGGCATAGTCGTGAATGTGTTTGGTGAAACCGGCGGGCAGGTATTTGATGTGTTCACCGGCAAACTGCAAGGCGTGGCCGACTTTGTGACAGGGCTTTTCAACGAGGGCGGCGTAGCCGCTGCGCTGGCCCCCCTGCAGAACACGATCACAAACCTGTTTGGTGAAAACGCAGGCGCAGCCTTTGGCGGCGTGGTGACTATCCTGCAATCCATCATGGGTGTGGTTGGGCAAATCGTGACCTTTGCGATGGGCACGGTCAAGCCGATCATACAGGATGTATTTACCTTTATCACGGGTACGGTGCTGCCCATTATTTTGCAGACCTTTACGGCGGCAGCGCCGACGATAGCCAGCATAATTTCCAATATTGGCAGTGCGGTTATGACGGGTATGCAGATCATTGGCAGCGCCATTCAGGTGGCAATGCCGATCATACAGGGAATTATTACCGTGATTATGACCATTGGCAGCGTGGTTGTGCCCGCACTGCTGGCCGGGTTTGAAGCGTTCAGTGCGGGAATCAACGCAGTTATGAGTGCGATTCAAGGTTTCTTCCAAGGCTTGATTACTTTTATTACCGGGGTGTTCTCCGGCAGTTGGAGCCAAGCGTGGGAGGGAATCAAGCAGATTTTCGGTTCTGCTTTCGACGGACTGGTAGCGCTGTGCAAAGCGCCGCTGAACGCCGTTATTGCGATCATCAACAAGGCGATTTCCGGCATTAACGGTTTGGGCCTGACTATCCCGAAATGGGTGCCCATACTTGGCGGCAAGAGCTTTTCCGTCAATATACCCACCCTGCCCATGCTGGCAAGGGGCGGCTTTACGGACGGTGTTTCTATCGCCGGTGAAGCCGGAACCGAGGCGGTAATCAGCTTCCAGCGCGGAGTACGCAGCGACAACATCAACACTTGGACGCAGGCGGGCCGTATGCTGGGGGTAAGCGGAGAGCAGGCCGCCGTGGCGGCAGGTGTACCGTATGCCGACGGCGGCGGTGCGGTAGAGCTGGCGACGATTGAGGCGACGCAGGGCAACAACGCTGTGGAGCTGCAAGAGATCGACACCGGCAAGCCGCAGCCGGAACAGGGCGGCAGCGGAACCCCGGACGGCGGCGGGCAAGTTGTATTTGCGCCGCAGATCGTCGTGCAGGGAAACGCTGACCGGGCTGTACTGGAAAGCGTTTTGGACGACGCGCAGCAGCGATTTGAACTTTGGTACGAACAAATGATGCGCCGAAAGGCGCGGACGGCCTACTGACAGGAGAAACGATATGGCATACACAACAAAGAGCGGTGACACTTGGGATGTGATTGCAAAGCAGGTGTACGGCAGTGAATACCATGCGGACATTCTAATGGCGGCCAACCCGCAGCAGATCGACACTTTCCTTTTTGAGACCGGGGTGGTGCTTGCCACCCCGGTTTTGGAGGAGGAGCGCGACGGACTGCTGCCACCGTGGAAGTACGAGGCAAGCTATGAATAACGGCAGACGGGTTGAATTGGATGTAACCTACAACAATGCCCCCTTTGCCGGGCAGGTAGGCGCGGAGATCGAGAGCCTGACCTATGTTGACAATGCCGCCGACGACAGCGACAGCATAGACATTACGCTGGACGCACAGGACAGTAAATGGCTGCACGGCTGGCTGCCGGAGGAGGGCGCGACGCTGCGCCCGCGCATTATCGGGCGGGATTGGAACGGCCCCGGTGACACCCATGTGATGGAGTGCGGGCTATTTATCCTTGACGATGTAGCCTACCAAGACGCGCCGACCACTTTACAGGTGGGCGGCGTGAGCAAGCCGAGCGACACCGATTTTAGCGAGTTGGAGCGGGAAACCATTTGGAAGAACACCTCCATAAAGCGAATTGGGGAAAGCATTGCCGGGCGGTACGGGCTGGGGTTCACCTATGACGCAGACGATTACGACATAGAGTGCGACGAACAGGACGGCACCGACAGCAGTTACTACAACACCCTTTGCAAAAACTACGGTCTGATCTTAAAAGTGTACGCAAAGCGGCTGTGGGTATATGACCGGGAGCGCTACAAAGGCAAACGAGCCGTGCAGGACTTTGACCGCACGAACATTATACCCGGCAGTTTGAGCTACAACACGACCCTGTCCGGCACTTATACAGGCGGGTATTTTACCTACACCGACGCCGACAAGGACTTGGACATTGTGTGCAGCGTGGGCGGCGGAAACCACACCAAGAATGTAAACCGCCGTGCCACCAGCGTTTACGACGCAAGCGTACAGCTTTGCGCCGAGATCAACAATGCCAACCACGGCAGGGTGAAGCTGAAATTTTCCGTTATGGGCAACTGGGGCGTGAGCGCCGGAAACAACCTGCGCCTGACTGGGTACGGGGACGGCCTGAACGGAGGAATCAACGGCAAATACTTTGTGGACAAGGTGACGCACAAGTACACCAAGAGTGGCGGCTTTGTGACCAGCTTTGAGTGCAGCGGTATTTTTGACCCGTTCCATTACTGGGATGTGGGCGGACATATCGAATACCACCAAAGCGAGGACAGCAGCAGCGAAAGCTACAACAGCGCCTACGAAACCACCAGCCCGGCGGCCAATGCGGCCAGCGCGGCGGCGGGCGCAACGGCGGGCGCGGCGGTGACGCTGACCAAGGCACCGTTCTATTACACCAGCGTTGCCCCGAAGCCGAGCTGCTACAAGAGCGGCACATTCTATTTCTATGACGGTATTTTGGTGAATAACCGATACCGCATTACCAACACCGCCGCAAGGTGCGGCAAGCTGCCCGTGGGCAAGAATGTTACCGGCTGGGTGCCAGCCAGCTATTGCAACGGCGGCGGGATTACGACGAGGTGAGGAGGCACAGCATTGGCAAGCACCAACAGAACCGGGCGCGTGAGTGCCATTGACTATGAGGCCGGAACTTACGAAGTGACCTACTTTGACCGGGGCAAGAGCGTGACCCGGCAGATAAACGCCATGAGCAACGGCGAATACAAAATGCCCTGCGTGGGGCAGGTCGTGAGTGTTGCCCACAACAGCAACGGCACGGCGGCGGGCACCACCACCGGCACGGTTTGGAACAAAACCAACAAACCGGCGGAGGGATACAAGGGCCTGTACCGCAAGGAATACGGCACCAGCCGCAAGGGGCAGGCGTACAGCCGGTACGACGAGAACACGGGCGTGTACACGCAGTATGTGGACAAGCGCACCGGGCGCACCTGCAACGGTGAAATTTTCGACGAGGCAAAAGGCCCGGTAAGCGTGATTGCGGGCGGACAGTTGCAGCTAAAAAGCAGCGGTGCCAGCGCCAGCATACAGGCCAAAACGGGCATGGGCATTGTAGCCGGAACTACCGTAGCCATTGAAGCGGGCACCTTTATGAGTTTGGAGGCCGCCGGCGCTATGAGCATATCGGCGGGCGGCGACTTCAAGTTTAATATTAGCGGCGACAGCGAGGAAAAGCGCAAGGGCACCACGAAGCAAGAATACCTTGACGATGTGGAACAGGAAGTGACCGGGGATGTAAAGCAGACCTTGACGGGTAACTTGGAACAAACCGTGACCGGGGATGTAAAGCAGAACATAACGGGCACCGTGACCCGCAATGTGACCGGGGATGTGACCATTAGCATAAACGGGGCCAGCATTACGATAAGCGCGGGCGGCGACATAAGCATTACCAGCCCGACCAAGGTTGAAGTGAGTGCGCCGGTCTTGAACGCCGAGGGTGCCAGCGGTGATGTGAAAGTGCAGAGTATCAGCCTTGTGCAGCACAAGCACACCAGCGCCGCGCCGGGCAGCGAGAGCAGCCAGCCGTTACCGTAAGGAGGTGCCAGATGGCAATAGGCAGTTTTATGGGCCGCGTGTTCACCGTGAGCCACACAAAGATTTTTACCCCCAGCAACCTGAAAGGCAGCACGGGGAGCGACTGGGCAACACACGAAGTCGTGGGCGGCAAGGCCCGCAGCGAGTGGGTAGGCCCGAAACTGAAAAGCTATACATTCGACCTTTTACTGCGGGCGCAGGACGGTGTGCCCCCGCGCAGTACGCTTGATTATTTCCAGCGTATGGCGGAGAGCAGCGCCGTGGACTGGTTTGTGGTGGGCGGGGTTCCACTTTCACCCTACCCGTTCAAGATCGCGGACATAAGCGAAACATGGGACGCCGTGCTGCAAGGCGGTGTGCTGGTGGAATGTAAAGTGAGCCTGACCATTGAAGAATACCTGTAAGGAGGGCTGGGTGTGATTTTGGCAGACAGCCCGGTTATTGAGATTGCCGCTGGTACGGTGGATGACAGCGAAGCGAAGGAGGTTTACCGCAACCTGCAAGTGCTGTATGGCACCCACACCGGGGAGCAGGCTTTAGACCGGGATTTTGGCATTGACATAAGCACAACCGACTACCCGCAGGAGAGCGCCCAAGCGCTGCTTGCGGCGGAGTATGTGCGCAAAACCAAGATGTATGAGCCGAGGGCGCGGGTGGTGCGCGTTGAATGGACGGACAGCAAAGCCCACGACGGCAACATGACCCCAAAGGTGGTGATTGATCTTGTCTAATATCAGTGAACTGGCGAATGTGCCACAGATCAGTTTTATCGAGAACATGACCTTGCAGGAAACCGAGGAGCAGTTAAAGGCCGAGTACGCCCGGATTTACCGGGAGCAGACCGGCAAGGAGCTGGTGCTTGGGGAGGCCGACGCCAAGACCCTGCTGCTGAAAGCGTTTGCTCTGATCGAATACCAAACCATGCAGTACGCAGACATTAAGGGACAGGCAGAGCTTTTGAAAACCAGCACCGGCGAGGCACTGGACGCGCTGGTTGCGCTGCTGGGGCTGACACGGCAGGAAAGCAAAAAGGCCACGGCCAAGGAACGCTTTTTGCTGGCAGAGGCACGAGCCGACACCGTGGCGGTGCCCGCCGGTACGCGGGTGAAAACGCAGGGCGGGCGGTATTTTAATACGCTGGACTATGCGGAGATACCGCCCGGCGCAACCTATGTGGACACCATCGTGCAGGCGGAGGAGGCCGGAGCGGAGAGCAGCGGCATACTGGCCGGGGAAATCAACATCCTTGTTGACCCTATCCCGTACATAGCCAGTGTGAGCAATGTGGACGAAAGCACCGGCGGCCTTGATGTGGAGGACGACGACAGTTTGACCGAGCGGGCCTATTTGGCACCGAGCCGGTTTAGCTGCGCCGGGCCGCGCGACGCCTACGAATACCATGTGCGGGATTGGCGCAGTGATGTGACGGATGTGCAGATCACCAGCCCGGCCCCGTGCGAGATTGCCATTTACTTTGTGATGGAGGGCGGGCGGCTGCCGAACGCCACGGAGCGGGAGGAGCTGACCGAGTATATCAGCGGCGAAAACCTGCGCCCGCTGTGCGACAAGGTGGTGTGCGTGGAGCCGGAGGAGGTAGCCTACACCATAGAGTTTACCTACTGGATTGGAGAGGGCGACCAAAAGAGTGCCGGAACCATACAGGAAAAGGTGACGGCGGCGGTGCAGAGCTACCAAAGCTGGCAGCGGCACCTTGGGCGGGATATTAACCCCACGGAACTGATCGCCAAAATCCGCGAGGCAGGGGCAAAGCGTGTGAAGCTGACCGCCCCGGCGGATATTGTGGTAGGCAAAACGCAACTGCCGAAATGCACAGGGCAGACCGTGACATACGGAGGGCTGGAAGATGATTAAAGACCTGCGGGACGCCCGCCTTGTGGACGCTGTGCCCCGCGTGGTTGCCGGGCAGGACTGGGTGCGAGCGCTTAGCGAGGCGGTGGGGGTGCTGCACGAAAGAACGCTGCGCTATATCGACGACAGCCAAATTTACACAAGCCTTGACACCGCCACCGAACCAGTGCTTGACGCGCTGGCGATCAACTGGAAAGTGGACTGGTACGACACTGGGTACAGCGTGGAGCAGAAGCGCCGCATTATCAAGACGGCCCTGACGGTACGCCGCCTGATGGGCACCGTGGGCGCGGTGAAGCTGCAAGCTGACGCCATTTACCCCGGCACGATGCTGGAAGAATGGTTCGAGCACGGCGGGCAGCCGGGCACTTTCCGCCTGTATATCAATGTGACAGACACAACGGAGGAACACCCGGCCATTATTTACAGCCCGGCGGAAATGGAGCGCCGCCTTATTACCGCGAAACGGTGGAGCGCCCACCTTGAAAGCCTTAGCTACATGGTGCGCCACACGCTGGCTACCGGGTGCAGGGTGGACAAGTGGGCATACACCGTGCCGGTTTGCGGCACGATCTACTGCGGCGTGTGGTGGATGCCTGCCACCTTGGGTTATACAGCACACCACGCACTGCTGACAGGCGGCCAGCCGGGAGCCTTTGCCGTAAGCCCGGAGTTTACCGGCACACTGCCTGTTCCGGCGACGGTGGGCTATTCGGTTTGCGGGGCGCTGCGGAGCGGCGGCGTTGCAGCCGGGTACACCGCAAGCCCTGAATTTGCAGGCACATTGCCGGAGGAGGTACAGCATGGAAACTGAAAAGGCTAACGGCCAGTACGGAAAGCAAAACCCGCTGTTTATGTACCAAGGAACGGCGGGCTATTCTATCCGTGCAGAGCTGCACGGGAGCAAGGGCGGCGTGGAGGCCGCCGAAGCATTTACAGCCGTACCGTCCGCCAGCGGGCAAGACCGCTGCGGTACGATGCCATAAACAACCGGGAAAGGAGGAAAACCGAGCATGGCGTTTTTTACCGACAAATTCCTGAATGACCGGCGGGAAGAACTGCTGCGCAGCGTTGACAGGTTCCAATACCAGTTGAACGGCGGGGCGTGGCAGACCGGCACCGTGAACAGCAAGGAAATCATCGGCACGAATGTGGTCGTGTTTGTGAATGTACCGAATTTTGGGCAGGCCGACACGATCACGGGCGTAAGGGTGTACGACATCAACGGCGCACTGGCCGGACAGCAGAGCATCAGCCTGAAACGCACCAGCCTGAATGTGGCGCTGCTGCGCTTTACATTCCCGCTGATCGAAACCGAGGAGTAAAAGAGAGGAGGACAAACCCATGGCTTATGACCGCAGTTATTGGAAAGACCATGTAACTGACCAGAGCGGCGAGGTTATCCAGCAGGGCACCTTGCTTGACCAGCAGCATTTTAACAATATGGAGCTGGGCATTTCCGACATGACCCTTGCCGGGGCAATTATGCAGTTTAAGGCGGTGCAGGACGGTTACAACTACGCCGACGAGCTGCACACGGCCACGCTGGCGCAGACCGGCAGCAAGTGGCCGTTTAACAACACGCCCACCACCATTGCCCTTGCGCAGCTGCGCGAAAGCACCAATTACGGCGTGGAGGTAACGGTGCTGGCGTACAGCGGCGGCAGGCTTGGCAATATCCGGGTGACTGACCGCGCCCGCAACGGCTTTAAGCTGGTGCATGACGGCAGTGCCACCACCGTGAAAGTGCAGATCAGAGTGACGGGCGGCATGACCGACCCGGCACCCACCGAGTAAAGGAGGATAAGAGCATGAAGATCATCGAGAAAAACGAGGGCAAGAAGATCAACTACAACCTGACCGGCACAAAGCTGGACTTTGCGGACGGTGCGCTGACCCTTGACCTTGCCCGCTACCAGCAGGACGACCCCGTGACCCGCGACATTATGGTGGACAGCGAGGGCTATTTGACCACTGGGCGCGGCCTGTACTACGCGGCGCAGGTGGAAATCCCCGCGC
>OGZP01000801.1_pt1 | contig 26007 bp, 19 predicted proteins | sample 1576811 | NCBI WGS metagenome assembly OGZP01 (sample SAMEA3541553, study PRJEB24748) | human gut metagenome | biome: human gut; feature: human-associated habitat; material: faeces | place: China | collected 2012
AGTTTATTCATTGCTTCTTTTCCCAGAAGAAGCTCTGTTCTTGAAAATTGATTCAACATAATATCTCCATTTCATTCGGTATTGACCGACTATCTGCCTGCCTTTCTTCTACTTCATTATTTCTGGTCTGTTCTGCTTTGCTGCCTGTAATGTAAGCAGCTCTGCATGCCAGAAACAAAAAAACAAGGAGCAGAAACCAAAGCCAGAGCTTTCTTTTGTTTTTTATGAGCAACCGTTTCATAATCTGCATCACTATTCCTTAATATATTATTTTCAGATACCAGAGTTGCAACATACTTCCATCACAGATTTCTTATGATATCTTTACTTCTATAATGCGTCAAGTATATCATAGAAAGAAAAATCCTGCAATGAAGAAACTCTGTTACTGTACATGAAGTGAACAGTGCTGAGTGAAATTCACAAACCGGAAGTGCTTATCCATCTCATCACCAATCAATCCAATTACTTTTCCCATGGTAAATGCCGCCATCACTGTTCCGATTCCCAGTCCGTTGATATGCCCCAGAATCAGCCCTGTCATACAGGCAGTAATCATCAGACAGATCACATCAAAAGAAACCTTGATCTTAGAATATTTCACCTTTATAATCTCTGACAGTTCACGAGGAAACAGATCTGTAGGAATAATCGGCAGACCGCATCTGTTAGAAAGTGCGATCCCTATACAGATCAGCAGATAACTGATCACAAAATATAACACTCTGAGTGGAATTGTCTTTGGCAGGATATTGATCCATGCCTCATTAACATCCAAAAACTCACTGAATGCAAATCCAACCAGAAAACTGCACAGATAAGCAGGTACAAATTTTTTTCTCAGTATCATCAGACTTAAGATCAGAAGTGCCTGAAAAATATAAGTCCATGTTCCCAGTGTAATTACCGGAAATACTTTTTCAAATGCATAAGGAACACTGGATATGGCAGATATTCCTGAACCAGAATACAGCATCAGAATAACAGCAAGACTGTTGATCATGACTGCTATCACCAATGCCAGCTCTCCTCTGAAAATATGTCTCGAATCTTCTTCCTCATTTGTTTTCATAACAATTCTCTCCTCTAACACAAGCAAGGGACTGCTGTCAGAAAATATTTTCTGTCATACTTTTCTGACGGCAGACCCCTGTGTCTTTTACATCTTATATTTTCTGAAAATACTATTTTTTATCGAATCAGGCAAGTTTCCCACTTCAACTACTGATATTTTCCTGACTTACTCAACCGTGCAGACGCGGATCAGGTTTGTTCTTCCCGGAATTCCAAGCGGTACACCACCGGCAAATACAATAGTGTCGCCAACTTTTACAAGTTTATGCTTCTGTGCTGCTTCGATTGCTCTCAGGCAAAGGATCTCAGAACTGTATTCTTCCTTGATCAGCATCGGGTAAACACCCCAGGACAGATTCAGCTGGCGAAGAACTCTCTCAGAGCTTGTACATGCACCGATCAGACATCCTGGTCTGTGTTTGGACATCATATGAGCTGTACTTCCGGATTTTGTCACTGCAAGGATTGCACTGGCCTTCAAGTCGATTGCGGTCAGACAGGTTGCATGTGCGATTGCATTTGTAATATCCGGATTCTCATTTCTGTCTGTTTTCTTAAAGATTGTATTGTAATCAATATTCTGCTCCATATGTTCTGCAATACGGCTCATCATCTGAAGTGCCTGTACCGGATATTTACCAGCTGCGGTTTCTCCTGAAAGCATAGTTGCACTTGTTCCCTGAAAAATCGCATTGGCAACGTCTGTAGCCTCTGCACGGGTTGGTCTCGGATGAGAGATCATGGAGTCAAGCATCTGTGTTGCTGTAATAACCGGTTTTCCTGCTGTGTAAACTTTCTGGATGATTTTCTGCTGGATAACAGGTACATATTCCGGCGGGATCTCAACACCCATGTCACCTCTGGCGATCATGATGCCATCTGCTGCTTCAATAATCTCGTCGATATTGTCAACGCCCTGTTGGTTCTCAATCTTTGCAATGATCTGAATCTCTTCACCGCCGTTTTCTTTCAGGATTTTTCTTACTTCGCGGATATCGTTTGCAGTACGTGTAAAAGATGCTGCAACGAAATCAAATCCTTCCTGGATACCGAAGAGAAGATCATCATGGTCTTTTTTACTGATGAATGGCATCTTCAGGTTTGCACCCGGAACATTGACACCCTTCTTGTCGCCAATCACACCTGCATTAATAACCTTGCAGACAATGTCCTTTCCTGAGATGTCCTGAACCTCCAGGTCTACAAGTCCATCATCAACCAGAATATGTCCACCCGGCTGCACATCCTTATAAAGCTCTTTATAAGTAATGCTTACGCACTCATTAGTTCCTTCAATATCTTTATTTGTAAATGTAAAAATCTGTCCTTCTTCCAGAGAAACCTTGCCATCCTTGAAGCATCCAAGTCTGATCTCCGGTCCCTTTGTATCAAGAAGTGCTGCAACAGGTCTGTCATATTTCTTGCGAAGTTCTCTCAGTTTCTGGATACGGCCTCTCTGCTCATCGTGAGGTCCATGTGAGAAGTTGAAACGTGCTACGTCCATTCCCTCTCTCACAAGCTGCTCCATAACATCGCCCTTATCAGTAGACGGTCCCATTGTACAGATAATTTTGGTTTTTCTCATTTAATCTTTCCCTCCAAACTGTCAACTCAATTTTATCTATTTTATTCCTGTAAAATAATGTAATAAAATGTTACCTGTTTCTATAAATGAAAACATTAAATCAAATAAAAATTACCATTATTGAGACTATCTGTCAATATAGAATTTCGACTTATTTTTGTTGATATTTGACAAAAAAATAACATACTTTTGTTGCAAATATCACATATATTTTTGCTGATCCGACAGTTGGAAAATTTTCACTCATTCTTATCAGAATCCAAAATCTGCATAGTCTTCCGGCAGAAATCTGTGGTAAATGATATGGCATCCTTCATCTTTAAAACAATAATAATAAGGATCTGATCCGTCATCAAAGCGGATCATCACATCAAACTCCTCGTTATCCATTGGTTCAGTAATGATTTTATCTGAATAAGAATGGAACAGTTCTTTAATTTCATCTATCGTACATCCATGTCTGCCAACCAGTTCGATCAATGCCTTGATGAATTCATTCTCTTTCATATTATTATGTACATATTCGGAAGCTTTTTCCGAAACAGTGAAGCAGAAACGATCTCCTCTGTGTGATACTGCTACTTCACCAAATTTCTCTTTTATATAAGAAGGAAAATCTTTTAAAATCTCCATCATGCCTGCAGCATCCGTCTCATTGCCAAAGAAATGATTCAGGGAACTGAGCGGATAATAAAGGCTGATCTTCTCCTTCATATATCCAAGCTTCGCCTGTTCCTCTTTGATCACATCGATCAGACTGGTTTCTAATCTGTTATAGTTCATTTATTTTCCCTCCTGAAAATCTGTCCTTTTGCTTTTTCTGGTTAATATTTTATCAGACATTGCCCGAAAATCAATGCATTTCTTTTTCAATTGTACGCCCGTCAAAACAATTTCAATGTTTTCTTTTTCATACAAAAATAAAGACCTTGCGAAACTGTCCTTTTTTCCCTCTGACAAATGACTCTGACTGGATAAAACAAAACAGATAAAACCAACCACTTCGTTGCTTTTTTAACCAAATAACTGCTTGATTCAGTTAAAAAAACAGCGTTCCGAATATTATTTATATCCGAAACGCTGTCATTATTCCAATTATTTCATTATGTATTTAATCCCAGTTCTTACGTCCGTAACGAAGTGTCACATCATAGATTTCCTTCTGGAGTTTCTTTGTAAGATCTCTCTTCTTGATTCTCCACTTCCAGTTCGTACCAACTGTAGATGGTTTATTCATTCGGAATCTGTTGTCCAGTCCCATATAGTCCTGCATTGGGATAACGCAGACACGCGCAGCACTGCGCATGATCAGACTGATGAAACATTTATACAGTTCTTCTTCCGGTGTTGCATGATCACACAGATAATCTCTCGCCAGTTTTCTCTCAGCTGCTGTGATGCTATTCCACCATCCCACGATAGTTTCATTATCATGGGTTCCTGTATATGCCACGCAGTTCTCCGGATAATTATGTGGCAGATAATCACTGGCACATCCGGAATCTCTGGAGTCAAACGCAAATTCCAGAACCTTCATTCCCGGGAAGCCGCTCTCATATACCAGATGACGTACGGAATCTGTCATATATCCCAAGTCCTCCGCGATAACCTGCTTCCATCCAAGCGCCTGTTCAATCTTACGGAACAGATCAATTCCGGGACCCTTTTCCCAGTGTCCGCCTCTTGCATCTTTATCTCCGTATGGAATAGAGAAATATTCATCAAATCCACGGAAATGATCGATTCGCACAACATCATACAGTCTGAAGCAATAACTCATTCTGGAAATCCACCACTGATATCCTATATTTCTGTGATAATCCCAGCGATATAACGGATTTCCCCATAACTGACCGGTTGCAGAAAATCCATCCGGAGGGCATCCTGCTACTGCCAGTGGTACATTATCCTGATCCAGCTGGAACAGCTCCGGATGCGCCCATGCATCAGCACTGTCCATGGCAACATAAATCGGAATATCTCCAATGATCTGGATTCCTTTTGAATTTGCATAGGATTTCAGTTTCATCCACTGCTCATAGAACTTAAACTGCATATACTGCTGGAATTCAATATCAAAATAGAGTTCTTCACGATAATAATCCATGGCATTGTTCCAGCGGAGTCTGATATCCTCAGCCCATTTGGTCCATTCTACACCTTCGAAACGGTCTTTTACTGCCATAAACAGAGCATAATCTGACAGCCACCATCTGTTCTCTGCTACGAATTTCTGATAGTCAGGATTCTTGCTGATATCACTGTTCTCGTATGCTTTTCTCAGAAGAGGATAACGGCCTTTGTAGATTTTTTCATAATCTACCTCATCAGGCTTCTTTCCCCAGTTAACTTTCTCGCAGTCTTTCTTATCAAGAACTCCTTCTTCCACAAGTGTATCCAGATCAATAAAATATGGATTACCTGCAAATGTAGAGAAAGACTGATATGGAGAATCTCCATAGCTGGTCGGTCCCAATGGCAGAATCTGCCAGTAAGTCTGTCCGGCTTCCTTTAACCAGTCTACAAATTCATATGCACTTTTGGAAAAACATCCGATGCCATAGTCTGATGGAAGACTGCTGATCGGCATTAATATTCCTGCTGCTCTTTTTCCCATGATTCTTGTCTCCTTCGTGATTTTTCACTCTTACCGCTTATATTTCTCCAATTGATCCACAATCTGGTATCAACGTTGCTATAAGCAGCATTTTATATACCTTATGCGCAATTGTTTTTTTTATTATACTTATTTTTTGTGCAAATTGCAATATAGTTTTCGTAACAACTTTTTTTTCGTGAAAATCACCAGTTATTGTTCTCTCCATGGCCATCCGCATGATTCGTAATGTACTGAATTTGTGCTAATTCGACTGGTAGTTTCTTTTTCTCCAGTTTTGTTGTATTCATTTCAAAAACCTCCCTCTTGATAAATCATTTCTATGATTTACAGCAATTCCATCATAACATGGCGCCACATAAAACACTATCTGTGTTTTCCGGTGTCTTTCATTCCAGATTGCCTGCGGCAATGGAATTTTGGCTTGTATGTCTCGGGATTTTGGCATATTCATGCCAAAACACCTCGCGGAATAGTGGTGTGTGAACAGTAACTCCGTACTTGTTAAGGAAGTAATAATCTCATTTTCTTTATTGCGTTTTTTTGCACAATACAATATAATAATTTCAGAGTTTATTTATGCAAAAAGACGAAAGGATGTACATATGAAACACAAAAAAGACTGGTATAAAGATCTGGTGATCTACCAGATTTACCCAAGAAGTTTTAAAGATGGCAACAATGATGGAATCGGTGATCTGAAGGGAATGATTGAGAAGCTGGATTATCTGAAGGAGCTTGGCATCAATGCAGTATGGATGTCTCCTGTCTATGCTTCTCCGAATGTGGATAACGGTTACGATATTTCTGATTACTTCGCGATCATGGAAGAATTCGGAACTATGGAAGACTGGGATGCTTTCCGCGACGGTGCGCATGAACGCGGTATCGCCATTATCATGGATCTGGTTCTGAACCATTCTTCAGATAAACATAAATGGTTCCGGGAATCAAAGAAATCCCGCAATAATCCTTACAGTGATTACTATATCTGGCGTGATCCTGCACCGGACGGAGGCGCACCCAACTGCTGGATGTCCGTATTTGGCGGAAGTGCCTGGGAATATGTTCCTGAACGTGGACAATACTATCTCCATTTCTTTGCTAAAGAACAACCGGATCTGAACTGGGATAATCCGGAAACTAAAGAGAAAATTTTTGATATTATCCGTTTCTGGAATGAGAAAGGTGTTGACGGATATCGCATTGATGCCATCAGTTATCTTGACAAAGGACTGGACGGACGTGCAGATATGAATGAACCCATTGGTACTGTAGCGTGTGTAAATCTGGAGGGAACCCACCGCTACATCCGTGAAATGGTTGCAGAAACAATGACTCCCGACAATCTGATGAGTGTAGGAGAAGTTAATATCAACAATGAACAGGATGCCATCAACTATTCCAGCGCAGCAAGCAAAGAATTTAATATGGCTATTCCATTTGTCCCTCCGATTGTTGAAATCCAGACATGGTCACCAGAGAAAATGAAACGTGATCTTAAGAAAGATTATGAAATCCTGAAAAAAGACGGATGGTGGGCAAGATTTTTAAGTAATCACGACAAACCGCGTCAGGTTTCCCTTTACGGAAATGACAGAGAATTCTGGTCAGAATCTGCAAAAATGCTGGCATGTTATCTGCACACACTTCCCGGTACCCCCTTTGTTTTCCAGGGCGAAGAATTGGGAATGACCAATGTTGCCTTCCCATCTATCGATGATTACAATGACATTGATACCCGCAATTATTATAAAACCATGATCGAACAGGGAGCTTCTCCTGAAGAAGCACTGGCAGAATCCAGAAGTATCAGCCGTGATAATGCAAGAACTCCTATGCAGTGGAACGACAGTCCAAACGGCGGATTTTCTGAGCATACTCCATGGCTTGGTGTCAATCCGAACTATAAGCTCATTAACGCAGAAAGCCAAATGAATGATGACGCTTCCGTTTTCAGATTCTACCAGAACCTTATCGCACTACGTAAGAAACACCCAATAATGGCTCATGGAGATTTCAAACTCTGCTGCCCGGAAGAGGGACCGGTTATCGCCTACACCAGAAGCTGGCAGAACGAGACATGGCTGGCAGTGCATAATTTCTCTGCATCCATGCAGAAATTCCATTATGGCGCTGAAGATATTGAATTACCATGCAACATTCCCGTAATCATTTCCAATTACGGAGAAAATGAAGTTGAATACGGAATTGGAACACTTGTACTCAAACCTTACGAAACCGTAGTATTCCAGTTACATTAAGCAACTTCATCAATACAGACAGTAAAAAGCAGAACCATTGAATCACTATCCCTCAATGGTTCTGCTGCTTTTTTGTATTTGTTTTTCATTTATTTGACTGCCATTACTTTGCATTTCTTTTTGTAAAATGCAATACCGTACTTCAAAATATGCTCTACTCCCTCTTCCAGCAGTTGATCCTCGTATCGTCTGTCTTCTATCTGTTTTAATGCGTCTTCACTGACAGCTTCCAGATTCCCTGTTTCGGCATATTTTATTTCTATAATGATTCCAGTTTCCTGATCTTCTGTTTCTATCAAAATATCACTGTATCCATCACCCGATTCTTTATTTGATGACACACTCCAGTTCTGCTGAAATCCAAGAATTCCAAGTAAAATCCCATGATAAAAATTCTCTTTCATCTGTTTTTTTACAAAGGTATCCCGAATACTGATGGTCCTTTTCAGATAATTGTTCAAACTTTGTTCTACCACTTCGGAATTTCCATCTTTTAATGCATTACAGAATTTTTCAAGTGCTTCTCCATTCTCAGAAACAGTTTTCTTAAAATATTCCATAATCTGTGTCAGAAAAATATTACGTATTTCCATATTAGGAATGGTAAGCATGAACGTATTTGCATCTTTTCTTCCGGTCTGTGTGAGATATCCCGTAGTAAAAAGAACACTCCACAGGTTTTCAATCGAAGCATACATATCCTGATATGTCAGTTCCTGATGAATCTCCTTTACAATTGTTTCTCCTGCTATCAGTTTCTCAATTTCCTTTCTGACCGTTCCCTTATCAGTCTCCTGAATAAAGCGTTTCACCGCTTCATTACTGCTAGTATTAGACCAGTAATTCTGTGGCTGCGCCATATTGTTTATACGCAATTCATCACAATAATTTATCACATCCCAGGGACAGTAAACCTCTACATTTCCAAACCGATATCCGTCATACCACATTTTTATTTCATCATAATGCTCAGAAAGTTCATAATATTCCAATATATTCTTTTTGAAAGTTTCTTTTTAATTTGTTTCAATAGACACACTTCCCTTTATATTTTGATATATTAAATTCTAACTTTTATAAAGTGTAACATATTGCTATTGAATTCGTCTATCAAAATTTCTTTACATCCCATAATGTTTCTATTAATATCCCATCGTCTATTCATCCTTACAATACAACTGTAATTGTACTATTTTCTGCATTTAATAATAGTACCATATTGGAGCAAAATAGAGATTGCCAGCTATTTAATAACCACTGACAATCTCTATTTTTTATTTTATCAATCAGATCACTCTGAAATCTCAACAATTATTCATATAACAGAATGTCACTCTTTAGCAGTTTAACAAGAGAAATCTTTCATCCAATCGGTTCGAAGTCTACAGCACCATGTTTACACAGTGGGCAGATATAATCTTCCGGAAGTTCATCACCTTCGTAGATATATCCGCAGACTTTACATACAAATCCTTTCTTACCTTCTGTTTCAGGTTTCGGTTTTACATTTTTCTGATAATAGGTGTAGCTCATTGTCTCCTGGTCACTTACCACGCGGGCTTCTGTCACACTGCAGATGAACATTCCGTGAGTTCCCAGATCTACATACTGCTCTACTTTCAGGGACATAAATGCGTTGATATATTTGTCCAGGAATATCAGTCCGTTATCAGAACGATTCACCTTCTGTCCCGCAAATTTATCCACGCTTCTTCCACTCTGGAAACCAAACTGTTCAAACACAGAGAACGGAGCTTCTACAGAGAGACAGTTTACATTCATCACCCCTGTCTGCTTGATAACATGGTGAGAATAATTTGTCTTATTGATATTAACTGCAACGCGGAACGGAGAGTCTGTCAGCTGGGTAACTGTATTAACGATCAGTCCGTTATCCTTTTTACCGTCATTTGATGTCACTACATAGAGACCATAACCAATGCGGAATAATGCTGTCATATCATTTTTATTTGCCAGTTCATCATTCTTTGCAATATATTCCTTACAAAGCTCGGAAGCCATCGCTTCCATCTGATCTCTGTTTTCCTGATTTACTGCGGACATAATCTTCACTGTGGTGTCCAGCCAGTTGATCTTCTTACATTCAGAAAGCATATTTTTCATTACTTTTGCTGCCAGAGGTGCCCAGGAACCGTTTTCAATAAGGCCCACTGTGCGGTTCTGGAAATTATGTTCTGCCAGACGGGTAATAAAGTCATTCATAAACGGATAGATTCCTGCATTATAAGTAGTTGTTGCCAGTACCAGCTTACTGTAGCGGAATGCATCGCTGAGTGCCTGAGACATATCATCTCTTGCCAGATCATAAACAACTACTTTCGGACATCCCTTGCTCTTTAATTTCTCCACAAACTGATTGACTGCTTCTTTGGTATGTCCATATACAGAAGTATATGCAACTACGATTCCTTCTTCCTCCGGTGTGTAAGAGGACCAGGTATCATAGAGGCTGATATAATGTCCCAGATTTTCTGTAAGTACCGGACCATGTAACGGACAGATGATCTGAATATCCAGAGTAGCTGCTACTTTCAGAAGTCTCTGTACCTGTGCGCCATATTTACCAACAATACCGATAAAGTATCTTCTTGCTTCATCATCCCAGTTTTCTTCCACATCCAGAGCACCGAACTTACCAAATCCATCTGCTGAAAAAAGAACTTTATCTGTGCTGTCATAAGTCACCATAACCTCCGGCCAATGTACCATTGGCGCAAATACAAAAGTAAGATTGTGATTTCCCAGACTCAGTGTAGAACCATTCTCTACTTCCAGTTTCTGCCCTTCCAGATCCAGTCCGAAGAAATTCTTGATCATTACAAATGTCTTCGCATTAGCTACTACTGTAGTGCCGGGATATACTTCCAGAAAGTTCGCTACATTTGCTGCATGGTCAGGCTCCATATGCTGAACGATCAGATAGTCCGGCTTACGTCCGCCCAGTGCCTGTTCAAGATTATCCAGCCATTCATGTTTGAAATTGGCATCTACAGTATCCATAACTGCAACCTTGTCATCCAGAATCACATAGGAATTATATGCCATTCCGTTTGGCACTGCATACTGTCCCTCAAACAAATCTACCTGATGGTCATTAACTCCGACATATTTAATGGTATCTGTAATCTTCATATTTCTGCCCTCAATTCTTTCTTTATAGTATATCGTCTGTCCGTTACTATTCAGCAATCTGCTATCACTCAACGTTAATAAGTTATAGTTGCTATGCATTCTTAATTTGTTTATGTTTTTATATTATACTATTTTAATCCAATTTTCAAGTCCTTTTGGTAATTTTTTTCATTTATTTATAAGATTTTGTTATTGTTCACACACCACTGTCCCGCGAGATGTTTTGGCATGAATATGCCAAAATCCCGAGACATACAAGCCAAAATTCCATTGCCGCAGGCAATCTGGAATGAATTTTGGCTACGTTACTGTGAACGGAGTGAACAGTAACGAGATTTTTCATAGAGTCAGGTGGATATCCTCAATTGAAGCAGGGCTTACTTAATTGGGTTAATTTACAGTATTCTCTGAAATTATTACGAGTATACTCAAAAAACAGCAGAACAGATACAAATTATCCATCCTGCTGACGTTCCTTCCATAGCAATCTGCGTAAATAATATATTAATCCAGTTCAGTAGAATTTCACGCTCTGCTGAACCACATCACAATTCATTATTTTCCAAAATTGCAATACTCATAATGTAGTTATAATCTTATACAATGCTTCCACGCTGTACGGCAGTATCCTCTCATCCAATTGAAATTTCGGATGATGCAGAGGATGATTCTCTCCTGGTATTCCCGCAAGAAATACTGTGAAAAGTCCTCTGGTTTCTCTAAAATATCTGTATGCGTTGTCACCGGAAAGAAACAACTCATCTTCTCCTTCCAGAACAAATTTATCTCCGAATACTTCTGCACCCACTACCTTTGCTGTCTCTGTAAGTTCCTCATCATTGGCAAACGCATATACCGGATCTTTTGGAAATTCCATACGGATCTGTGTGCCAGTCTGCTTTTCAATTTCCTGCAGATTTCTCTCCAGCTCGTGCTCAAGTGCCGTGTAAGTTTCTTCATGAACTGCGCGTATATTTCCGTTTAATACCACATGGTCTGCAATAATATTCGTATATTCACCGCCATGGATCGTACCCGTACCCACAATATATTTTCCTGCATCCGGATGCTGTTTTCCAAAACTTTCATTCAGATCATGAATGGCACTTATCACTTGAGCAGCTGCATAAATTGCATCAATCCCCTTATCCGCTTCACACCAGTGACTGGATTTTCCATGAACATGAATCTGCATACTGTTGATCATGGAAGATGCCTGTCCCTGATGCACTGCCATTCCAAATGTCATGTCCGCTGCGTAATGAAACATCAGAAATGCATCTGCTTTCGGATTCTCTAATGCTCCGGCCTGAAGCATTCTTTTTGCACCTTCACCAATCTCCTCTGCAGGTTCAAAAAGGAACCGGAGCCTGACCGGAAAATTTTCCTGCATTCTTTGCTCTTCTGCCACAATTTTTGCAAGGATCAGTGCTGCTGCCAGGATCATATCGTGACCGCAGGCATGCATACATCCCTGATTTACTGATGCATATGGTAGATTTGTCTGCTCCTGTATGGGCAATGCATCCATCTCCGCCCTGAGTACAACCAGTTTCTCCCTGTTTCTCAGAGATGGAAGTTCCGCGATCAATCCTGTAGGTTCTATCGGCACAATCTCATATCCCAGTTTCTCCAGATATTTCCGGATATATGCAGACGTCTCCACTTCCTGAAGTGCCAGCTCCGGATATTGATGAAAGTAATGTCTCAATGTGATTAATTCTTCCGTATATTTTTCTATATTCATCTGTTTTCCAACCTTTGTTCTCAGGGATTACCATTTTCATCTTCCGACATACTCAAAACCGCATTCGGACGTTCCAGGCAGAACTTCTGTATCTCTTCCAGAAATCTCTGACCGTATTTCTTTAACTTATTCTTGCCCACACCGGAAACCTCCAGCATTTCTTCTTCATTTGATGGACATTTGATGCACATATCTATCAGCGTCTTATCACTGAACACGATATATGGAGGCATGGCTTCCTCTTTTGCAATTTCCAGACGAAGTTTCCGCAAGGCTTCAAATAAATCGTAACCTGCTGCCGTAAGCGCATCTGTACTGCGTTTTCTGACAGATTTCTGGGGCTTTTTCTTTTTATCCGGTTCTTTTTCCTCGTAAGTACGCATGATCACGTGAGTATTTTCATCTCTTAGCGGAGAAATATCGCCCAGTTTCAGCACACTGTAACGTTCCTGTGTCTGATAGAGATATCCCATCTCAGTCATCTGGCTGATCAGTGCCCTGAGTTCTGCCTCACTGTGATCATTCAATGCTCCATAAGATTTATACTTATCTGCTCCAAGCTCCCTCAACCGGGCTCTCTTAGCCCCCAGCAGAGTACCAAGCACAATTGTCAGTCCATACCTTCCTCTCGTCTCAGCCACACAGTTCACTACCCACTTCGCCTCTCTGGTCATATCTGTCTCATGGTATTCTCTGTGACAATTTCCACAATTATCACAGGGACCGAAGGTCTTTTCACCGAAATACTCCAGAATATAATTTCGCAGACATCCTGTTGTTTTACAATATCCTTCCATGATCTGAAGCCTTCGTATATCCCGCTGACGAATGAGAAATTCATCCTCTTCATCCATATCGGAAAAATCTTTGTTATCCAGAAGCATTCGGTCGATCATAACATCCTGTGCAGAAAACAATAGAACGCACTGGGAATTCTCTCCGTCACGCCCTGCACGTCCTGCCTCCTGATAATAATTCTCCATACTCTGCGGCATATTGTAATGGATCACATATCTCACATTGGATTTATCAATCCCCATTCCAAATGCATTTGTTGCAATAATAACAGGAGTTCTGTCATAAATGAAATCATCCTGATTCTTTTTTCTGGTTTCATTATTCAGTCCTGCATGATATCTGGTAACAGCAACTCCTTTTTGGAAAAGCAGTTCAAAAAGATTGTCCACATTTTTTCTTGTAGAGCAGTAAATAATCCCGCTCTCTGTTGGATGTCTGTCTATGTAATCCATCACAAAATCGTCTTTTCGCCGGATATTTTCCACGCTGTAATATAAATTCTTTCTATCAAACCCGGTAATCACTACTTTCGGATCTTCCAGATTTAAAGTACAGAGAATGTCGTTCTTTACTTCCTCTGTTGCAGTTGCGGTAAAAGCACTGACGATCGGACGACCGGGAAGATTTTTTACAAAGTCTACGATTTTGACATAGCTTGGTCTGAAATCCTGTCCCCACTGTGAAATACAATGTGCCTCATCCACTGTCACCATGGAAATCTCCACCTGTCTGGCAAATTCCAGAAACTCATAATTTTCCAGACGTTCCGGTGCAACATAAATAATTTTGTATCTTCCTCCTGCTGCCAGGTACAACGCCTTGCTAATCTGACTTTCCGACAGTGAAGAATTGATAAATGCGGCATGTATTCCCGCTTCATTCAAAGCCTTTACCTGATCCTGCATCAATGATATCAATGGAGAAATCACAATTGTGATCCCAGGCATTATCAACGCCGGTACCTGATAACAGATGGATTTTCCGGCTCCTGTCGGCATGATTGCAAGCACATCCCGGTGTTCCAGAATGGACTCCACAACACTCTCCTGCCCTTCTCTGAATGTATCATATCCAAAATAAGTCTTTAAGGTTTGTACTGCCTGTCTGTTCACCTGAAGCCTCCCTCTGCATTTTAATCTATTTTAATCTCTTTTTCAGCTCCTGAATCAGTTCAGAATAGTCTCTGTGCTGCATCTTCGGAAATGCCTTGATGATACGCCCCTGACCGACAACGGTATGATTGGTAATAGAGCTGGACAGTTCCTCAAACTGAGCCTGAAGCTCCGCTCTTTTTATACGAAGCATTTCGATAGATTTTTCTCGCTGTGCGGCAGTTGCATCACGCAGTTCTGCTGCTGCAAGAGTTGCCTGAACCTTTCCTTCTCCCACTTTCTGTGCTGTGCCAATCGTAGTCGTAGCCAGTGTATCACTCAGTTTATCACTTACAATTCTCAAATCTGAGCGAACCTTATCCAGTCTGGTAAGCTTTTTATTCAGTCCCTGGATCACTGCTACCGTCACAATAAAATCTGTCAGATACACAGCATACAAAACTGCTATCACAATCCACTCCCAGGTTGCAGGTGTATGTAACGCATGTGCCTCTACATACTTCTGGAAAACTTTTACTACCATAACGATAGCCAGTCCCCAGATCAGAGAAAACTCCAGGCAAATGTAGCCATGAAAATTAAAGGGTTTATCTGAATAATCCCACCATCTTGCGTGGAAACACACATCCAGCAGCCAGCCTGCAACCAGCTCCACCGCAGTTGCCAGAACAATTCCAAACACAAAAATCATTCCATCACTCATCTGACGCCCGCTGCCCTGAATTGTATTGAGCAAAGCAAAAACAGAAAGCACCCCAAATCCATATACCGGGCAAACCGGTCCATTCAGGAAACCTCTGTTTATAACTTTTCCCAACGCTACTGCATGAAAAATAACTTCAACAACCCAGCCGCCAAAAGAATAAATAAGAAAATACAGACATATCTGAAAATACGTCATTCCACAAATCATTCGTTGCTCCTCCTTGCTTTCATCAAACCACTTTTCATATCCCATTATCACAGTTCAAACAGAAAACTTACCCCAGACTGTTTTGTAATGTACTGATCAGTTCCTCTATAACAATTGGTTTGGATAGAAATCCATTCATACCACATGCCAGTGCTTTCTTTTTGTCTTCGTCAAAAGCATTGGCAGTCATGGCAAGAATTGTAATTCCCGCCAGTGAAGGATCATCCAGTGAACGGATCCGCTCAGTAGCCTCATATCCGTTCATTACAGGCATCTGCACATCCATAAGCACCAGATCATAATCACCTGGTGTTGAATTCTTAACTTTCTCCACAGCCTCTGCTCCATCTTCCGCTGTATCAACCCGAAAACCATATTCACTAAGGAGCGCTACTGCAATTTCACTGTTCAGTTCATTATCTTCCACAAGCAGTATGCGCCTGCCTCTGAAATCTAAATCTGCTGCCGGAAGAATATTATCCTCTGCCCCGGCCTGCTTCTGGCCGATTGCAGCCATCAGAGTCTCTCTGATATCTGACATAAACATAGGCTTGGCACAGAACGCAGTCACCCCTGCTGCCCTGGCTTCCACTTCAATATCTGACCAGTCGTAAGCAGTCAGGATAATGATCGGCGTATCATCACCAAGACTGCGAATCTGACGGGTAACTTCAATGCCGTTCATATCAGGCAGACGCCAGTCAATAATATAAGCATGGAATGCATCCCCCATTTCCACAGACTGCCGTGCACGGAGAACAGCCTCCTTACCGGAAAGTGTCCATTCCGAACGCATTCCAACCTTCACAAGCATCTTAGTCACACTGTCACAGGTATTGAAATCATCGTCTACTACCAATGCCTTCAGACCTTCCAGTTCTGCGATTTTCTCTATACGGTGGTTCTCAGGCTGAATCCGCAATGGCAGACGGATAATAAATTCAGTACCTTTGCCCTGTTCTGTCTGAACCTCAATGGTTCCGCCCATCATATCCACGATGTTCTTGGTAATGGCCATGCCCAGTCCTGTACCCTGAGTCCTGCTTACAGTGGAAGTCCGCTCTCTCTCAAAAGGAGAAAAGATCTTCTGTACAAATTTCTGACTCATGCCGATTCCGTTATCCTTTACCCGGATTTCGTACAATTCACAGCCTCTCTGTGTACCCGGATACTCTCTCAGCCGGACAGAAACGGTTCCGCCTGCAGGAGTAAACTTGATCGCATTGGACAAAAGATTCAGCAGTACCTGATTCAGCCTGGTCTTGTCACAATAAACATCCTCATTGATAACATCCATGACATCCATGTAAAGCTCTAACTGTTTCGCATGGATCTGTCCGCTGATAATGGTTTTCAGATCATGAAGAACCTCTGACAGACTGACTTCCGTTTCTTCCAGATGAATCTTTCCGCTCTCAATACGGCTCATATCCAGGATATCATTGATCAGTGAGAGCAGATGATTACTGGAGGAAAGAATCTTACCCAGATAATCCCGAACCCTTTCTTTATCATCAATGTTGCTTACAGCCAGTGTGGTAAAACCAATGATCGCATTCATTGGTGTACGGATATCGTGAGACATATTGGAAAGGAAGGTGCTCTTTGCCTTGTTTGCAGTCTCCGCAGCGCGGACCGCCTCAGAAAGGGCCTGATTCATTTTTCTGTCAGAGGTACGATCTGACAGAACCAGGATATATTTCTTTTTCCCGTTTACCTCGCTGCCCATTGCAACGTTATGAAACCAGCGGTGTTCTCCTGTTTTCTGATGAACATATTCAAGATCCCATTCCTGCTGCTCATGAACCTGGATTTCTTCCAAATACTTCTTCTCCGGATCTTCAACGTCCCCGGGATGCAGTTTTCCAAGGACACAAATATCTTTACGAATCTGTTCTACTGTAATTCCCAGCAGTTTTTCCACATTGGGACTGACGTAATCTGCCTGATATGTTTTTGCATCCAGCATCAGGAAAACGTCATCTACATTCATTGACAGCTTTTGAAACAATTCGTCCCTGTACAGGATCTCCGTATCCTTTCTCTTCAGGTTTACCCTGTTTTTCCGGAGAATAATTCCAATAAAAAGACCGGCAATACACACCGCTACTGCACTTACAAGCAGCACAGTGCTACGCTGCAGAACATTCATACTTGCATTGACGATATCAGCCTGGACAAGTCCCAGAAAGATCCAGTCCTGAGGTTTGGATTTCTCATAGACCAGATAGTAATCCTCTCCATCCAGATTTATCAGCATTGCATCTGTATGTCCTTCCTTAAACTCTTCTGAAAGTTTAAGGATCTCTTTTTCAGACATATTGGAATGTTCTCTCAGAATCCCAAAGAAATTATACACCTCTCCCCATGCCTCAGAAGAATGATCCACAACAACACGGCCATCCGGATGAACCACATAACTCTGGGCATTTCCATTGAAAGCAGAAATATTCAGCACATTTACGATATCAGAGTTTTCATAGGCAATGGCAATGGCATCATATTCAAAGCCCTGATAACTTCCATGAGGCCTGGGAGTAGCAAAAACAAGGAGCTGGGATTTTCCGGGAACCGTTGCATTGGTTATCACATCATTTCCCTGCCGGATCTCATCTTCAATATTTTCCTGCAATCCCAGATACCCGGTTTCACCTGTTGCCATCTTATAGTTCCCGTCCGCTGACAGGAAATAAAAATCTAAAAAGCCTGCATCTTCCTGTGCTTTCTCTATATACTCACGAATTTCACTTTCATCGGAAGTATTCTGCAGATATTCCCCCCATATATGGAGATAAGTCAGATTCTTATTTGTCAGCTCACTTAGCATATTATCAGACTGATGAAAAATTTCTGTCAGGTGAGAAACACTTTCCTCATAAACAGTCTTCGATACAAACCCCAAATATTGGAAAACAGTCAAAAGGATTCCAACAAATAGGGCAATAAGAACTGCTGCATTCCATCGTTTTCTCACAACCCGTTTCTTTCTGTTTGTATTATGATTCTTAACATCCATTCTTCTCACCTCAGAGTAATATAGTCTTCAGGCTCTGCAAGAATGGCATTACCATCTGAAACATATGTTGTCCAGGTATCTTCCACAGAGGTATCCCCTCCATCAAATACAATATTTTCCTCTGCCGGATAAGCTTCCATATATTGTGGTGCTGCAAGGCAGGTCACAGTAAAAGTATCCTTGTCCTGAATCTGTTTTCCATTCTTTGAAACTTTACTCAATGTATAACCATTATCCGTTTCCCTGATTTCTACAGAAATACCACTGAACACAGGCAGAGAGCCACGGTTAAAGGGGATAAAGCCTCCCTGGTAGCCTTCTACGAAGTTTCTGACCGTTTCCTTCAGTTCTGCCCCGCTCATCTCACTGCTGTAAGCGGAAAGCTCGTTTGGCATAATCATGTTGCCTGCCATTTTTTCTGTATAACCGGCCTTCAGTACATTTCCTGTAAAGCTGTTTCCTGTTGCAATCAGCACATCCGTCCCATAAATACCACGCAAAGTGTTTGCCATAACAGAATAGGCTTCATTGCCTCCGCTGGTATGGAAACGATTGGAATAAGTTTTCTTTGAATCCAACACAATATCCTCAGAAGTGGATTTTTCTTCAAGAAGCTGGGAATTAAATGACTGATAAGCCTGCTCTGCATTATATTCTCCTGAGATCATCTTAGACACCACATCCCTAGAAATGGAAAAAAAGTCATTTGACGCAATACGGATATACATATGGTTTTCTTCGATCACAGGTTTCACATCCTTCAGATATTCCGTAAGCCGGAAATCCACATCCTGGCTATAGCTTAACAGATCCTGCCCATCATAAATGATCCGGTTCTGCGCATCCTCTGAAAGCATTGTGTTCAGTACCTTCATTGCTTTCTGCCGACGTGTTTCATCCTTTGTCAGGTCACGGTTTAAAGCTATCTGGAAATATGGTGTAGTCATCAGCCACTTTTCGCCGTTCTGCTGAAAGAATGGCAGGAATGTTGTGTTAATGCCCTGATCCTGGAACATTTTTACACCGGCAGAACTGCCGAAATACATGGCAAGCTTACCACTTTTGTACATCTCAACCACATCATCATAATTCATATCCAGATCATCCTGGCTCAGCCCTGTATCCTGAATAAACTGCTCCATACGTTCAAAAGCCTCCGGCCAGACGGTACTGTCCAGACCTTCTCTCTTTGTATTGTCCGGGTCACTGTAGATGGTACGCCACTTACGTCCATCCCCAGAAGACAGCTCTGATGCAGACAGACCCTGCAGTGTTTCCATACAGGTATAATCATAGTAATAGTCTGCAGTAAACCCACGGATACCCACCTCATCAAATGCCTGGCAGGCAGAAACGAAGCTTTCATAATCCGTTGGAAGAGGAATATCATACTTTTCAAAAAGATCTTTGTTCACTACAAAGCCATGGGCATCTGCACACACAGGAAGCCAGTTTACGCTGCCATCCTGATTTTTGAAATTGTTAAGGTAGGTATCATAGACAGCACCTGCAGCATTGGTTGTGGAAAGATCCATCAGACTGTCCTTCAGGGGGCTTGCATCATGGAGGGAAAACCTGCAGCAGGTTATAATATCCGGCAATCCGCTGTTTTCATTCAGAAAACGATAGAAATCCAGATCATTATTGCCTACTACAAATTCAACGTTGATATCCGGAAGCTGTTCCTGGATGTATGGCGCATATTTTTCATACAGCTTTGTGCTCCATAAATACACTGTGATGGTTTCTGCATCTTCTTTTTCCGCACTTTTCCCGCCGCAGCCAGACAGAAGTGATACGGCTGTCACCATCGCCAAAAGCACAGAAACTAACTTGTTCCATTTTTTCTTTTTCATTATAACTTCTCCCTCTGATCGCGTTTTACTAACTCATTGATCACTTTTACTAATAATTTCCCATCAACAGGCTTGGCAATATGTTCATCCATTCCTGCTTCCTTTGCTCTCATTTTGTCCTCAGTGAACGCGTTTGCTGTCATGGCAATGATCGGTATCACTTTTGCATCCTCTCTGTCCAGAGAGCGGATCATCTTTGCTGCTTCATATCCATTCATGACAGGCATCATAATATCCATAAGAATAGCATCAAATTCTCCAGGTCTGTTTTTTCTGAATATGTCAACAGCCTTCTGTCCATTCCATGCTTTTGTCACCACAGCGCCTTCATTCTGAAGCACAAATTCTGCAATCTCCATATTCAGCTCATTATCCTCTGTCAGAAGAACATGGAGTCCATGGATAGAAGTTTCCGTTTTTTCTTCAGCTTCAGTCCTGTCCTTCATATCTGTGTCAATCCGGAATGGAATCCGGATCACAAATGTAGTCCCTGTGCCTTCTTTACTTTCAAAGGAAATGGTTCCGCTCATTTTTTCCACCAGTTTTTTTGTGATTGGCATTCCCAGCCCTGTTCCGGCGAATTTTGTGCGGCTTCCTGCATGTTCCTGTGCAAATGGTTCAAAAATGCGTTTCTGGAATGCCTCTGTCATTCCAATTCCGGTGTCTCTGCAGACAAATTCCAATGTGGTCATTGCTGTCTGTTTCGATGGGATTTCCCGACAGCTGATATAGACATATCCGTTTTCTTTGTTATATTTCACCGCATTAGACAAAATATTCATTAGAATCCGTTTCACATGCACCGGACTTCCAATAAGATTCCAGTGTGTAACTTCTTTCTCTTCCCAAATGATCCGGATATTCTGCTCTGTAGCCATATGTTCGATCACACCCAGTATTTCCTCAGAAATACTGTTCAGATTAAATGGGATTTCTTCCAGAATCACTTCATCTGACTCCAGTTTGCTCATGTCCAGAACCTCGTTTATCAGTTCCAGCAACAGATGGGATGCCTCTTTGATCTTTGCCCTGCATTCCGTCTGTTTCTCCATATTGTCTGCATAATAGTCTGCCACATTGATCATGCCGCAGATTCCATTGATCGGTGTCCGGATATCATGGCTCATTCGCTGCAGAAACTCGGTTTTTGCCTCATTGGCTGCTTCTGCTTTTTTTGCTGTTCTCAGAAGTTCTGCTTTATATTTTTCATCTTTTTCCTGTTCCTGTTTCCGGTGTGCCAGATCCGCTCTGTAACCCCAGAAGCAGAATATACCGAATATGAGTAAATAAAGAAAAACGACAGCTGTTACACTTAGCGGCAGGTTACGGAATACTTCCGTATCCGGAAGATAGGCATAAATATAATAATCCCGCTGCTTCAGCATGATTCCATAACATCTGGTTCCTTCATTTTTTAAATGAAAAATATGCTGACTGTCTGTATGCTCTTTCATTGCCTGGACAACCTGATTGCCGGCAGTATCCTGTCCCAGCAGGCTTTCATCGTTGCTGGCAACGATGGTTCCCTTATCTGCAACAATAATCGTTCCATCTTTCTGAGTGCTATAGCCATTTAAAAGGTTCTGTATTGTCAGGGTATAATTTCTGACAAATTCCGGAGATGTGTAATAATAAATTGCAACCATACCTGGTACATCTTTTCTGGCACAGGCTGCAATGTCGATACGTGATCCGTCTTCTCGGTCAATCCGTTCCGAATAAGATCTTTCTTCATATCCGGTAAAATCCATGATAATGTCTTTTTGCAGATAATCTGTGATCTCATTGGTCAGAGCCTCATCCATGCTGTATTTGCAGACTGTCTTTCCCTCTGCATCCAGCACAAGGATACCATCCACCCAGAGGGTCTGCAGATTTTCTTTCAGAAACTCCTGGCTTAACCGGCAGCCGTTTTCTGTTTCCATGTCGATATTCGTACTCATCTGTCTGGCACTTTCAATGGCGCGGAGGAGACTTTTAGATTCCGAAGCTTCATTATAATGGGTGTAGGTGGAACACTGCACTTTGACATAGTTTACAGTTTTCACCATCCTGTTCTCTGCTTCCTTTTTCTCTGCCTGAAAAAAGTAATACAGGGAAGCTGCAGTCACACAGATTCCAAGCAGAATGCCGAATATCCAGAATCGCTTTACTTTTATTCTTCTCCTAATATCCAAGATCATCCACCTCCAGATACTTCTGGGGATCATCCAGATATTTTTTAATGATTTTCAGGGATGTGCCATCCTGACGCATTTCTTCCAGCGTCTGATCCATCTGCTCACAAATTCCTCTGTCATCCTCTTTTGCAAAAGCAACACCTATCCCGACCACCATCAGCGGATCTTCCAGGATACGGAAGCTTGCATCATAATCCTTCATGTACTGGACAATGGATTCCTCATGTGCAGCAACTGCATCTACATATCCTTTTCCCAGAAAGGTATAGATTAGTTCCCTGTGCCCAAGACTGATCAGATTGCCCAGTTTGGGGATCCTTTCATCTGTCCGGTTCAGAAAGATGCCTTCCGGTTTGGTTGTGGACTGGACGGCAAGGTTCTTTCCCTCCAGATCACTTAGTTTATAGATATCACTGCTCTCATTTACAGCAACTACCTGGCGGCTTGCTATGTAGGGTCCTGCCCAGCGGTAATCGTCAAGGCGTCCTTCCATGGAAAAACAGCCCATAATACAGTCGATCTCTCCGCTTTCTACCAGTTCTTTTTTCTTCTCCCAGTTGATCTGGACAACATCCACCTGATACCCCATTCTTCTGAAAGCTTCTGTAGCCAGTTCCACATCAATTCCTGTGGGGATTCCATCTTCATTCAGATAATTGTATGGCGGATAACTGTCACTGCCCAGGGTGATAACGGGCTTTTCTCTTTCTTTTTTAGTAACATCTGCATTTTTGCACCCTGCCAGGGCAGTTGCTAAAATTCCCACAAGCAGAATGCCTGCAATCACTCTTTTTCCTTTCATCTTTTCTCCATTCCTGCTGTTCTTCTCTATTTTCCATCAAATTTAACCGAATCAGGTAAGTCCCCTGCGGAGGTTGCGAATATCCGCTTGAAGACAAAAAAAAGTTCCTTGTAAAAAATTTTACAGGAACTTTTTCCATAATGCCCATTTAACATTTACCTTTTTTTATTACTGAGGCATGATGCAACCGGCTGGCATGGCCAGATTTCAATCTGACTTTAGCTCCTTCTGGCTTTGCGCCCCGGCTTTTCAACCGGTTTGCCAATAAATGCCATAAAAAATTATTTTTATTATAGCACTCATACTATATCATGTCTATAAGAAAATATGTTACTGTTCACAGCAACACGCTTCGCAGGATATTGCCAGTGAACAGTAACGAAAATATACCTCTTAACATACAAATCCAGCTTCCCATCAAAACTTAAGAGAAATTTACCGGAATGAAACTCCTTCATCAACCGGCCATGATTTTCTAAGTGCCCCATAGGAGATCAGAAAATTCGCAAGCCATCCGGCCGGTACAGCAAGCCAGACAAATGCAATTCCATAACGCGGTGCAAAAATCAAGGCAACTGACAGCCGAATGGCAAGGTTTACCATATTGGCAATGAGAAACGGCCGCATAATTCCAAGTCCACGAAGAACTCCATCTGTTGCCATCTTAATACCCATAAAAATAAAGAAATATCCCAGCCATTTCATATAATCCCCGGACACCTGATATGCCAGAGCGGTTCCATCTTTTCCAAGGAATAAGGAAGAAATTGGGGTGTGCAGTGTTTCAATGACTATGAAAGCAAGGACTGCGAAACACAGATCTAACACCAGTGCAGCGTGATATCCTTTTTTAATACGTTCAATTTTCTTTGCTCCAAGATTCTGGGAAACATAGGGCGAAACCGCATTTCCAATGGATACAAATATCAGTGAAAAAACATTCTCTACTCTCATGGTTGCCGCATAACCTGCCAGCGCCTGTGTACCGAAGGGATTTACAACCGCCTGTACGATCATCATACCAATTGACACTGTGGATTGCTGAAGAACCGATGGTACTGCAATACGAAGCATGGAATGTAACTCCTGCCTGTCAAACCAGTTAAAGCGGCTTTTATATCGACGCATCCGGTTAAAGAAAATCAAAAGCGAAAACACTGCGGAAATCCCCTGCGCAATGAGAGTTGCAAGGGCGGCACCGAACACACCCAGCCCTAAACCTGCCACCATCCAAAGATCCATAACAATATTCAAAACAGAAGAAAATATCAAAAGGCCCAGCGGAATCTTCGATTCACCGATGGAATTGAACATCGTTGAAAGGATATTGTACATAAACAGAAAGGGAAATCCCACAAAATAAACACGCAGATACAGTACCGCTTCATCCAGTATGTCAGCAGGTGTTTGTAATAAACTCATCATAAAATGAGAAAAAACAAAGCCAAAAACCCCCAGAAGTATACTCAGAATCAGAAAACTGATCAACGATGTTGACACAATTGTTTTCATTTTGCTATAATTCTGAGCTCCAAAATAGCGGCTCACAAGTACACCTGCTCCTACACCGGCTCCCAAAGCCACACAGATGAAAACATTGGTCAAAGCGGCACAGGCTCCAACTGCCGCAAGTGCAGAGGATCCCACAAACTGACCTACGATAATGGAATCAGCCATATTATATACTTGTTGAAAGAAGCTGCCCAGAATCATAGGCATTGCAAAAACAGTCAGTGCTTTAAGAGGGGCATCTGTGATTAAATATTCATCTTTTGACATTCTCATTTTCCTCCATCAATTCCTGCTTTTTATCCGAAATCACGATTGTATTTTCAAAATGTAAGTTTAAGATTTCGTTACGCAACAATTATATGTAGTTACAGCAAATAAGTCAAGCTGCTGTTTACTTTTAGTAATATAAATGATATGATATTTGATATTGAAAAAAGCTGCTATCAGATGGATATTATTTTATATTATTTTACAGGAGGGAACTTATGTACCTGGACGGTTTAGATGAGCTGGATCAGAAGATTATCCGGCTGCTTATAGAAAACGCACGTATCTCTTACTCTGATATCGGTGAAGAAACCGGTATTTCCAGAGTGGCAGTAAAAGCCCGTATCCAGGCTTTGGAGAAAAGAGGCGTAATCGAAGAATATACAACAATTATTAATCCGCAAAAAATCAGTGGGGCTGTATCATGCTATTTTGAAATTGAAACAAAACCGGAGTACCTGGCGCAGGTGACAGATATATTGTACAAAAATGATACAGTCTCACAGATTTACCGTGTCACAGGAAGAGACAGGCTTCATGTACATGCCGTTGCTTCATCAGGTGATGAAATGGAGTACTTCCTGCACAATGTCATTGATACACTGCCTGGCATTATCAGCTGCAGTTGCAATATGATCTTATCACGCATTAAAGATATTAAAGGATTACGGCTATAAAAGTCAGAAGCTGCAACCAACCTTGATCCATACAGTCATATCACCTTGCCAAAGTGAATTAAATATAACGCTCCCAGCCACTTTTTGACTTCAACAGTTTGCTCTTCCTGAAACGCCTCGCAGCTTTTCAAAATAACAATAAAATGCCCATTTTTCGTACACGGGAACATATCCTAAAACGCCATCCTGATATTTCTTCTCATAAAATTTATCCATGATATCCAGACTGTCCATCTGCTGTCCAAGTCTTCCTTTTGCTCCGGTCAGCTGCCTGTGCTGTTTTTCCAGTCTTTCAATCTCTTTTTCTATTTCTTCTGTATCTATTCTTGAACCGATTTTATTCAGAATTGCTTCTTCAAATTTCGGATTCTTCACCAGCTTCCGAATAACTTCTTCCACTGCATTGTTAATCTTCTCTTCGCTCCATTGTTTAC
>OGZP01000831.1_pt1 | contig 25311 bp, 24 predicted proteins | sample 1576811 | NCBI WGS metagenome assembly OGZP01 (sample SAMEA3541553, study PRJEB24748) | human gut metagenome | biome: human gut; feature: human-associated habitat; material: faeces | place: China | collected 2012
TATTCCTCAAAAACCCGCCGATTCTGATTTTCGACGAGGCAACCTCAGCGCTCGACAACGAAAGCGAAAAAGTCGTCCAGAAATCTTTGGAACTTCTGGCGAAAGACAGGACAACCTTCGTGATTGCGCACCGGCTGTCCACAATCCGGAATGCAAAGCGGATTCTGGTGCTGACGGAGAATGGAATTGCGGAGGAAGGCACACATAAGGAACTGCTCGCGAAAGGCGGGATTTATGCGCATTTGTATGAGATGCAGTTTTGATGAAAATTTCATTAGTATGACAGAAAGGCAGCGGAAGAGAAACCGCTGCCTTTTTTGACACTTTCTTATTTTCTTCATACTCTATAAAGAACAGAAAATGAAAGAGGAACATGGTATGGATTCATCCCGTATGAATCGCGGCTGCTGCGGTGCGAACAATATGCAGAACCGCCGCGCCGCTTCAAACAATATGGAACTGAAGATGGAACCAAGGAATTTCCCGCGGAAAATGCAGCATGTAGATCATATGATACCTGCAATGGCGTACGTTCCGATGCAGCGGTTTGAACAGATCTATGATCTTTCCGCTGCATTAAAAAAGGGAACCTTATTCCCGGAACTCTGTAAACCATTCTGTGGAAAGGGAGGAGGACAGTGCCTATGATGCCGCAGATGCCATCCCGCGAAAAGCTGCTCGCCTGGATTGATCAGGTCAGCTTTGCTGTTGTTGAAATGAACCTTTACCTCGACACCCACCCGGAGGATGAAGATGCACTTGCCTTTTTCCGGGAAAAAGTGGAGCTTCGAAAAGAAGCACTGAAACAGTACGCCGAACAGTACGGCCCGCTCACGATCGATACCGCCAACGACCGCATGAGCCGTTCTTTCGAATGGGTTATGCAGCCATGGCCGTGGGAAGTCAACCGGAAAGGAGGGTGCTGACGGATGTGGAATTATGAAAAACGCCTCGAGTATCCTGTAAACATTACGACACCAAACCCCAAAATCGCCCAAATTATCATGAGTCAGTATGGTGGCCCGGATGGAGAGATGGGCGCATCCATGCGGTATCTCTCTCAGCGTTTCACAGCACCGAACCGAATTGTAGCGGGGGTGTTGAATGATGTTGGTACATCGATTTCGTTATTGCACATTTTATGGTTAGTTTTACTATGACATTATATTTGGATAAAAGTAGTTTCTAAAATATCTGTCTTAAAACAGCTTTGTCTTCCGGATGTTTTTATTTTTAACTGAATACCAAACGGAATACATTTCAGCCATATCGTGAGAATGTTATCCTTGTGTATGTCGATATGGTCTAACACCTCTTTGTACAATAATTCATTATTGCTATCAGCACTCATAATATTGTCTAAAGCGGCTATATATTTCTCAAGCTTGTTTTTCTGACGTGATTCTTCTTTGGCTTCATGTAGGGAATCAGATAACTGTATATTTAATTTTTTTATTTCTGTATTATACCAATCTGTCTGAGCCTGTAAATCTTCTTTTGAAATCAATTCATCCAGCATAAGATCAATCGCTTTTCGCTTTTTGATTTCCAATTGCTCTATTTTTTTCTTGATTCGTTTGGTATCTGTTTTCTTGACAGTATTTTTCTGTACCAAAGCAATTTCGCTCAAGATTTCTTCTTTTAAAGAATCTTTTTCACTTTGAACAAGTGAAATGCAATAACTTATACAAGCTTGTAAAGCCTTATCGTTGATAGAATTATTATTACATCCGATAGAATTACCGTCAGCATCTTCTTTTAATGTGCCATGTGTAGCTGTTGCATGGCATCTCCATGCCTTGTACTGTTCACCGTTTTTAAGCCTTTTCGTGCGGCTCACAAAGCGGTTACCGCATTCAGCACAGAACAATTTACCACTGCACCAATAACGATTACTATGTTTTGACTTTTGGTCAGCAGATGGGGAACGTCGTTCTAATTCGTTCTGTGTACGTTCCCATAAATCTCGGTCAATAATGGCTTCGTGATGATCTTTCAAGTAAACCGTGTCCTCCTCACCGTGATTGTACTTTTTAGCGTGGGTTAAATAATTTGGCGTGAATGTCTTTTTCTGACGTAAATCGCCAACATACTTCTCATTTCGTAATATTTTTAAGATTACGGTATTAGACCACTGATGGACTCTTTTAGGGCGCATACCGCTTTCAGATAATTCACGCGCAATAACGTGGGTTCCTTTTCCCTCATTTGTGTACATATGGAAAATGGCTTTTATAATCGGAGCTTCTTCTTGATTAATTGCAAGAACTCCATGCTGTACAGTATATCCTAGCAGATCTCTACCGAATACAATACCTTTTTCCATTTGCCTTTTTTGTCCCCATTTCACACGTTCCGATATTTTACGTGATTCTTCCTGCGCGATACTTGCCATAATGGTAAGCCGAAATTCCCCATCAGAATCCCTTGTGTCAATGTTATCAAGTGTAAATATAACGCCCACACCAAATTCTTTGAGCTTTCGGGTATATGAAAGAGTATCAACGGTATTTCTGGCAAAACGAGAAACTTCTTTCGTGACAATCAAATCTATTTCCTTATTTTCTGCATCTTCGATCATATGCCGAAAACCCTGGCGTTTTTTGGTTTGAGTTCCACTAATTCCCTCATCATAATAAACGTCTACCAACTGCCAGTTTTTATGAGTCAAAATGTAGTTTTTGAAATATGTTCTTTGATTTTCAAGAGAGTTTGTTTGGTCATCTTTGTCGGTGGATACTCGCGCATAAGCCGCAACTCTTAACTTTTCCTGCATTGTGCTACCTCCATATAAAAATAGCACACCACAAGAACAATATATCATATTGCCTTGTGGTGCGCAATGATTTTGCGGTTTACTTATTACGCAACAGCAGATTTAGTTGCGCATCTGATAAAAGTTCACGTCTATGCAGTTCTTTATAAATCCCGCTTTTTAGAATGTGGCGGAAAGACTCTTTAACGTCTGCTGAAATTTTCGGACAATCATCTTCCCCATGCGTTTCAGCAGCAGGATCATTCATACCATCTCCCCTTTCCATCTGGTTCTAAATAAACTATGCGCTAAATGGTTACTTATTGACTCTCTGATTTTTTTGTTCAACGGTTTTAGTTGGTTGCAATTCGAAATATGTAATTCCTAAATATCCTTCAACATATTTTTGAAATGAAATTTCCATTCCTAAACTATTAGTTATCATTTCTATTACATCTTTTACCTCTGCCTGATCTACGAGAAACAAAGATTCTTTGGGTTTTGGCAATCCATGACTTACGAAGTATCTATGTTCGCCTTGACTTAATAAATGGCAAGCTTTTGTCATGTATTTAATGACATAATTTTGAATTCGATATGTATCCTCAACTATGGTTGCTGTGCTAAATCCTTGACGCCAGCCGGGAACATTATAGATTTTTTTGCCATTTTTAATGTGTCCGCTATTAGTGAATACCAAAGATCCAGTATTTGCAAGTAAAACGTGAAAATGCCAGGTCGTAAGATCTTTGTGAAGCTCTGGAACTGCAAGATATTGCAGATCAGGTGCTTTCCTGTCTCGAACATTCTTAAGCCATGTGCACAGTTGTCGGCAACAATGTCCGTAATTATCCCTTTCTGATCTGCTTGGTGCAAATGTAAAGGTACAAAACCATTCCCAACAGGTGCTTCTGGCATATCCCATAATTTGCTTTCTGGTTCTGGCAAGACTGTTTTTTCTGCTTTCAATGGAACGATAACTTATATCATCAAAGTCTTCCACTATGGCAACTCTTTTTCCGTCAAATGGTTCAATAATGGATTTTGATGATATTTTTTGTTTGGAATACTTTTGTGTTGAAACGAAGTCATTGTAAAGCCGAATCTGAGCTGATCCATTATCATACTGAATCAACCGGAGATTATAGCCTAACCCATCACTTGATGTAAAAGTCGTTTGTTTTGTCAAGTAGGAGGCGTCATGCGCCCCGTGCTTCTGCTTTTCAGCATCCGCACGGGTCGCATGACTTCTCTTATCTTCTGATGAAAACAACAGATCCATCAGTATAAACGCAACCAGATCTTATAATATCAGCTTCGTTTATGCCTTTAAGATCCGCATAGCGGCGTTCTATTTTGCGCTGTAAGCTTAATGCCTGAGTCCGATTGGTTACCGTTTTGGGTAAAGCAAAATAATATCCAGTTTCTTTGAATGTCTGCTGACCTGTATAGGTAAAGATTTCTGGTGTCAGTTTTTCTCCATAGAAGCTTTCACAGCATGGTAAAAGTACAAAGTTGAGGATTGTATTTCTTTCAGCCCAAAGTGTTTCATCACTAGGTTTAAGGCGCGGAACAAGCCAATCCCAAATCATTTTAATAAGGATGATGAGAGTTGCAATAGTTACGCGATATCTCTGGAAAATCCAAATCAAGATGCAAATGATTGTGATATTCATCCAGAAAAACATCGAACATGTAAGCGCATGATACAGATATGCTTCTGTTTCTGCTCTACGTGCTTTTTTTCGTTCTTCGTTTGTTCTAACTGGCAGTTTTCGAATTTCTGCAAGTTCGCGGAGAAGTGAGATTTCAGCACTATAGAACAAACGTTTGTGATTCATATACATCAATTTTTACCCTCCTCGAATAAATTGAACGTATCGTCTTTTTTAGCTACTGGTTTAATTGCAGTAATGCAAGGTCTCATGAAATCATCAAGACCACCCTCTAAGGTAACGTCTACATCCTCAATCGCATTTGCCTTTATAAGCGCATCTGCAATTTCTGGTGATATGTAGAGCTCATTCCCAATAGGCCGTCCAGTTGAAGCGTGCCCTTTCAGATAAACTTTCGCCCATGGGCGTCCAGTTTTACTGCTTGTTCCTGTGGTAAGCATTACCAGGCGATAGATTTTGTCCATCGTGTGTGTCCTCCTTTCATACAAAAGTGGAAGCGCTTCCCCAATTCATCGATGTGGATGCATTATAAATCCGCTTGCTTCGGCTTGTCAACCAGGGCTCAAATAAAATCGGGCGTTCCGGTAATTGTGATATATGTTTGAAGGTCACGAACGAGAGAAAAGCAAATTCCCAAAAGTTGAAAAGGGGGTCACATGTATCCATCGAGCACCAAATTAAGGTCTCAGTTTTTGGATTTTTTGATTTTAATTTTTTTTGAGCACTTTTAACAAAATTCGATGAAATTTTCAAGTTTTCGAATTTTGATCAAAAAACCTCGATTTAGCATATCAAATCCTCGGTTTTTTTCTTTTTATATATTTTTTATATGTCTTTTTTGAAATGTATTTCGAGTTTTTCTGACAAAGAAAGTATAGAACACACAAAAATGGAATATAATTTTTTTGATATTTCATGTTCAAAGACGCAATTACATCATTTTTTATAATGCGATTTCACGAAATTATTTGTCAATCAGAGAAAAATGAATTGAATATTTCAGCATACTTGTTAAATACCATGCACAATTTGCATTTGATGGAACAGCAAACAAGGGAACTTGAACGGCTACGACCTTTCAAGTCCCCCTCACATATTATTGAATTTGGCACCGTACGCATCGTCCAGGACTGCCCTACGGCGTCTCGCTTCGCTTGTTCCTGGACAATGCTGAGATATCATGATTTGCTATCTCTTACAATCACGTTTACATTTGAGACATTTGATTGACATTCAATGAGAGTTCACAAAAACAGGCTACCTTAATATTTCGAGTCTTGAAGCATCTACATTTTTGTCAATTTGGCAGGGTAAGTAAGTAATTTGAAATGCTTTCTTACCCTTTTTGTAATTTTTACGATTATCATAAACTGTGATTCGAATTTCATTTGGATACCCTTCAATATCGTATGAAAACAGTACGTTTTCATACTGATTATTTAATGCTTTGACAACTAATTTTTTTGCATATTCTTTTTGATCCCAAACAAATAGCTTGTTGCTTACTACTGAAATTTCTTGAATGCAATAACCATCAGATAAGTCAACAAAACTACTTACAACTTTTTCATTTCTGGCCGAACACCAATAAATGTATGAGATGGCTATGCACATCCACAACACTATAACCCCAAAGCATCTTTTCATTTTTCTCCTTTCTATAGTGTCAGTATACGCACACTATTATAAATTGCATTTTACGCCGATAATAGCAATATGGCAATCAAATTTATAATAGGGAAGAGAAAATCTGAACAATGATCAAATTTGACAAACTGTGGCGGACGATGAAAGAAAAGAATATCACACAATATGATTTGTATACACATTATCGTGTGAACAGATCTCAGATAAACCGTTTGCGGCATAATCTTAATGTTGAAACAAATACCATAGATAAGCTTTGTAATATTTTAAATTGCAAAGTGGAAGATATAATGGAACATTATCCAGACGATAATGTTTTTTGAAAAGGATACCAAAAGCCTCCATGTTGTGAGACTTTTCGTATCCTTTTTATTTTTAGAATATTGTATGAAAGTGTGGTGTGCTGTGATTTTAAAAATGTGCAATTTAGATACCGATATAGGTACCGAGGAATTAGCTCATCTCGAAATGGTATCCACGATCGTTCATCAGCTTACCTGTAATCTTTCGCTGGAAGAAATTCAGAATTCCGGTTTTGCTAATTACTATGTAGACCACACAGCCGGAATCTGGCCACAGGCGGCCGGCGGAGTCCCGTTTAATTCCTGCGAATTTCAGTCGAAAGGCGATCCGTTAACAGATCTGTTCGAAGATCTCGCTGCAGAACAGAAAGCCCGGTCAACGTACGACAACATCCTTCGCTTGGTAAAAGATCCGGAGGTAGCAGATCCGATTCGTTTCCTGCGGGCACGTGAGGTTGTGCATTTCCAACGTTTTGGTGAAGCGCTGCGTTCTGTACAGGACGAATTGAATTCGAAGAACTTTTATGCGTTTAATCCGTCGTTTGATGCAAAGACTTTCTGTGCGGCACCGCAGCCAGGGGCAGGTCAGGGGAATTGCTGCACAAGATAGTAAATTAAAAATCAAAGAACAGCACACCACTGGAAAATCCCATCTGAAAAACAGGTGGGATTTTTTGGGTTTACAGTAAGAAATTCTTATCCAGTCGTAAATCATTATCCCATCATAATATAGAAAAAAGACTTTCAAAAACAGAACAGTCAGAAAGGATGTTCCATGGAAGCAATGAATTATGTAAAGCCCGAACTCATCGTCGTTGCGTTCGTGCTGTATTTTTTCGGTGTTGCTTTGCGGCAGTCGCAGGCGGTGAAGAATAAGTACATTCCGCTGATCTTAGGCGGCATCAGCATGGTGCTGTGTGCGGTTTGGGTGATGGCGACGAGTGAGATTGAGACGGCGAAGGAGGGGGCGATGGCGGTTTTTACGGCGGTCACGCAGGGGATTCTGGTGGCGGGGCTGAGCAATTATGTGAATCAGATTATCAAGCAGATCCATAAGCCGGAGTGAACGGCGCTTCAAAAAATCTGTGTTATGCCGGGCAGTCTGAACCATCAGAAAGGGGAGAATATGAAAATTGATCGGTCGTATCTTGGAAATCAGAATACGTATGCGGAAAACAATCCCAAATGTATCGTAGTCCACAACACCGACAACTTCGCAGCAGGTGCCGATGCGCGGGCACATGCGAGAGCACAGCATGACGGGAATTTCCAGAACATTTCCGCACACTATTACGTCGATGACGGTGACACAGCCTACCAGGCGGCACCGCACAGCCGGGGGTGCTGGCATGTCGGCATTAATTACGGCGGAAAAAATCTGTTTCAGCAGTACGGCAACAAGAACAGCATCGGCGTGGAGATGTGTGTGCAGGCCGGGTATAATTATGAAAAAGCATTTGAGAATACTGCGGCACTGGTGCGGGAGATCATGCGGGAGACGGGGATTCCGCTGGAAAGAGTCTATCGTCATTATGACATCTGCAGCAAATACTGTCCGAGCCAGATCATGAACCGCGGTGACTGGGACCGCATGAAGCGGATGATCGGAAGCGGTGCAGGGAGCACAGGAACGGGAACAGCAGGCAGCGGAACAGGAAAAACGTATGCGCCCGGGATCTATCAGGTGCAGACAGCGGCCCTCAACATCCGTCAGGCACCGGATGCGGACAGCAGGATTGCCGGAACGATCCGGGATCAGGGAAGCTACACGGTGACGGAAATCCAGAACACAAGCTGGGGACGGCTTCTCTCAGGGGCAGGCTGGGTCAACTGCCATACAGCGTATTGCCGTTATGCCGGTCCCGCAAAAGAAAAATCGGCAGAGACAGCAAAGTCATCCGGAAAGACAGTCGCAGAGGACGGAATCTGGGGCGAAAATCTGACGCGCCGTCTGCAGGAACTTTTCGGCACACCGCAGGATGGAAAAATCAGCAATCAGCTGGCCGTCAACCGGAAATTCTGTGATGGCATCACAGCCGCCGAGTGGGACAGTACGCCAAAAGGCGGATCGGCCCTTGTAAAAGAAATGCAGAAATGGGCATCGGCCGGCATGGACGGCTATATCGGTCCGCAGACAATCCTCGCCTGGCAGAAAAAACTCGGTACGCCGATCGACGGCACAGTAAGCAGCCCATCCGCCATGGTAAAAAAACTGCAGAAGTGGTGCAACCAGAAATAGAAAAAAGAATACTCAAAGACCCGGTTTTGTGTTATACTGGAAGATAGTTTAAAATGAACAGAAAGAAAAGAGCTTCAAAAAAGACTCGAAGTGTCAAATGTAAAATACAAAAGAGAAAAAATAAAGGTAATTTTTGCATACAGATTCATCGGGGGGAATTGCGGCTGACAGGAGAGAACAACAGCAGATGAGAAAAAAGGCAGTAAAAAATGCAGGAATGATACGAATTTATCTGAATATGGCATGGAAACTTTTGCAGAAAAACCTGCTTAGCATCGTGATATTTGAGACGGTCTACCGCCTGTTTTCCAGCCGGCTGGTTTCAAGACTCGCCAATGCGGCGATCAACTTTTCCTTAAAACAGCTGGGAACGAGTTATATGACATCGGAAAACTTCAACAAGATCATGCTGCATCCGCTGACCCTTCTGCTGATTTTTGGAATTCTGCTTGTTTTCTTTTTCTGTATGCTGTTTGAAATCTATGCTGTCATGGCGGCTCTGGAGGCCTCCTGGAAACGAAAACGGATTTCCGTTCCTGTCATGATGCTTGCCGGCGGAAGAGGAGCTGCACAGTTTGTGCGTGCCCGCCCGTGGACCTGGTTTTTTTACATGGCAGCGAGCTTCCCGTACCTTTGGCTGCACAGCAGCTACAGCGCCATCCGCAGTATGAAACTGCTTCAGGTTTCCCTGACGAAGATTTTCAATGCCTTCCCGGCATACTGGATCCCGGTGGTGCTGACGATTCTGCTTGTCGCGTTCTCGTTTGTGTTTTCCTACACCATCCCGTTCCGGTGCATGATGACGGAAAAAGAGAAAAATACCCATCTGCGGGTGCGTCAGACACTGGAAAAACGCGTGCTGCGTGAGCTTGGCATCAACGTCTTTTTCCAGGTGATGATTTTTCTGATTACGTGGGTTTTGTATCTGATTTTCGGAACGGCTGTCGTTGCCTATGCAAAGCTGGTGAAAACGCCGTCTACCGTTGTCAGTACCGTCATCGTCTACGGTGACTGGGTCAAATCGACGATGAGCCTGATCGGCGGAGCGTTCGGCCTTATCGGAAGCATTACGTATCTGTATCTGATTTTTATCCGTTCCTCCCGAAAGGGCTACCAGAAGAGCCGGACAACGAAAAAGCCGAGCTCGAAGCTGGTACGCACCTTCTGCGGTCCGGTAACGGCGGTGGTTCTCACGATCGCCATGCTGGCGGGAGAAACGGTTTATCTTGTATATGCCATGCGCGCAACACGTGCAGAGGCAACGGCTTCCTCACAGTATATTTCGGTGTCAGCGCACCGGGGCGGAGCCAGAAAAGCACCGGAAAATACGATGAGCGCGATCAAATATGCAGTGGACAGCATGTCGGATTACGCGGAGATCGATGTACAGGAGACGAGTGATGGTGAGATTGTCCTTATGCACGACACAAATCTGAAGCGGACAACCGGTCTGAATGCCAGCATCTGGACCCTGACCTACGATGAAATCAGCCAGCTCGATGCCGGTGTACGATTCAACAAAAAATTCCGCGGCGAGCAGATTCCGAAGCTGGAAGAAGTCATCGCGTACGCGAAAGGAAAAATCAACCTGAATATCGAAGTAAAATACAACGGCCACAACCAGAATATTGTCAAAAAAGTGGTGAAAATCATCGAGGACAATGACTTTGTGGATCAGTGTGTGCTGACTTCCATGAACTACAATTTCCTCAGGCAGGCAAAGAAAATCAATCCGGATATCAAGACCGGGTATACGATGAAAATGTCGTACGGAGGCCTGGAGGATATGGACGCGGCGGACTTCTTTTCTGTAAAATATACGTACATCACAGAAAGCTTTGTAGAGCATGCGCACAGTCTTGGTAAAGAAGTCTGTGCCTGGACGCTGAATTATCAGGGAGATATGCAGCGGATGGTCAACTGCGGCGTGGACAACATTATCACGGACGATCCGGAGCTGGTGCGTAAGGTTATCCTCGGAACGACCGACCGAAATCCGGGCTTTGTCAGCCTGCTTGGCTATGCACTGAAATAAATGGAGGAAAACAATGGAGGTGGAAACTTCATGGCAGAGAAAGTAAACATGCCATCCCAGAAGAAAGAAAAGAAGAAAAAGAGGAAGAAAAAACTTCCTTCGGATTTTTATGATTATAACCTGCTGGCCTGCACTATTTTGCTGGTCAGCTTCGGACTGATTATGCTGTACAGCGCGAGCGCCTACGAGGCGGCCAGTACATTCAAGGGAAATGATATGTATTATTTCACGCATCAGGCGGGATTTTCCGCCGGTGCGCTGGTGCTTGCAATTGTACTTTCCAGACGGGTAGATTACCATAAACCGTGGTTTTACTGGATGGCAGCTTTCATTTACTGGGGCAGTATCGCTTTGATGGCAGCCGTTAAATTCACGCCGCTCGGCTACGAGGCTTACGGTGCGAGAAGATGGCTCCGCATCAGCGGTTTCAGCATGCAGCCGGCCGAGCTTGGAAAAATCGGAATTATTATGTATCTGCCGTGCATCATACTGAAAATGGGAAAAAATATGCGTACCATCCGCGCAAAATTATTCATCCTGTTTCTCGGCATGATCCAGCTGGGAGCCGCATGGAAGCTGACGGACAACCTGAGTACCGGAATCATTCTCGGACTACTGGCCTGTGTCATTTTGTTCCTGGCGGACCCTGATGTGAAAAAATATCTCATCGGACTGCCGATTGTGCTGGTGATCGCGGCTGTCGTATATGTTGTGCTGAAAAATAATCTGCAGATCTTTGAGACGGCAAACGGCGGTTTTAGAGCCAACCGTGTGTACGAATGGCTTTCCGGCGGAAGTTACCAGATTCTGCAGGGACTCTATGCGATCGGCTCGGGCGGCTTTAAAGGAAAAGGACTTGGAAACAGTACGCAGAAGATCACGACCATTCCGGAGGCACAGAATGATATGATTTTTTCCATCATCTGCGAGGAACTCGGCATATTTGGCGCTCTTTTAGTGCTGCTGCTGTTCGGTTATCTTCTGTACCGTCTGTTTGTCATTGCGCAGAATGCGCCGGATGCGTACGGAATGCTGCTCACGAGCGGCGTTTTTGCCCATGTATCAATTCAGGTTATTTTAAATATTTGCGTAGTCCTGAATCTTATTCCGGCAACCGGAATCACGCTTCCGTTTATTAGTTACGGCGGAACTTCCGTAGCGTTTATGATTATTGAAATCGGTATTGCCCTGTGCGTTTCCCGCTTTATTGTCTTCCGCGATGGGCAGAACGCAGAACAGGGAGAGACAGCGGAAGAACAGTAAAAGTAGAAAAATCTATTGACAAATGCCGGAATAACAGATACACTTTTTTCGAAAGAAATACTGGCTGCCGGGTAGAGGCAGGAAGGAGCAGAATAATGTTAGAAAAGATAAAAGAAATTTTAGTAGAACAGCTCAACTGTGATGCAGACAGCATCAACGAAGATACCTCTTTTAAAGATGACCTGGGTGCAGATTCCCTGGATCTCTACGAGATGGTTATGGCATTAGAAGACGAGTACGGAATTGAAATCGACACCGACGAACTGACAGACCTTTCTACCGTCGGCGACTTTATGGAATATTTGAAACAGCACGGCGTAGAGGTCTGAAAAAGAGCATTGCCGCTGGCAAAAGTGGAAGGATGGTGCAGCTCGGAAGAAACGCCGGGCTGTTTTCCATTCTAAATAAATGGTGGAAGGGAACAGACAAAAGGATTGTTCCAGAAAAACCAGAAATCAGGAGAAAAGAAAAATGAGCAATGTAAAAACAAGATTTGCACCGAGCCCGACAGGCCGGATGCATGTAGGAAACCTGCGTACTGCCCTGTATGCGTATCTGATCGCAAAACACGATGACGGAACCTTTATGCTCCGTATCGAGGATACCGACCAGGAGCGTTTCCAGGAAGGCGCACTTGATATCATCTACCGTACCTTAAAAGAGACCGGCCTGGTACACGACGAGGGACCGGACAAAGACGGCGGCTGCGGCCCGTACGTACAGAGCGAGCGTAATGCAGCAGGTCTGTACCTGAAATACGCAAAACAGCTGGTAGAGCAGGGTGACGCTTATTACTGCTTCTGTGACGCAGAGCGCCTGAGCCAGTGCAAGCGTAACGTAGGCGGAAAAGAAATCTCGATCTACGACAAACACTGCCTTGGTCTTTCCAAAGAGGAAGTAGAGGCCAATCTGGCAGCCGGCAAACCGTACGTCATCCGTTTCAATATGCCGACCGAAGGAACCACAACCTTCCACGATGAGATCTACGGAGACATCACCGTAAACAACGAGGAGCTGGAAGACCTGATCCTGATCAAATCCGACGGATATCCGACCTACAACTTCGCAAACGTCATCGACGACCATCTGATGGGTGTAACCCACGTTGTCCGCGGTAATGAGTATCTGTCCTCATCCCCGAAATACAACCGTATTTACGAGGCATTCGGCTGGGAAGTTCCGGTTTACGTACACTGTCCGCTGATCACCAACGAGGAGCATCAGAAGCTGTCCAAACGCTGCGGCCATTCTTCTTATGAAGACCTGATCGATCAGGGTTTCTTAAAAGATGCCATTGTCAACTTCGTAGCCCTTCTTGGATGGAGCCCGGAAGGAAACCGCGAGATCTATTCTCTCGAGGAGCTGGTAAAAATCTTCGATTACCACCACATCAGCAAATCTCCGGCCGTTTTCGATATGACAAAACTCCGCTGGATGAACGGCGAGTACATGAAGGCAATGGACGACGAGAAGTTCTATGAGATGGCGCTTCCGTATATCCAGAAGACAGTCCACCGTCCGCTCGATTTTAAGAAAATTGCAGCCATGGTAAAAACAAGAATCGAAGTATTCCCGGATATTGCAGACCTCATCGACTTCTTCGAGGAAGTTCCGGAGTACGACGCTTCGATGTACACTCACAAAAAGATGAAGACAAACGAGGAGACCTCCCTTGCACTTCTTCAGGAAGTAAAACCGCTGCTGGCAGCGCAGGAAGATTTCAGCAATGATGCTCTCTTTGAGATGCTCAGCGCATTCGGAAAAGAAAAAGGATACAAGACCGGTTATATTATGTGGCCGATCCGTACCGCTCTTTCCGGAAAACAGATGACACCGGCCGGCGCAACGGAAATCCTTGAGGTTCTGGGAAAAGAGGAGTCTCTTGCCCGCATCGACAAAGCGATTGAGAAATTATCCAAATGATATATAATAATTCACAGAAAAAAGCGGTGATGCATACCACCGGCCCCATGATGGTCCTTGCCGGACCGGGGTCGGGGAAAACCGCAGTGATTACGGGGCGGACCTGCCAGCTTGTAACGAGCGGCATTTCCGCCTCTCGTATTCTTGTCGTAACATTTACGCGTGCGGCGGCAAAAGAGATGAAGGAGCGGTATTTGAAGGCGATGGGAAAGACGAGTACCCAGGTCACCTTTGGAACGTTCCACGGGGTATTCTACGCGATTCTGCGCCATACGTACCGCATGTCCGGCAACAATATTTTAAGCGAGGAAGAGAAAAAGCGGCTGATGCGCGAGCTGGTCAACCACTATGCCAGAGACCTGGAGGAAGAGGATCTCGAGGAAAATCTGGCGCGCGAAATCAGCACTGTGAAGAACAATCAGATCCCGCTGGAACATTACTATTCCGCCTGTATGCCGCAGGAAAAGTTCCGCGAAATCTATGAGGCGTATGAGAAATGGCGGAAGGAGAACAAAAAACTCGATTTCGACGATCTGATGGTGCAGTGCAAACGTCTCTTTCTGGAGCGGCCGGAGGTCCTCCGCGCCTGGCAGCAGAAATTTCAGTATATCCTGATTGACGAGTTTCAGGACATCAGCCCCGTGCAGTATGAGATTGTGCGGATGCTGGCGCTGCCGGAAAATAACCTCTTTATTGTCGGGGATGACGATCAGTCGATTTATCAGTTCCGCGGGGCCAAGCCGGAGATCATGCTGAATTTTCCGAAAGATTACCCGGGCGCGGCGCAGGTAGTGCTCGATAAAAATTACCGTAGTACGGAATTTATCGTGAAGCGGTCCCAATGCCTGATCCACCACAACAAAAAGCGGTATGAAAAGGCGATTTCCACCGACAACGAGAAAGGCGCTCCGGTTGCAATCCGGAGATATAAGAACCCGCGCGAGGAGATGCGTGCCGTTGCCGAGGAGCTGCGGGAGGCGGAGAAAAACGGCTGTCCGTATGAAGAGATGGCGCTTTTGTTCCGCACGAATCTTGGCTGCCGGACAGCAGTAGAGGAACTGATGGAAGCACAGATCCCGTTCCAGATGCGGGATACCCTGCCGGATCTCTATGACCACTGGATTGCGAAAGATCTGCTGACGTATCTGAATCTTGCGATGGGAAGCCGGAAGCGCGGCGAGTTTTTAAAGATTGCCAACCGCCCGAACCGTTATCTGTCGCGGGATGCCTTTGAGGAGGCGACTGTTTCGTTCGATGCACTTCTGGAATATTACGAAGAAAAAGACTGGATGTGCCAGCGGATCCGCAAACTGGAGCAGGATATCACGACACTGACGCATTTATCGCCGTTCGGCGCGGTCAATTACATCCGCTATGCGATCGGCTATGAACAGTATGTGAAGGAATATGCTGCATACCGCCATCTGAAAGAGGATGATCTGATTTCCGTTTTGGACGAGCTGCAGGAGGCGGCAAAGACCCAGAAAAGCATCGAGGGCTGGTTTGCACATATTGAGGAATACCAGCAGAAGATGAAGGAAAAACAGAAGCAGCGCGCAGAGAGTGCGGAAGGAGTTATGGTTTCCACCCTGCACAGCGTCAAGGGACTCGAGTACGACAAGGTCTATCTTCTTGATGTCAACGAGGGTGTAATGCCGTATCAGAAAGCAGTCCTTGCGGAGGCGATCGAGGAGGAGCGGCGGATGTTCTACGTCGGAATGACGCGCGCCCGGAAAGAGCTGACGCTCTGTTATGTGGAGGAACGGTTTGAAAAGAAAGTCGAGCCGTCCCGGTTCCTGGACGAGGTGATCCAGTAAATTTGTACTGTTGTGAAAGATGTTGAAAATAAATTTACTAATTGATAAAATTTTAACAAATAATACATTGACAAAGTTTTAACAATGAAGTATAGTAATACCTGTAAGCGGGAACAATAAGATGACCGCAAAGCGAGGAGGAAAAACATTATGAAAATTTTATTTTACGATACCCAGAGCTACGACAGAGAATCTTTCGACCGAACCAAAGAGCAGTTTCCAGAAATTGAAGTGGAATATTTAAAAACCGGCCTTGCTGCAAGAACCGCTTCCCTGGCAAAGGGCTACGATGCCGTGTGCGCCTTCGTAAACTCCGATGTCGGAACAAAAACCGTAGAAGCACTGCATGAGGCAGGCGTCAAGCTGATCCTGATGCGCTGCGCAGGCTTCAACAACGTAGATTTAAAGACAGCTGCAAAATACGGCATTGATGTACGCCGTGTACCGGGTTACTCCCCGGAGGCTGTAGCTGAGCATGCGATGACACTGGCCATGACGGTAAACCGCCACATGCACAAAGCATATACGAAAGTAAGAGAAAACGACTTCAGTCTGGGCGGACTGATGGGATTTAACTTCTATCAGAAGACCGCCGGAATCGTCGGAACCGGAAAAATCGGTGCGGCTATGGCAAGAATCTGCCGCGGTTTCGGCATGAAAGTCATTGCTTACGATGTATACCAGAATGAATCCTTAAAAGATTTTGTTACGTACGTAACTCTTGATGAACTGCTGGCACAGAGTGATCTGATCTCCCTGCACTGCCCGCTGATGGACAGCACATACCACATGATCAACCGCGAGAGCATCAAAAAGATGAAAGACGGCGTGATCCTGGTCAATACGTCCCGCGGAGGTCTGGTAAAGACAGACGACCTGATCGAGGGAATCCGTGCAAGAAAATTCTTCGGCGTCGGCCTTGACGTATACGAGGAGGAAACCCCGAACGTATTCGAGGACCGTTCCGATGAGATTCTGGAGCACTCCACCACAGCGCGTCTCCTGTCCTTCCCGAACGTTATGATCACTTCACATCAGGGATTCTTCACCGAGGAAGCACTGCGTGCGATTGCAGAGACCACACTGCAGAATGCACTGGATTTCGAGGCAGGAAAAGAGACCCCGAACATTGTCCGTGCATAATGGAAATCCACTAGAAAACAGTTATCTTATAAGAGAACAAGAGACAACCCATTTTCGGCGGGTTGTCTCTTTTAAATTATGAGAAAATAGTGTATGATGGTAGATAGCAGAAAAAACGGCCAGAGGAAAACACTGGCCGGATACAAAAGGAGAGCAGGATTTTATGGACTGTAAAGAAGCAGAAAAATTAATACAGCCATACGTGCAGGGAAATATGCCGGAGAAAGAGATGGAACCGTTTATTTCCCATATCCGGAAATGCCATACATGCCACGAGGAACTGGAGACATATTTTATTGTGAACCGTGCGATGGCATATTTCGAGGATGACGCGCCCGATTCCTACAATCTGACAGGACTTCTGGAACGCGATCTGGAGAAAAAAGAGGAAGAAGCGAGACACCGCCGGTACAAAGATACGTTTTTCCGGGTGCTGATGCTGATTCTCGTTCTGTTTCTGGTGCTCCTGGCTCTGCACTATTTTGAAGTGATAGAATTACCCTGGCTGAAAGGATTATTATGAGTGATAAAATCGTATTACTGGACGGACACAGTATTCTGAACCGGGCTTTTTACGGCGTACCGGATCTGTCCAATGCAGAAGGACTGCACACGAACGCCGTATATGGATTCCTGAATATTCTGTTTAAAATTCTCGATGAGGAGCAGCCGCAGTATCTTGCCGTGGCGTTTGACCTCCATGCACCGACATTCCGCCACAAAATGTATGACCAATACAAGGGAACGAGAAAGCCGATGCCGCAGGAATTGCGCGAACAGGTCCCGGTGATCCAGGAAGTGCTCGCAGCAATGGACATTGAGATTGTCACAAAAGAGGGCTATGAGGCGGATGATATCTTAGGAACGCTCGGCCGCAAATGCGAGGCGGAAGGGATGGAAGTTACGATCGTATCCGGAGACCGCGACCTGCTGCAGCTTGCAACGGACCACATTCTGATCCGGATTCCAAAGACCGTAAAGCGTGTGACGACGATTGAAAATTACCACACGGCAGAGGTGCTGGAAAAATACAGTCTTCTCCCTAAACAGATCATCGATCTGAAAGCGCTGATGGGCGATACCGCAGACAATATCCCGGGTCTGCCGGGTGTCGGCGAGAAAACCGCGACGAAAATCCTGCTGCAGTACGAGACACTGGAAAATGCGCATGCACATTTCGAGGAGATCAAACCGAACAAGGCAAAAGAAGCGATGCGTGATCATTATGATCTGGCGGAATTAAGCAAAAAACTTGCAACGATTGATACCGATGCGCCGGTGGAGCTCGACCGTGAAAAAGCGGCACTCTCGAATTTTTATACACCAAAAGCGTATGAGATGTTCAAACGTCTGGAGTTTAAGAACCTGCTGGGCCGCTTCGAAGAGACGAATGCAGAACCAGAGGATGCCGTCTTTCTGCGCACCGTAACGGATTTTTCCGAGGCGGAAGAACTCTTTGAAACCATCGCGAAGGAGGAGAAGGCAGGAGCCGCTCTTCTGACAGAAGAAACCCCGAAGGACGGACCGATGGCAGATCGGAGCCGTTCACTTGTCGGTATGGCAGTTGCGTATGGAAGCGGAGAGCCGGATGTTGTTTACTTCCCAGCAGAAGGTTTCCTGACCGGAGATTATTTAAAAGAAAAATTGACTGAGCTGCAGAAGCAGATTTCGGTTTTCTGCGTCATGGACGGAAAAGAATTTCTGAAGGATATGCCGGACGCCGATGAAGCCCATCTGTTTGATGCCGGAATTGCCGCGTATTTATTAAATCCATTGAAATCACAGTATTCGTACGATGATATCGTAAAAGAGTACGTACACCGCTATGTGCCGGCAGTGGAAGAGATCTTCGGCGGAAGCAAGATTCCGGCCGCAGGAAAGATGACGCCGGAACAGCAGGAGTCGTATGCAGGTCATCAGGCGTATGCTGTATTTGCCGCACAGGAAAACATGGAAAAGCTGCTGAAGGAGCAGGGCATGTGGGATCTGTACCGGAATGTGGAGATTCCGCTGGTGTTTACGCTCCGTCAGATGGAAGCGGATGGAATCGCCGCAGAAAAAGAAGCACTTTCCGTTTACGGAGCTGATCTGGCGGAGCGGATCGGAGAGCTGGAGGCACAGATCTACGAGGAGGCTGGCGAGGAGTTTAACATCAATTCCCCGAAGCAGCTCGGCGTGATTCTGTTTGAAAAGCTGCAGCTTCCGGGCGGCAAAAAGACCAAGACGGGTTATTCCACCGCCGCCGATGTGCTCGAAAAGCTCGCACCGGATCACAAACTCGTTGCCGATATTCTGGAGTACCGCCAGCTTGCCAAACTGAAATCGACGTACGCCGACGGTCTGCAGGCCGTGATCGGGAAAGATGGAAGAATCCATTCGACATTTAACCAGACCATCACCGCGACCGGCCGCATCAGCAGTACCGATCCGAATCTGCAGAACATTCCGGTGCGGATGGAGCTTGGCCGTCTGATCCGGAAAGCCTTCGTGCCAAAGCCTGGCTGTGTCTTTCTGGATGCCGACTATTCCCAGATTGAGCTCCGCGTGCTGGCCCATATGTCGGGCGATGAAAACCTGATCGAGGCGTACCGCGAGGCGGAGGATATCCACCGCATGACGGCATCGAAAGTGTTCCATGTGCCGCTTGAAGAGGTAACACCGCTGCAGAGAAGAAATGCGAAGGCGGTCAACTTCGGTATCGTATACGGCATCAGTTCGTTCGGTCTGGGCCAGGATCTCGGCATCAGCCGGAAAGAGGCAGAGGCCTATATCCAGCAGTATTTCGAGACGTATCCGGGTATCCATGAGTTTTTGAACCGCTGCGTAGAGGATGCCAAAGAAAAAGGCTATTCCGTGACGATGTTCGGACGCAGACGGCCGATGCCGGAGCTGAAATCGAGCAACTTTATGCAGCGGTCATTCGGCGAGCGCGTTGCGATGAATGCGCCGATCCAGGGAACGGCGGCGGATATTATTAAAATAGCGATGATCCGCGTGGCGAAACGGCTGAAAGAGGAGCAGTTAAAGACCAGACTTCTTCTTCAGGTACACGATGAGCTGCTGCTGGAAGTGCCGGAAGACGAGCTCGAAAAGGCAGAACAGATCCTGGAAGAGGAGATGACCGGGGCAGCACATCTGGCTGTCAAACTCGAGATCGATATGCACACAGGAAACAACTGGTACGAGGCGAAATAGTGCACTCATACCAGGAGCGAAAGGATACAAAAGAATGAAAGTTTTTGGAATTACAGGCGGCGTGGGCGCCGGAAAAAGCGAAGTGCTCACGTACCTTGGACAGAATTATGATGCAACGGTGATCCAGGCGGACGAGGCAGGTTACCTTGTGATGCTGCCGGGCGGCGAATGCTATGGAGAGATTGTGAAGCTGTTCGGCAGACAGATCACCACAGAGACCGGCGAACTTGACCGGAAACGGATTGCTGAGATCGTTTTTCAGGACGAAGAAAAGTTAAAAGCCCTGAATGCGATCGTTCATCCGGCGGTAAAACGGTATATCAAAAAAGCCATTGCAGCCGCGGAAAAAGCAGGGACGGAATACGTCTTTGTGGAGGCCGCACTCTTAATCGAAGAAAAATATGATGAAATTTGTGATGAACTGTGGTATATTTATGCGGATGAAGAAGTCCGGAAGGAGCGATTGATCGAAGGACGCGGCTATTCCGAGAAGAAAGTACGCGAAATCATGGCAAATCAGCTCTCCGAGGATGAATTCAGCAGCCACTGCGATTTTGAAATCGACAACAGCGGCGATTTTGAGGAAACAAAAAAACAGTTAGACCATAGGATGAAAAAATATGAAACTTTGTAGTATTGCAAGTGGTTCGAGCGGAAACTGCATTTTCGCGGGAAGCGAGACCACAAGCCTTCTGATTGATGCGGGCATCAGCGGAAAGCGCGTGGAGGCGGGACTGGCTGTTCTCGACCGCAGCGCGAAGGAGCTGGACGGCATTCTCGTGACACATGAGCATTCCGATCATATCCAGGGCCTTGGCGTGCTGGCGCGCCGGTATGGTATTCCGATTTACGCAACGGATGGAACAATTCAGGCGATGCAGCAGACGAAGAGCCTTGGAAAGTTTCCGGAGGGGATTTTTCACACGATTCACGCGGATGACACGTTTACACTGGGAGACATCGCCGTACATCCGTTTACGATCTCCCACGATGCGGCAGAGCCGGTCGGCTACCGCATGGAATCCGGCGGGAAATCGATTGCGATTGCGACGGATCTTGGCGTTTACAGCGATTACACGGTTCAGAATCTGACCGGGCTGGATGCCGTTTTGCTAGAGGCAAATCACGACGAGAACATGCTTGCGGTCGGACCGTACCCGTATCCGTTAAAACAGCGGATCGCCGGGGCGAAAGGCCATTTATCGAACCTGGCGGCAGGCCATCTCCTCTGCGAGATTCTGCACGACAATCTGCAGGAAGTGCTGCTCGGCCATCTGAGCAAGGAAAATAATTATGAGGCACTGGCCTTTGAAACCGTGGCCTGCGAGGTCACAACGGGTGATAATCCGTATCACTCGGGTGATTTTCATCTCGCTGTCGCTAAAAGAAGCGAAGTATCACCGTTAATTGAGGTTTAAATATACATTTTTAGAGCTACATACCATGTTTTTCGCAAGGCCGCCATTACCGGTTTTTCCGGGGCTTTGACATAAAACCAGAAAAAGGAGAATGGAAACATGAAGAAGACAATTATCACTGTCGTAGGCAAGGACACCGTGGGCATTATCGCAAAGGTATGTAATTATCTGGCAGAGAACCAGGTAAACATCGAAGACATTTCTCAGACGATTGTGCAGGGATATTTCAACATGATGATGGTAACGGACGTCTCCAAGAGCGAGAAATCCAACGCAGAGCTTGCAAAAGATCTGGAGAAGCTTGGAAGTTCCATCGGCGTTGTCATCCGCTGCCAGCATGAAGATATTTTCAATATGATGCACCGTATCTAAAGCGAAGGAGAAAAACGACATGATAAATCTGTTTGAAGTAAAGGAAACGAACGAGATGATCGAAAAAGAGAATCTGGACGTTCGTACCATTACCCTTGGAATCAGTCTTATGGACTGTATCGACTCCAATCTTGACAAGCTGAACCGCAAAATCTACGACAAAATCACGACGACTGCCAGAAATCTGGTTTCCGTAGGTGAGGAGATCGAGGGCGAGTTCGGTATTCCGATTGTAAACAAGAGAATTTCCGTTACCCCGATTGCCTTAGTCGGCGCAGCAGCCTGCAGAACGCCGGAGGATTTCGTGACGATTGCACAGACTCTGGACCGTGCGGCAAAAGAAGTCGGCGTCAATTTCCTCGGCGGCTATTCCGCTCTGGTAAGCAAAGGTATGACGACAGCAGATGAGCTTCTGATCCGTTCTATCCCGCAGGCACTGGCTGTTACGGATTTTGTCTGCAGTTCCATCAACCTTGGCTCCACCAAAACCGGTATCAACATGGATGCTGTCAAACTGATGGGTGAGATCATTAAGAAGACGGCGGAGGCAAGCAAAGAGAACAACTGCCTTGGATGCGCAAAACTCGTTGTTTTCTGCAATGCACCGGACGACAACCCGTTCATGGCAGGCGCTTTCCACGGCGTAACCGAGGCGGATGCCATCATCAATGTCGGCGTTTCCGGCCCTGGTGTTGTCAAACATGCTCTGGAAAAAGTACGCGGCGAGAACTTTGAGGTACTCTGCGAGACGATCAAGAAGACGGCGTTTAAGGTAACGCGTGTCGGCCAGCTCGTTGCACAGGAGGCTTCCAAGCGGCTGAACATTCCGTTTGGTATCATTGACCTTTCCCTGGCACCGACTCCGGCGATCGGAGATTCCGTTGCGGATATCCTTGAGGAGATCGGCCTCGAGCACGCAGGTGCACCGGGAACGACAGCGGCGCTGGCGCTTCTGAACGATCAGGTGAAAAAGGGCGGTGTTATGGCATCTTCCTATGTCGGCGGTCTCTCCGGCGCATTCATCCCGGTTTCTGAGGATCAGGGTATGATCAACGCAGTCAACGACGGCGCACTGACCATTGAAAAACTCGAGGCAATGACCTGTGTCTGCTCCGTAGGTCTTGATATGATCGCCATCCCGGGAGACACGAAAGCATCGACCATCTCCGGAATCATCGCAGATGAGCTTGCCATCGGTATGGTCAACCAGAAAACAACGGCAGTCCGCCTGATCCCGGTCATCGGAAAAGGCGTGGGCGAGACCGTAGAATTCGGCGGCCTCCTCGGCTATGCACCGATCATGCCGGTCAACAACTTCTCCTGCGAGGCATTTGTCAACAGAACAGGAAGAATCCCGGCACCGATTCATTCGTTTAAAAACTAAAGAGAAAGCTGAAAAGCCGGCAGTGATCCTGAATGGAAAGGATCGCTGCCGGCTTTTTTACCATCTGCGCAAATAAAAATAGTAATTTTAAGAAATGTATAGTATGATATATTACATACTGATAATTTTACTTGCAACCCATAAAAAGTGTAAGAAAAAATGAATTATTACGGGGAACTTCAGCGGTAGCAGCCGTTGTTCTAGCAATACCTCTGCGGATGTGGATGTGAAGGCCGCCATAGAAAACACAAAGTATTATTTGAACAAAAACGGCAAAATGCAGACTGGCTGGCAGAAGATCGGTGGAAAATGGTATTACATGGATAAGAACGGAGCGCTGCAGGAATCTAAATGGATCAGCGGAATTTATTATGTAAAAGTCGATGGGCAGTCCGTTCGTCTGATGAAAGACCGGAAAGCTTTCCTTCCTCCCGGTAAATCGCACGGATCTGGTTCATGATGAGGTACAAAACAGACTGTTTCCTCAGATCTTTCGGTATGACCTCCAGTGCCTCATGGAACTTGCGCCTGTAATGTACCCAGCACCCTGCGATCTTCAGATCTCCAAAATATGATGTTCCTCAACTTCGACTTTTCAGGCACAAAGCGGTAACATCTGGATATGGCATCTGGAAGCTGTTTTCATTCTTTTTGCCGATCTGTTTTTTCTTTTTGGCTGCTCTTATTGGACAGCACGATCTGTTCCATCATCAGCTGCATCTTATCATTGCGGGTCTGTGTCTGTTTTGTCAGTTCCTCCATCTGATCCTGAAGACAGAGAAACAGAAGAAAATATATCTGCCGAAAGTCCATTTCCGTTTTTGATACACATCACTGGAACTTCGGGCACAGTTGCTGTTCTTTTTTTGCCTTTTAACGCTAAAAGGTAATGTTTTTCTTGTGTGCAGTAAAGTGTTAGAGTATAATAAAACCAGTTTTTTGCATAAGTTTAGGCGGAGAATCCTGCCGTAGCAGGATCCTTTCTTACGGTGTTATTTCACAGACGTAACCATAATAGTTTTACTGCAGGGGGGATAGAAAATGAAAGCAAAAGAGATTCAGGAACTCTATCAAATAAAATTACATAGTATGGACACGATCCTGCATCAGATATCGCTTATGGATCAGGTGGAAAATGAGCAGGAGCTGTCAGAAATTATTCACTCTTTGTTGCAGGCGATTGGAAACTATACAGGGGCAGACCGGGTATATGTTTTTGACTGGGAAACCGATCAGAAGGACAGTCTGAGCAATGCATTTGAATGGTGTGCCGATGGAGTGGCACCAGAGATAGATAACCTTCAGGCAATCCCGGTCAGTTCGATGCCGAACTGGGTGAAACGATTTGAAAACAAGGAAGTAATCGTGATTCATGATCTGGAAGCGACAAAAAATTCTGAACCGGAAGAATATGAATTGTTAAAAACACAGGAAATATGTTCCTTGATTGCGGTGCCGATTTATGCCAATCATCAGATGAATGGATTCATCGGGGTAGATAATCCTGATTTGAGGCAGAATGAGATTTCCATTACACTGCTGTCTGATGTTGGCGGACATCTTGGATGTGTGAGGGAAAATCTGAAAAGTACGGTACTGTTGAAAAAGGCTCTTGATGAGGCGACAAAGAGGTCAGAGATTATTGCCGCAATTGCTACGTTGTATGTAACAATCGTACAAGCCAATGTTAAAGAGCGGACATATGAGCTTTTGAAAGGTCATGACCTTGTGCAAAAAATCCTTGGACAAAAGGGGAAAATTGATGATGTTATGGAAAGACTTCCAACAGCATTTGCCGCCCAGGAAGAGAGAGAAAAATACCGGGAGTTTCTTGACTTTGATACATTGACAGAGAGACTTCGTAATACGAATTTTGTTTCGATTGAATTTATGGGAGTAAACGGAGAATGGCGGCTGGCCAGATTTATTGTAAAGAGCAGAGATGCACATGGAAACGCTGTGGATGTGCTTTATGTCGTACGAGATATTACGGAAGAAAAATCACGGGAACTCATGTATCAGAAACAGCTTAAGGAAAGCATGGAAGATGCTCATCGCGCGAATCTTTCAAAAACAGCCTTTCTCCGGCGTATGAGCCACGATATCCGTACACCGCTAAACGGAATCGTGGGGATGATCCAT